>Ga0114922_10006879_pt1 | contig 10412 bp, 8 predicted proteins | sample AartaG_FD_100975 | JGI IMG/M metagenome (GOLD analysis project Ga0114922, IMG submission 100975) | Deep subsurface microbial communities from Aarhus Bay to uncover new lineages of life (NeLLi) - Aarhus_00045 metaG | ecosystem: Environmental > Aquatic > Marine > Oceanic > Sediment | place: Aarhus...
ATGAAAGCAAGACCAGACAAGCCCGATCAGGGCGATATAAACCCCTTTGGGGCGGTCCTTTGAAACGTATCGCTTGAACAAGAGATCGTTCAGCCCGGCAGAGAACATGCTCGAAACGGCAAACAAAATCGATGTATTCAAGAGAGACACCTCTGCAGTTTTTTCAGGGATATTTTCATTTAGGGTACTTTAAAAATTTGTGTACTAGAAAATCACACTTTCAGATCTATTGGAAAGGGCAGCTGTCTAGATTTTCTATCAAAAAAACACTATTATGTATTAAATATAACGTTTCCTAAAAAAGGAAAAAAGCGCCAAAGGTATCTAATTTGGCTCATATTGGCATTTTTTGGTAGTATTTATATATTTATATTTTTTTAACTTACCCGGTAACTGTTCCAATCTTACTAAATATAAATAGTACTCTGCCAAAGATGTATTCACTGAATTTAGAGATAGTATTCAGAAATGACCTCGTAGGGTCGAGGTAATTTACAAAAAATTTGAACCAAAGATCGCATTGCAATGAAAAGAAGAGGGTAGTGTATTTATCGCACCCTTCTATTCTAAGCTCCCTTCCCTGAAGGATTTGATATATTCCATACAGAACTCGTCTTTGGCCATAATCATGAGTATGGCCTTGAGAGTGCCGTAAAGCTTTTTGTCGGTGGGATCAAGGATGGAGGAATCAAGGCCCCGTACTATTGCTGCTACAAGAAAGGTTCGATTGCAAAGTTTTCTATTGGGAAGTCCATAGGAAATATTTGTTAGGCCGCACGTGGTGTGAACACCAGGGAACTCTTTCATGATGTGTTCAATCGCACCCAGTGTGGCTAGGGCAGATTTGGTATTAGTTGAAAGGGGATATACGAGAGGATCTATATATAGATCATCAAGGGGCACACCTAAAGCAGTAACTTTTTCAACTAATTGGCACGCTATATTTACCTTGCCTTCTGTGGTATCGGCCATGGAACTCTCTGTCTGGCAGAGTGCTATAACCTTCGCCTTATGCTCCACCACCAATGGGAGGATGCATTCCAAACGATATGGCTCCAAGTTGATTGAATTGATCATGGGCGTAGTTTTTACCATAGGGAGCACGGATTTGATAACCTCTGGATCTGGGCTATCAATACAGAGGGGAAGATCTGTCACCTCCTGGACCACCTCAATTAACCACTTAAGGTGCTTTTCTTCTTCTCCGGCAAAGCTTCCTGCATTGACATCAAGGTAGCTGGCCCCGGCGTTGGCTTGGGATTTCGCCTCATTCTGAATAAAATCCACGTCATGTGATGAGATAGCTTGGGCAATTTGCTTGTGAGATGAGTTTATTCTTTCACCGATGATTAGCATGTGGTCCTTATCAAAGATATCACTATATCGTAACCAATCTTAAAAAATGGTTCTCTTTAGAATATGTTAAACGTGTCACTTCCTTGGGTCAGGTTTTACAAAAGATTTTCCTTAATTGATAAGTGAAAATTACTGGACACTTGAGATTCTTCGAAAAAGATTTGCTCCTTTGCCAGCTCCGGGAAATAGATCAAGTTAACGAATGCTGAGTTTTTCACTTAAATTTTCATCAAATAAACAATTGATATCGAGTTTTCGACATATTCTAATCGGTACTATCGGAAAAGAATTATGCTTCAAGTTATGCCCCAAGAAAACTGATCAGTAATTGTTAGGAAGAAATTGGGTGTGCAAAATATGAAATTATTTTGCTGCAATAAAGCGTTTTGCAAGTTCGACGGCTTCTGCTGCGTCTTTGCCATAACCATCTGCACCAATTTGTTTTGCAAATGTTGCGTCAACAGCTGCACCTCCTACCATGACCTTAAGACTCTTTCGGAATCCATTGGACTCTAAAGCCTTGATCACTATTTTCATCTCTTGCATGGTTGTAGTTAACAATGCGGATAATCCCAGGATGTCAGGCTTAATTTTTTTTACTTTTTGTATCAATAGTTCAACTGCCAAGTCTACTCCCAAATCGATTACATTGAATCCCGCTCCTTCCAGCATCATAATGACGAGGTTTTTCCCAACATCGTGTATGTCACCATTGACTGTGCACATAATAACCGTACCCTTTGATTCAATCTCCTCATCTTTCAAGAGAGGCTTGATGAGAGCCAAACCCTTTTTCATGGTAACGGCTGAAACAAGCATCTCAGGTACAAAAATTTCGCCGTCTGCGAATTTTTGACCCACCACATCCATCGCGTCAATCATGGCGTCATTTATCATTTCCTTTAAATTTACCTTTTCTTCAATAGCTGCTTTGACCAAATTCTCTATCTCTTTATGTTTCCCCTCTATAATAGCGTTTCTGATGTGATTTAAACGATCAGCCATCGCCTCTATCCTCCCTCATTGTGGAATTGGTTAACTACTATATTTCAACGGCCCTTCATGCATTGCCATGCATGTAGTTCTCAAACTTTGACCAATCTGATGCTGAATTGCCAAAGCCCACATAACAGCTACCCCCAGGAGCACCACACTGTAAGAGGCATTTTACTTTTTCCTCAACTTCATCCAGGGTGCCGCTCCGCAAGAGTTCATTTCATATGCTGCCAACCAAATAAACATGCTCTCCGCACATTTCCTTTACCTTTATCTGTTCCAGGTCGGGATTCGATTGCTCAAAGCGACAGCGGATAGCTAAGTTCGCTTCTGCTCGTAATATTCTTCGACGGCTTCCCGAATAGCAATGATGTTTGAAAGTTTCCCATTTACCGGTACCGCGCATTCCGGACCAATGATCTCCACACCCGCATCAAGGGCATAAAAGACTTCTCTTCTCACATCTTCTTTGGTTCCTCTGTATATGGTCTGTGCGTTGTTGATATTACCCAGGAGTACCATGTCCGCCTTGGATCTCATCTCCACGGCATCATTGGCAGATTCGAAATTGTAACACTCCATCCCATTTTTGTTGAAATACTTTATGCGATCAAGGGTTTTACCACAACAATGGAGGATCAAAGGGCAAGAGATTTTCTTGCTTGCCTCCTGATGAATCTCTAAGAGGAACTGAGGATATGCCTCAGGATTGACCAAATCGCCAGTAATATGATCGCAATAGTTCAAAGCATCCGCCCCGGCCTCTATTTGGGCCTTGGCGAACATCAACGGAATCTCTTTTAATCGGTGAAGGATAGCCTTGGCCTTTTCTGGGTCCATTACAGTATCAATTAGGAATTGCTCAATTCCAAATGTATGATATGCCAAAGACCAGGGTCCATAAACTTTTCCTATAATACCAACTCTTTCTCCGAATTCTTCTCGAAGCATACGAATGGCCTCTAAAACTGTTCTGGTTGGTTGCTTTTCGAGAAAATCGGCTGGGATTTCTATATCATCGACCTCTTTCCAGATATACCCAGCTATTACCGGCAAATTATTTTTATCGCCCCATCTGACCGGAACCCCCAATGCTGCCGCTTCTTGAGTGCCTGCCCCAAATACAGGAAAGACCACGTCATATCCACAAATGGTGTGACCGGCTGCAGCCAATCTAGCCATGATTTCTGGGTTATTATGGGCATCCGGAAAAAAGGCACCTGCTCTTTCTTGAAGTTCCACCGTTACAATAGTATTTGGATTGGCCACTGGTGCCCGATCAACCTCTTGACGCAGCAGAGCATTAAGAAAGCGCTTACGTGGAGTCAGCTCCATACTATATTTTGCTTTTGTTTTTCGACTGTTAGTTAACATGATTTAATCCTCAACCGTCTCAATGATTATTAATACGAAAGAGCAATTAATGAAATTCCTTAGGCCTCTCATCTTTTGGCCATCATGGATGTATATTATTTTTTCTCTCGTTTGATAGGAGCTGGCTATCATATAGTGGAATTCTTATTTTTCTTCGATAGATTAAGTCACTCTTTTTCGAATCCGCTCTGATGCCAGTTCGCCTAGGCTCACAATGCATATGATTATTATCAAAATAGCTCCTACCCTCTGGTAGCGGAGTGATTCGATCGAAGCCCGCAGTTCTGTTCCGAGACCTCCTGCCCCAACTAAACCGAGGATAGAGGATGCGCGGAAAGCTACGTCCCAGCCGTATATACCAATCCCTACCCATACTGGCATAACCTGAGGAATGACGCCTATGCACATCTCTTTCACTCTATTGGCACCTACAGCTCGCATAGCTTCCACAGTCCCCATATCGATTGCCTCGATGTTTTCAGAAAAAAGTTTCCCTGCGAATCCTATATAGATGATAATAAGAGTGATCATCCCTGGAAAAGGACCAAAACCAAAGATTGAAACTAGTAGCATTGCCCAAACGATTTCGTGGATTGATCGGGAAACTACTAGGATTAGTCTTGCTATGGGATACAGAAAACGCCTGTTAGGCGTTAAATTGAAGGCCGCAAACCAAGCCAACGGGGCTGATAGCAATACCCCGATGAAAGAGCCAACGATTGCCATAGCCAGGCTCTCTAGGAGAGGATAAGGAAGTTTCCTTGAGGCATATGCAGTATCAGGGGGAAGCATCCTGTTGAAAATTAAGTCGCCAATTTCTAGAAGGCCTTCTGGAATCCGCTTTAGGGGCAAGTTCAGATGGTAATAGCCGTAAGTTAGAAAAACCATAAATGCCAGATAAACAAAATAGCGACCAAGATTGTTTTTCAATATTCTATCTCCATTCTGGATTCATAAAACAGTATCCAAACCTATTGCTACTTTTGGAAATTTACCTCTCAGCGGCTGGCATATCATGCTTTCCTTTTACCATGTAAGCTCGAAAGCCTCAACTTATATCCATTAGATGATCTTCTCCCGAATCTTGCGCGAGATGACTTCCCCAATAATAACAAGAAGGGTTAGGATTACCAAAATAGCAGTTGCATCCCGCCATTTATACTGAATCATTGCCTGATGAAATTCCAGACCCAGACCACCGGCCCCGACTACCCCAATGATAGCAGCACGACGCAGGTTAACGTCCCATTGGAAAATCAACGTGCCAATATACACGGGAAGTATCTGTGGAACGACACCGAAAAGAATCACTTTCAAGGGATTAGCCCCAGTGGCACGAATCGCCTCGATGGGATTTGGGTCTATTGCCTCCACTTCCTCCGAAACCACTTTTGACACAAATCCGATTCCGCGAAGACTCAGGGCCAATATACCAGGTAGGGGTCCCAAACCCACAGCAATGACAAAAATCAATCCCCAAATAATCTCGTGAACCGAGCGAGAGGTGATAATGATCGTTCTTCCCAGAATATACGTGATTTTATTGGGCGTAATGTTCCCAGAAGACAGCCAGATTACAGGAAGGCATAAAATACCGATCAATAATGTGGAAAAAGCTGCAACGATAAAGGTGTCCAGAGTAGGCACCCCTAGCTCTAAAATGAACGGAAGATTTGGTGGGAAAAAGCGCAACAGATTGGCCCATAGAATCTTAGGCCCTCCTATTCGAGACCAATCCGTGCCAAGAAACAAAATAAAATATAGGGACCCGATGACTAGCAAGCAGATAAACAAATAAAGAAAATACGCAGGCTTTATTCTTATATTACGGTTCATACATCTCGACCTTTTGACTGTCTTTAGCCCGCTCTTGAATTGTTTTTTCTTGAGCTTCTTCTGCTTCTATGGCCTTTTCATATTTGTATACGGCGTCGAAGTTCAGACCTTTGGGATCTCCATCATAAATCTTTCGCCCGAACCTCAGTGCGATAATCTTGGTAGCAAATTCCTTTGCTAAGTCTACAGCATGAATACTGATAAGTACTGGGATCTTAGATTCTTGGGATATTTTATGTATGAGTTCCATGATTTCGTAGCCGATCTGGGGATCTAGACTTGAGGTAGGTTCATCAATCAGAAGAAGCTTAGGTTTTTGAATAAGAGCGCGTGCAATACCCACTCTTTGTCTCTGACCTCCGCTAAGCCGATCGGCTCGATTGTCCCTAAAGTCAATTAAGCCAACCCTTTCAAGCAACTCCTCGGCTCGCTCGATATCTTCTTTTGGAAAAACTCTAAATATAGCCCTCCATGTACTCACATAGCCTAAGCGACCTGATAGGACATTGGTGATAACTGGCAACCTGTTCACCAGGTTAAACTCCTGGAAGATCATCCCAATATCCCTTCGAGCCTCCCTCAGTCTCTTCACATCAAGCTTTGTTAGATTAACGCTGTACAAAAAAACTTCTCCGCTAGTAGGCTCCACAAGCCGGTTGATGCAGCGCAGCAAGGTACTTTTACCTGCAGCACTGCGACCGATCAGGGCAACAAACCCATTGGAGTCTACCTCCAGACTTACTTCTTTTAATGCCTCAACACCAGGAAATGATTTGTTCAAGTCTCTAACGACAAGTGCTGTCATAGTAATTTCTCCAACTGGCAATAGGCCTTCTATGATGAACCTGATTTAAAAAGAGAGTGAGATAGCAACAAAATACTTTGAGTTGCCAGCGGGGGAATGCAATCTTACAGGCACACCCCCACGTACCTATTTACAGAATTTGGCAGGTTATCCATTTACTCCCATTTTTCTAGTTCCTTGTAGGCCTCTCGGATGGGATCAAATGCCTTGTCATCAGATAACACGATGGAGTCTGCCCTAATCGCTTTCAGAAATTTTTTGCCATAGTCTGTTTCGTTCACATGAAGGAGCGCTTTCTTAATGCTTTCCTTCAGATCAGATGGGAGATCATTTCGCACGGCGAATGTGTCAAGGGGTAATAGGGTAGATTTCCATATGATGCGAAAGTCTTTAGGGCCGTATCGTTTGGCATCGACTGCCCAGTCCATGGTAACATCCGCCACAACCGCCGCATCGGCACGCCCTTCTAAAACGGATAATGCTGCTGCATCGTGTCCCCCTGCATAAAAGGTTTTGCTAAAGAATTTAGAGATTTTCATGCCAAATCTCTTTCCAAGCTGTACCTTTGGTATTAAGTCCCCCGAAGTACTCGCAGGATCTGTCATCGCAATAGGCTTTCCCTTTAAATCCTCTGGAGTTTGATAAGGACTATCGGCCTTAACTATCAAATAGGAATGATATCCTGGCTTCTTTTCGCGATAGACACCACCGCCCCACATTGCCTGGGCAAAAGACTCAATTATTCCACCAGAAACCCTATGAGCATCAACGTAGGATCTAGGACCGTAATACGCGATATGAATGAATCCCCTTCTTTGAGATTCAATTAAAGAAGCATAGGAGGTTGGAAAGAACCACTCGACTTTTTTGCCAGTTACCTCCTCAAGTGCACGAACAACGCCTTTGAATTTTTTGGCAGTTAACTGCACTTCCTCAAAAGGGATAACTCCAACCGAAAGTGTTTTGATTTCCTTTTCTGCTGCAGAAGACAAAGCTCCTCCCAATACCGCGAAAGAAGCTAGAAAAATAAATACCAAAAAAACGACAAAACATTTTTTACTTTTGTGATCGTTCATCTCCTTGTCCTCCTTCTCGTAGTTGATTTTTCTGACAATATGTTTCTCTTTTTGATTTAGAAAGTCCTAGGCCCACATCAAGAAAAATTTTTCACCTCCTTTCACGTGCCTAGCGAAAAGATAATTTTGGTAATACCACTCGTACCAATAAGCTGAAAATGTGTCAACAGTTTTTTTACTTTTTTACTATTTTTTTTAACTGTGATTTCTCAAAATTGTGGATTTTATAAAACTAATAGAAAAGAGGCCATTTGGATCGACCGAAAGTTAATCAAAAGAGTCATTCACCAGACTTCGTTTTCTCATGCTGCTGATAGGATTTGAATCTTGATGAACCCCATGACGAAGCCTTGAGAAAGAAAAACGGGAAAATATCTAAGAACATCGCCCTAAGCTCAATCTCGCAGTGGACCTGCGTAGATTTCTTACGACCCATTAGGAGTATCCCATCAACCCATCTAACCCAACAATCTATCCCAGGGGCTCTCAAAGGGGCCTCCAGACTCAGGCCATCTGAACCCTGAATGTGCCTTATAAGGTAAAACGAAAACACCCTGAGTCAGGCGTTGAAGGTTTAAATGCCTTCAGGGTTCCAGGCCCTCTATTTAAGCAGTTATCAATCATTTAAAGCCGGTTGTCCGCTAAATCCATGACAGAATAGGGGTGAAGGAGATCAAATCAGCGTGAGTCTGGCAGCCCTGGCCTAGAGCGTCAAGGAATGGGTACAAACGGTGATGAAGTGACTATCCAGTAGCTTTGGAAAGTGCCCCACCGGAAACATAGCGGCATAGGTGTTAGGTCATCCGATTGTTTTTATGTGCGAATAGCGCTTCTCGTGTTTTTTCGTTCGATCAGGAAAGAGGGTGAGAGGGGGCCGTGTGGAGCCTCTTAAAAAAATCATTATTCTTTAGGAGCTAGGTAGGTCATTCCCATTTCCCAATGACATTGAGTGCCTTTCGTATTGTATCAAAATCGCTATCATCTGCCAAAACAATCGAATCGGATCTTACAGCACTCAAATATTCTTTCCCGAAATCACTTTCGTTGATGCTAATGAATGCCTTCCTTATCTTTTCCCTAAGTTCTGGGGACAAGTCCTTTCGCCATGCAAAAGCATTCAACGGTAGCAGGCTCGACTTCCAAATAATCCTAAAATCTTTGGTGCCATACCTTTTCGCGTCCACAGCCCAGTCCATGGTTACATCAGCAACAACCGCTGCGTCAGCCTGACCTTCTAAAACGCAAAGGCCAGCTGCATCATGACCGCCAGCATGAAATACCTTCCCAAAATACTCTGATATCTTTTTCCCTAACTTTTTCCCAAGTTGGACCTTTGGTATCAAATCTCCTGATGTGCTTATGGGATCGGTCAGAGCCAAGGTCTTTCCCTCCAGGTCATTTATAGTTTCGTAAGGACTGTCGGCACTAACGATCAGAAACGAATGATAACCTTTTGCTCTTTTTCGGTAGGGACCGGCTCCCCACATAGCCCGGGCAAAAACTTCAATTGCGCCATTAGAAAGGTCATGAGCGAGCAAATAAGATCTTGGGCCATAGTATCCAATATGTACAAATCCCCGTATGTGCGCCTCTATCAAAGATGTGTAAGAGGTTGGAAAGAACCAATTACCCTTTTTCCCAGTGGATTCTTCTATGGAACAAATGACACCGGAAAACTTTTTTGCAGTCAGTTGTATATCTTCAAAAGTAATAACTCCAATGGACAGAGATTCAGGTTCTGTCTCCGCGTTCTTGACAACAGATTTAACTGGAGTGGAGTAAATTCTTTCCAAGTAGCTCTCAGTAACCTGAAAATGCTCAATTATGGCCTCCTTTGCCTTTTTTGAATTTTTCTCATCGAGTGCTTTAAAAATATTTAAATGGATCTCATAAAGTTGAGAATAACAGGCCTGGTTTCCTAGAAGAATCACATTTGATGCCATGTCCCTGAGAAAACCCGAAGTTGAAATAATCATTGCATCTAGCAGCAATTCATAAACTCTATTGGTAGCAACGATAGCCAGTGATTTATGAAACTCAGAGTAACTTTGAATATATTCCTCGGCATTAAAAACACGGGCTTCCATCTTTTTAAGGATTGCCTTCAGTTCTGAAATATCCTTTTTAGATACTCTTTCAACTGCGCGACTAATAATTTCGATTTCTAAGATTTTCATTAGTTCCAAGGCTTGATTGATAGCGCCCTCTTCATCCTTTCGGGCAAACTCTATTAATTCTCGCACTCGGTTCATGATATCGATATTTTTGATATTTTTAATAAAAATCCCTTCACTGTATCGAACCTCCAAAGCGCCAATCATAGCCAATGATCTCAGGGCCTCTCTGATAGCTGCACGGCCAACTCCAAACAGAATGGATAATTCTCTCTCTGACGGTAGCCTTTGTCCGGCGGAATACTGTCTCTCGATGACCAGATTTTTTATCTGATCAGTAATCTTTTCATAAAGAGGTATTGTTTTCATCGGATCATGAAATTAAAGACTTTGTTAGAAAAAAACTAACACAATAGACTAAAACTAAACTACCATCGATCTTGTCAGTGACTTTCTGACAACAACTCCTGAAAACATCGGTGGTTTTAGCCAATAAATCAAATATAAACAAAAGAATATTAACACTCCTCCTATTAATTTCCCCTACCTCAAATGGTCAATGAATTCTATATTCAATTCAGACTCGCAAGGGCGAGAGAGACAATAGCACCTACCGCACAGATAATACCCACAACCTTATATAGAGTCAATTGTTCTTTTAGACAGGCTATAGAAGTAATCGTGGTCACCACAAAGCTCAACTGTGCGATGGGTACGACCACAATGGCCTCGCCGTACTTTACGCTCAGAAGAAGAAATGAGGCAATGCCTACGCATAACAGGCCAGAAGCTATCCCGTATAAAATAACACTTCTGTTAATCGCAAGGTTTTTCTCGGTAATGCCACTGTAAATA
>Ga0114922_10006880_pt1 | contig 10412 bp, 2 predicted proteins | sample AartaG_FD_100975 | JGI IMG/M metagenome (GOLD analysis project Ga0114922, IMG submission 100975) | Deep subsurface microbial communities from Aarhus Bay to uncover new lineages of life (NeLLi) - Aarhus_00045 metaG | ecosystem: Environmental > Aquatic > Marine > Oceanic > Sediment | place: Aarhus...
AGATTCGGTTGGATACTCGAATCGTTGCGTCGCGGGCGGAGTCAGTCGGCGTATCGCGTCCTGGTTGCCACCAGCGAGAAACAACTCCAGGCAAACGTCGGCGACAAATGGGATAGCGGCAAGATCAATTCCGACCGCTCGGTAAACGTTGAATACCGAGGGAAAGCACTCTCAAGCGATGAGCAGTGCTGGTGGAAGGTGCGCGTGTGGGATAAGAACGGCAAGGCCAGTGCCTACAGCGAGCCGGCCACGTTCGAGATGGGCTTACTGAAACAAAGCGACTGGCAAGGCGAGTGGATTGGGGCAGAGAAGAAGATATCCTCTCCACTTCTACGCAAAGAGTTTGAGATTGCCAAGGATGTCAAACAGGCCAGGGTGTATATCTCCGGCCTCGGCTGGTATGAGCTTTATGTCAATGGAAAGAGGGTAAGCGACCATGTTCTCGACCCGGCCATGACCAACTACCACAAGCACATCTCTTATGTGACGCACGATGTTACGGATATGCTGACCAGGGGACAAAATGCAATTGCGGTTATGCTTGGTAACGGTTGGTACAGCGAGCCCGGCCGAGAGAGATACGGAAACTCCCCCACACTGCTTGCCCAGATGAACATAACGTTTATCGACGGCGACACCATGAGCATCAAAACGGATACCAGTTGGACCGCTTCAGCGGGCCCGATTACCAGAAACGGCATCCAAGGCGGAGAAACGTATGACGCTCGTCTGGAGAAAAGCGGCTGGACAAAGGCCGGCTATGACGACTCGACATGGGATCATTCCATAACAACGAATGATCCGGGAGGTAAAATGGTTTCCCAGTTAATGCCCCCAATCAGAGTAAATCAGACATTCGAGCCCGTGAAGCTCACTAATCCGAAGCCGGGTGTATATGTTTATGACGTGGGCCAAGTGTTGTCGGGCTGGGCGCGGCTTCGCGTGAAAGGACCGAGAGGTACCAGAGTTACCATTAAATATTCGGAGCGGATTCAGCGGGACAGCGGGTTGTTGGACAAAACCAACCACCCCCCTCCGGCGGAAACTGATTATTACATTCTGAAAGGAAACCCCGCGGGTGAGGTGTACGAGCCGAGGTTTACGTTCCATCCTTTCCGCTATGTACAGCTCGAAAATTACCCCGGCACGCCGACAGCGAAAGATCTGCAGGCCAAGGTCGTCCATTCAGCAGTCGATACGTCGGTAGAGTTCCAATGCTCGAACCCCTTGGTAAGCAGAATTCATCATATAACCTTCTGGACCATACAGAACGCTTTGTACGGTATGCCCTTGGATGCTCCTCATCGTGAGCCTTTTCCCTATCTTGAGCCTGCGGAGACTCCAGCCAATCTTTACAGCAGAAGATATATGCCGCTGTTGTGGACCAAGTGGCTTCGAGATGTACAGAATGAACAGGGTCCCGACGGCTCTATTCCCGTAGTTGTGCCTAATTACCCTCGTCATAGTTCATTTGACCCCGCCTGGTCCGGCAATTATCCCATCGCTGTATGGTATATATATCAGTACTATGATGATGAGCGTATCCTCGCTGCCCATTATGACAGCATAAAGCAGTGGGTTGACTACGTGACTAGTACAGCCGACGACAATAACCTTGTATTTAAGGGGACCTGGGGCGACCACATGCTCGCAGGTGTTAACCCGGGCGAAGAGGAGTATGTTTCGAGCGAAACGCCGCCGCCCTTATGCTGGACAGGCCATTATTATCGTGACGCTTCGATAATCTCACAGGCCGCCAAAACCCTCGGCAAACATGATGACGCTCAGCATTACGCCGAACTTGCCGAAAACATCAAAGATGCTTTCAACAAAAAATGGCTCAACACGGATACCAATCAATATGCCTTGGGTTCACAGACCGGCAATCTCTTCGCCTTGGCACTCGACGTAGTACCAGAGGCCAATCGAAAAGCCGTAGCGGCAAACGTCGCAAAGAACATCACCGAGAAATACAACGGCCATCTTCACACCGGCATCATCGGAACCACTTCCATGATGGAGGCATTGGTCGAGAACGGCTACGGCGATGTGATGTACAACCTTGTCAACAGAACCACCTATCCGGGCTGGGGATATATGGTTGACCAGGGAGCAACTACTATTTGGGAATCCTGGGGGAGGTTTATGAAAAGCAGTGGCCGCCGGGCTGAAAGCATGGCAATGTTTGCAACAATAGATGAATTCATGTACAGCGATTTAGCCGGCATCAAAGGACCGGATTACTATGGGCGGGGATTTATGACACCCGGCTTCAAGCAGATTCGAATCAGGCCTTTCGTTCCCGATGATTTGCAGCACGCCAGTGCTTCAATCAAAACCGTCAGAGGCATCATCTCGTCAAGCTGGAAGCGAACGAAAAATTCGTTCGTGCTGGAGGTCGAGATCCCCGTGGGCTCGACGGCCAAAGTGAGTCTGCCCACGCTCGGGCTTAAGGAACTTGCAATAACCGAGGGCGGCAAAGCCATTTGGCAGAACGATTCCTATGTCGATGGTGTCGCGGGGATCGCCGTCGCCCGCCGGGACGCCGACTGGGTTACCTTCGATGTCGGCTCCGGAAACTACCGCTTTGAACTCAAGAAAATATTACCGAACACAAGGAGATAGCTGGATGATAAGAAGCAAACACGTAATGATTTTTTTGACACTGCCTTTAACATTCTTGTCAGTAATGGTAATCAGCTGTGCAAGTTGTGCGGGTGAAGAAGGCGACCAGATCCTCGACGGTATTGGGGAGACGGATCTCATCGCTCGCTATATCTTCAACGGTAACGCCAAAGACGCATCGCGACACAACCGACATGCGACCTTGCATGGAACCAAAGGCTCTTTTGTCGAGGACGATAAGTTCGGTACGGTTCTTTCCCTGCCTGGAAAGGATGGCGGCTATGTTGTGATTCCTTCACAGACTCTGACCGGCGTGGAGGCGATAAGCGTAACCGCCTGGGTTCATCTGACAAAGGCTACGCCCGGGCAGCGGCTCTTTGACTTTGGGCAGGACAAGACGAGCAGTTTCTCCTGCGCTCCGACGGACCCCAACACGGAGAAGGGCTATCGTGTTTGCATCACCTCCAAGGAGTCCACGGAAATCGGTCCGAAGTCACTGCGTGTCGAGACCGGTCGCTGGATCCACCTGACCGTCGTGTTGGACCCGGCCGGTCAGACCTTGAGCAGTTATGCCAACGGAGTTCGAGTCGGACATGCCGCCGGCGTGACCATTTCTCTCGAGCAGGTTCTCGATCAGGAGAATGCCGACAGGAATCATCTTTACATCGGCAAGTCGCATTACAGCACCGATCCAAACCTCAAAGGTAAACTTCACGATTTCAGAATCTATTCGATCGCTCTTTCAAGTAAGCAGGTGGCAGATATCTATCGCGGTGCACTTTCAGAGGATGAAATCGCCGCATTGGCCGAAAAGCCATCAACCGAAATCCAGACATCAACCGCCTCTTCACATGCCGAGATCACGACGCTTCCCGAAGCTTTGGGTCTGACGGCAGTTCCCGACATCTCGGCCGACACAATTGTCGGGCATTTGCCGCAACTGCCGCACATGATCGAGGGCGAGTACCGCAATGGCGCGGCGGGTCCGAAGGTTCGCGTCATTTGGCCTTTCTCCGAAAGCAATCAGCAAGTTCTGACGCCGGGGACTTACACGGTGGTCGGCGAGGTGCCTGGCACCGACTTTCGGCCGAAGGCGACCGTAACGGTTCGGGCGTTGGCGGTCCACGAATCAGCTCCCAAACGTATGCTGGAGCCGTTTTCACTGGGACAAGTCGTATTGAATCTCGACAATCAACAACGCAAAACCCCGCTAATCAAGAATCGTGACAAGTTTATCCACACCTTGGCTAATACCAATCCTGACCGATTTCTCTATATGTTTCGCGATGCGTTCGGACAGCCGCAGCCCGAAGACGCCAAACCTTTGGGCGGCTGGGACAGCCAGACGACCAAACTGCGCGGCCATGCCAGCGGGCATTATCTCTCCGCGATTGCACAAGCCTATGCCAGTACAACATATGATACTAAGCTGCGAGCCACTTTCCTCGAAAAAATGGATTACCTGATCGAAACTTTGTATGGCCTGTCCCGGCGTTCGGGCAAGCCCGTGAAGGAAGGCGGCCAGTTCAACGCCGACCCAACGGCCGTACCGCACGGGCCGGGCAAGACTGATTACAGCTCTGACCTAAGCGCCGATGGAATTCGCACCGACTACTGGAATTGGGGCAAAGGATTTATCAGCGCCTACCCGCCTGACCAATTCATTCTGCTCGAGAAGGGAGCCTCGTACGGCGGTCGGGAAAACCAAGTATGGGCTCCATATTATACACTTCACAAAATCTTGGCCGGTTTGCTCGATTGCTATGAAGTCGGCGGAAACGAGAAAGCGCTACAGATCGCTAAGGACATGGGCCTCTGGGTTCACGCACGGCTTGAAAAGGTTCAGGCGGCAACGCGCATCAGTATGTGGAACAGCTATATTGCGGGCGAATATGGCGGCATGAATGAAGTAATGGCCCGGCTCCATCGAATTACCGGCAACAAGCGATTTCTACAGTGCGCCCAATTGTTCGATAATACCGAGTTCTTTTTCGGCAATGCCGATCGTGACCATGGCCTGGCGAAAAATGTTGACACCCTGCACGGCAAGCACGCCAACCAGCATATTCCGCAAATCATCGGCGCTCTTGAGACATATAAGGGAACTCACAATTCAGAGTACTACCGCGTTGCCGAGAACTTTTGGGACATTTGCACGAACTCCTATATGTACAGCATCGGAGGTGTCGCCGGGGCGAGTACCCCTAAGAATGCCGAGTGCTTCACAGCCAGGCCGAACACGCTTTTTGTGAACGGTTTTGCCAAAGGGGGACAGAACGAAACGTGTGCCACCTACAACCTACTGAAGCTAAGCCGCCAGCTCTTTATGTTCGAGTCGGACGGCAAGTACATGGATTACTACGAGCAGGCGTTTTACAACCACATTCTCGCTTCCGTCGCTGAAGACAGTCCAGGCAACACCTACCACGTCCCGCTCGGTCCAGGCTCCCAGAAGCATTTTGGCAACCCGAAGATGGACGGATTCACCTGCTGCAACGGCACGGCATTGGAAAGTAGCACGAAGCTGCAAGATTCGATCTATTTCAGGGATGTCGATAACCACGCTTTGTATGTCAACTTGTACGTGCCTTCGACGGTAACCTGGGCGGAGCGTCACGTGGTGGTCCAGCAACAGACCAGTTTCCCCTATGCCAATACGACCCGGCTTGTCATCTCGGACCTCCAGAAGTCCGATGGAGCAGGCAATTTCGATATCAAGGTCCGAGTCCCGCGATGGGCGAAAAGCGGATTCTTCGTCAAGATCAATGGCGAAGAGGTGCTGCCGGAAGTTCCCCCCGTGCCTGGCGACTACCTAACCTTAAGCCGAGCTTGGAAGAAGAACGACACGATCGAGCTGCGCATGCCGCTGACCTTTCATCTCTGGTCGGTCATGGACCGGCCGAATATCGCGAGCATCTTATATGGCCCGGTTCTGCTGGCTGCCGAGGAACCAGCCCCGCGTACCGACTGGCGAAGTGTGCATCTGAATCCCCAAAATCTCGAACAATCGATCACGGGAGACCCGAGCACGCTTCGCTTCCAAATCGGAGATGTAAAACTCCGCCCGTTCTTTGAAACCTACGGCCGACACTCCGTCTACCTTGATGTGAGTTTTGACTAGACACGTTCTCGCTAAGTCGCGGTAAACTCGGCTATCCAAACGATGTTAAGTGGGAAACAGAAGAAGTAGAGCAGCAAGAGGCCGATGGACCACGGAAGGCCGAAACACGCACCGCGTACACATCATCGAAGCCAACGGAGAGAGCTACAGACTCAGACACGCCAAGAAAAAGAAACAACAAGAAAAACGCCGGCGCTGACAAGCAAATACTTCCCCCTCTCTGGAGAGGGGGAACACACAGCAACCACAACCAGGCCATTGACAAACAGACAACACTAAAGCATAATTCAGATAATAGGCGCTTCACTTTTGGACCGCCACATGCTTCACTTTTACTCCGGCGTTTACACTGGATCCAATAACGCCCCCGAGGCAGGCTGTCTTAGGAAGCAAAACTTAACGAAAAGGGAAGATGCCATGAAGACAATACGGATTAGACCCTTAGTCACGATGACTGTAATGTTCGTGCTAGTTTGTTCGATATCGAACGCGAAGGAACCGAAAAACAAGCTACAAACCATCGGGCCCGTGCCTTTCACGGCGGTTCATCTCAACGATGCGTTCTGGGCTCCTCGCATTGAAACGAATCGTAAGGTAACCATTCCTTATGCATTCGGGAAATGCGAGGAAACCGGCCGGGTCGAAAACTTCGTCCGAGCCGCCAAAAAGCTTCGCGGTGAGACACTTGAAGACGACGAAGTCCGAGGCTACAGCTTCGACGACACGGACATCTATAAGATTCTCGAAGGTGCCTCCTTCGGACTGTCGGTCAAGGCGGACCCGGAAATGCAGAAGTATCTCAGTCAATTGATCGAGAAGGTCGAGGCGGCGCAGGAGCCCGATGGCTATCTCTACACCGCGCGAACCATCAATCCCGAGAAGCCTCATCATTGGGCTGGAAAAGAACGCTGGGAGAAAGTTAGTGACCTAAGCCACGAGCTTTACAATATGGGACACTTCTACGAAGCGGCCTGCGCGCACTATCAGGCAACCGGCGACAAGTCGATGCTGAACATCGCCACGAAGAACGCCGACCTGTTGTGCGATGTGTTCGGCCCCGGCAAGAACGAGAGTTGGGCCGGGCATCAGATCATCGAGATGGGGCTATGTAAACTGTATCGGACAACGGGAGAGAAGCGATATCTCGACCTGGCGAAGTTCCTTCTCGACACCCGAGGTCCGGACGGCCGGACCTACGACCAGTCGCATAAACGAGTCGTCGACCAGGAGAAGGGCGTTGGACACGCGGTGCGGGCAACCTACATGTACTCGGGAATGGCGGACGTCGCCACGCTGACCGGTGATACGCGTTATATCACGGCCATCGATCGGATATGGGAAAACATCGTAGGCACGAAACTATATATCACAGGCGGGCTCGGTCAGCCCGGCGGCCCTGAAGGTTTTATGGAGGACTACGCACTCGGCAACAACTGTTATTGTGAGACGTGCGCGGGAATCGGAAATGTCTACTGGAATCACCGCCTGTTCATGCTTCACGGTGACGCGAAGTATATCGACGTGCTCGAGCGCTCGCTTTACAATAACGTCATTGATGGCGTGTCCCTTGATGGCACGAAGTTCTTTTATCCCAACACGCTTTCAACAGACGGCAGGGAGCGTTCGGAATGGTTCGGCTGCGCTTGCTGTCCGGGGAATATCGCCCGCTTTATCGCTTCGGTTCCCGGCTATCAATACGCGACCAAAGGCCGCGACGTCTATGTCAATCTCTATGCGGCTGGTCAAGGCGAACTGAAGGTCGCTGACAACACGGTCAAGATCACCCAAGAGACTCGCTACCCGTGGGACGGTGCCGTTGAAATGACCGTCGACCCGGAAAGCCAGTGCCGGTTCGCGCTGAAGGTTCGTATTCCCGGCTGGGCGCAAAACACACCGGTGCCTTCGGACCTCTATAAGTACATGAGCACCCGCAATGAGAAGCCTACGCTGACGGTGAACGGCGAGCCGGTCTCGCTGAGGATCACGAAGGGCTATGTTACCCTGGACCGCCAGTGGAAAGAGGGCGATACCGTGATGCTGAACCTGCCGATGCCGATCCGAAGAGTAACCGCTAGCGAAAAGGTCGAGGCGGATCGTGGCCGGATCGCCATCGAACGCGGGCCGATGGTCTTCTGCGCCGAATGGCCCGACAATAACGGTGAAACGCATGGCCTGATCTTGCCGGACCACTCGAAACTGACTCATGAGTTCCATGAAAAGATGCTCGGCGGCATCGTCGTGATCCAAGGCAAAGCCCTGATGGCCTCGTGGAGTGATGAGAATCAGCTGCTTGGTAAAGCGGAGCACGACCTCTTCTTAATCCCCTATTACGCCTGGGCGCATCGCGGCAAAGGCGAGATGGATGTTTGGCTCGCTCGTGGCGAAGCGGCTATCCAGACAATGCTACGCGGGAAACAGAAAAAGAAGTAGAGCAACAAGAGAGTCACACACGACGTGCACGTGCTGCCCTGTTGGCTTGCAGAGCTTTCCGGGCGACCGCGTCGTTCACATAATAAGGCGATGAAAGGAATCAGATAATGATGAAAACTGTATGCTATGCAATCGGTTTAGTTTTTGCCGCAACCCATGCTTTCGCTGGCGTGGTGCCCGCGCCCAAGCCATTTTACGCAGGTGAGGAACAGACCGACGCGCGACTCATTTACATCGGTGGCAGTGGCAGTGGCGGCAAGCTCGCCTTCGATAACCATGCGGAATTCATGCTGGCACGGGACGACAGCAATGTTGCCCTAAACTGGTGCAATGCAGGTACCTTTAAATGGTCGTTCGGTTTTTTCAGTTTCGATGGTCCAAGGAGCGAGTATCCTCAGTTTCAAGCGGATGTGAACGGCTCCCCGGCGGTGACTTTCGATGGCAAAGACAAATTCCGGATGATTCTCGAGCCGGGCTTTGGCTACACGCTGCCGGACGCGATTACTGACGGCAAACTCAGCATCGAGCTCTGGGTGGTGAATCCGAGCGTTGCCAAAGACGAGGTCTTGATTCGTTTCGAGGACAAGCCGGGATACGATTTGACCTGCAAGCAGTTCAAGATGAAGGGCAGCAAGAATTGGCAGCATCTGGTGGCGATTTCCGATGGCTCGAAGACGACCTTCTATCGCGACGGTTCGCTGGTGGGCACTGAGCAAAAGGCGCTGAAGTTTAGCGGCGAGGCCGTCATCAACCTGGGCGCCAAGTCGCTGAGCGGCTCGCTGGCCGCACTGCGCATTCACACCGAGCCGATGAACGCGGCCGACGTCAGCCACAACTACAAGGGTGGCGCGGGGCTCGGAACTTATCTCTTCTACGCCATCAACGCGAACTACCAAAGCTCATCTGTCGACGTACACGGCGACCCGAACATCACCACGGGCGATCCGACGGCATGCTCGGAGCTGATGTGGCGCGAGTCGGCCCATTTCCGCTCAATGTGGGTTGACGATCCGGAAGACCCAGAGATGGCCACCCGGGTCAAAACCAAGCAGTTGCCGGATGCCGAGAAGTTCTACGCCTTTTTCAACGAGAAGACCGGTAAGCACCTCCCGTTAGTCTCGAACCATGAGAGAAAGCGCGGCGATGGCCGGAAATACAAATGGCTCGTCGGTAACGGCTCTGGCAACTATTCTGGCTGGTCCGACGCCTTGGGTCTGGGCTACGGTGTCTCCTACAGGGGATACGCCAGCTTCCATGAATACACTCACGGTACCGACAACCATCAGATGGGTGCCATGACCGATCAGTGGTGGGAAATCCATGCGAACTTTACGCCCTCCTGGGCTGGTGCAGACAACGGGGTCAATCCGGCCGAGGCTAAACCGAAGGGCGCCCATGCTTATCCGGCTTATGGTGGTAATTACTACCATGATTACCTGATCTTCGACCATTTTGTTGATACCCCTGAGTTTGGCGGCCTCTTTGTCACCAGGCTGTGGAACCGCCCACCACGCAATGAAGACGTTGAGCGCGACTACCCACCTCAGACCATGGAAGATTGCGACCCAAGTCCGGAGACGCCGTTCAACGAAGAGTGGGTCAAATGCGCGGCGAAGAACATTACTTGGGATTACCCAAGAAATCCGGATTATGCGAGATACTGGGCAGGTGCAAAGTATAAAGGGCACCTACACTTCACGCTCCTTGAGCCGGTTCCGTATCTGAGCGCGGGTTGGTACGAGCCGCCGAAATGGCGCACACCGCAGCAGCACGGATACAACATCAGCGCGCTCGAACCGAACGAGGGAACGGTGACCGCGGATCTCACCGGTTTTGTCGAAGCCTCGCGCGGTTCCGCGTGGAGCGCGATGTTTGTGGCTGTAGACAACGGCAACCCACGCTACGGGAACATATTTACCAACGGCACACAGGGAAGTTTCAATGTGCAGTCCGGCGACGATGAACTTTATCTCGTCGTCGTGGCCACACCGACCAAAATTATGGAAATCGGTATTTTCGGGCACGAGCACCAGGACAATACGGACTATCGAGGCGCCCAGAAAGACCGGTTCCCGTATCAGGTTCTTTTGGGCGGCACAACGCCGAAACCGGACGCCTGGCGTCCGTCCGCGGGAATCGACCCATCGGCAACCGTCGATGGAACTGCCTATGTTTCCCCGAACGCCTATGTCGGCCCGAACGCGAACATTCTCGGTAACGCGCGGGTGGAAGACTA
>Ga0114922_10006881_pt1 | contig 10412 bp, 7 predicted proteins | sample AartaG_FD_100975 | JGI IMG/M metagenome (GOLD analysis project Ga0114922, IMG submission 100975) | Deep subsurface microbial communities from Aarhus Bay to uncover new lineages of life (NeLLi) - Aarhus_00045 metaG | ecosystem: Environmental > Aquatic > Marine > Oceanic > Sediment | place: Aarhus...
AACGACATTGAGGCCGGCAGCAGCGACGAGGCGCTGAACAAGCTGCGCGGCATGAACCTGTTCCCCACCAGCGTGAAGGAGAAGGCGGGGAAGCGCGCGGCCCCCAAGGCCGGGCCGGTGACGGCCTCGGCGAACAAGAAGACGCTGGCCTTCGGAAAGGTGAAGGCCAAGCAGCTCTCCACGTTTACGCGCCAGCTTGCCACCCTGATCAACGCCGGTCTGCCGATTGTGCGAAGCCTGAAGATCCTTCGGGATCAGCTCAAGCCGGGCATTCTGAAGAACGACATGATGGACGTGCACGATGACGTGGAGGGCGGCACGGCGCTGTCCGAGGCCCTGGCCAAGCACCCCAAGACGTTCAACAAGCTATTCGTGAACATGGTGAAGGCGGGCGAGGCCGGTGGTATTCTCGATCAGATTCTCGAGCGTCTGGCGCAGTTCATGGAGAAGGCTGAGCGGCTGAAGAAGAAGGTGCTGTCGGCGATGATCTATCCGGCGGCGGTGGTCGTCGTCGCCTCGTCCATCCTGGTCGTGATCATCGGGTTCATCGTGCCGAAGTTCGAGAAGATGTTCACGGAAATGGGCTCGACCCTGCCCGCCATGACCCTCATCCTGGTTGGCGCAGGCAAGCTGGTGAAGGAGAACTGGTTCCTGATCCCGCTCGTTCCGGTCGGCATCATCATCTTGTACCGCATCATCGTGTTTACCAAGTCCGGCCGGTATGCGGTCGACTATGTGAAGCTCAAATTGCCCGTCTTCGGGATCATCGTCAGCAAGTCGTCGCTGTCCCGTTTCGCCCGGACGCTGGGCACGCTCATCGCCAGCGGCGTGCCGATCCTGGAAGCGCTGAACATCGTGAAAGAAGCCACCCCCAACATGGTGGTGTCGACGGCCATCGGCAAGGTGCACAACAGCATCCGGGAAGGGGAGAGCATGGCGGCGCCGCTTGCCGCGAGCAAGGTCTGCGATGCGATGGTCATCAACATGGTGGACGTGGGCGAGGAGACCGGTGAACTGGACAAGATGCTCCTGAAGATTGCAGACACGTACGATGAAGACGTGGACGCATTGGTGGGCGGCATGATGAGCCTGCTCGAGCCGATGCTCATCGTCGTCATGGGCGTCACCGCCGGCTTCATCGTCATCGCCCTGTTCATGCCGTTGATCGACCTGATGAAGCAGATGAAGTAGCCGTCCGGAGAATTGGCCAGACTGCAAGGAGTACGTCCGATGTTCGCACGCGTCGCCGAACGGAAGCCCCGGGCCAGGTGTGGATTTACCCTGGTGGAGTTGCTGGTGGTGATGGGCGTCATCGCCATTCTGATGGCGCTGCTGGTCCCGACGCTGGGGTCGATCCGGAAGCAGGCCAATGTCGCCCGGGCGCAGGCGATCATTCATGGCGTCTCGATGGCGCTGGATGCCTACAAGCAGGCCCAGTACGTGTACCCGCCCGACAAGGCGACGGGCCTGAATGCGAGTCTCAACAAGAGCTCCGAGTGCCTGGTTTACTTCCTGAGCGGCGGGTCCATCTGGTGGAACTCCAGCTCGCCCTCCAGCTATCCGTGGCGGCACCTCCTGTTCAAGGACCCCACCGGCGACGGGACCGGGCGCCGGGCGTGGACCATCTACTATGAGTTCAAGGAGAACATGCTGATCGACGACGATGGCGACAAGATCCCCGAACTGATCGGGCCGTGGCAGAAACGGTTCATCTACAATAGTGGCTCAAGCAGCGATGGCAACTACAACCAGTTCGGCGCGCCTAAGCACCATCTCAAGAAGTTCGACCTGTTCAACCGGGGACCCGACATGACGGCGGGGACCGACGACGACATAGAGAACTGGGACGACTCGCTGTCCGATAACTACGCCAGCCTGGGGTCGAGCAACTAGGCACTTCGCAGGCCGAGAGGCCCGCACGCGGCTCCTTGGCCCACACAGACCGAGCGGGTCCCCGGCAGAGAACGAATAGAGGCTGACATGCTCCATCACGTTTCCAACAAGCGGCGCGGCTTCACGATGGTCGAGTTGATCCTCGTGATGACCATCATGACCCTCATCGGGCTGTTCTCGGCGATGATGATCTGGAACGTCCACGATAACGCCAAGAAGAGGGAGACCGAAGCCACCATCCAGCTAATGTCGATCGCTCTGGACCAATACAAGCATGACATCGGCCATTACCCCCTGGGCGACGGCGCCTCGATGGTGGCGGCCCTCACCGGGACCGGCACCGGATGGAAAGCGGCGGGGATGGAGTGGTTCCCCAATCGGAAGGCACCTCTGACGGATGCGTGGGGCATGGGCATCCAATATTGCAGCCACGAGGAGTACGAGAGTTCGGGCCGCGGAGTGGAACGGAAACCCAAGCTAGCCCAGTATTACAACCCGTTCACCTATCAGATCTACTCGATGGGCCCCAACATGAAGACCTGGCCCGTCAGCGGGACCGACGCCGACGGCAGCCCGTATACCCCGCGTCTGTGCGGGACCGAGGAAGATGACATCCGCAACTGGGAGCATGAGGAGTTCCACGCGCCCGCAGACTACCAGTAGCGGAGCCAGAGCAGGAAGACCGGTGGACAGAATGCGGCTTACGACCATGTACCCGAGACGTAGAAGAGCTATCCGCGGCGTCACCATTCTGGAGATCCTCATCGCGATCTTCGTGATGCTCATCGGCATCACCGGGGTGGTCGCGCTCTTCCCCGTCGGCGTCCGCCTCAGCCAGATGAGCGCGGATGACGTCATCAGTGCCATGACCGCCCAGAACGCGCTGGCCGCCGTGCGTCTGCAATCCGGCCTGCTCAATCGCGTAAAGCCGTACGTCGCGGACGACAACGAGAGCGGCGACGTGACCGCCTGGAACGGGACCAAGTCGGAATGCGTGGAGGGCTTCACCGGTTCGGTCGCCAACGTGGGCACCCCCGCCCCGGGCGACACCAAGCTTCAGGTCACCTGCGCGGGGGTGGACGGAAGATCGCTGGACATACGGGCGGCGGGCGGCGGCCGGGAAATGGGGGACAACTGCGCGCTCGTGCTCATGACCAGCGGCAACGTCCTCTGGAAACTGTATCGCCTCGACAAGAACGCCACGCTGACCCAGTTCGCCTCCGGCGCCACCGTGAGCACGTGCACGAATTTCCCTGCGGATGCCATCGTCACCGGCGACACGTTCCGCTTGATCGGCGCCCGGGATGCGAACAAGGTCCTGGCGACCGTGCCCGAGGACTTCTACGGCTCCGGCCCGCTGGACCCGCCCTACGAGCTGGGCCAGGGCGCCGTCAAAGAGTACGGGTACCTCGCCATCATCACCCGGGTCAAGGAAAGCACCAGTACGTTTCGAGTGGACATACTTGTGTTCAAGGGCTATGACAAGAGCCTGCCGCCCGAGGGCAATTTGCCCGCGATTGCCTGCTACACCACGATCCTGTCGAGTGACATGCTGAAATGAACGGCCCCAGCAAGACCTGGTCTGCGAACGGCTCACGACGCCCCCGCCGCCGCGCCTTCACGTTCATCGAGTTGATCGTTGCCGTCGGGCTCAGCGTCATACTGCTGCGAGGGATGTACACCGTGCTGCATTCAGCTACCGACCTGACCACCCTCTCCGAGGAGAAGATGTCGCTCCTGCTGGAGGCGTCGGCGATCTTCGATTACATCGGTGCCGACCTGGCCCGCGTCCCGTTTTCCGGACAGCGGTATTTAAGCGTCACCAGCTCGGGCCTCATCTTCAAGGCGTCGAGCCGGACGGCCGGCGACGACGTGTACATCAAATACGAATACGACCTCGGCGGGAAGAAGGTCGTCCGGGGGGTGTACAAGGATCAGGGCTGCACCGTTGCGGAGGACGATGACGGCGACGGGCACAACGACGTCGGAATGGTCATCGGGAGAAGCGTGCAATCGTTCGACGTCAGGTACCACGCTTCCGGAGACATCGACGGGAGCTGGAACACGGGGTCGGGCGACCCCGCGAAGAACACCCGGGCCATCCGGTTCATCATGAAGCTGAGCAGCATGATCCCCGGCGCCAGCCTGGCCGACGAAACCTTCACCATCATTATTCCCATCATGTCGCTGTAGGGCGCCGGCGCCACGGCGGGGCATTCCCGCGGCCGCTTTGCGCTTTGCGGGCGCCACCGCCGAGTGTATAATCAGAATCGAGAGCATCCTTTCAAGAGGCGGACCTATGCCCGACGAAGAACAGCCCACCCAGAAGCCCGACGACCGGACCGAGGTCGAGACCCGGCGGCACTGCCTGACCTGCAAAAAAGTCACCCCGTTCACCTTCACCTACGCCGAAGGCTATCTCATCAAGGCCCGGTGCATGGAGTGTGGCACGGTCGAGCGCGACCGGAAGCTGCTGGCCAAGGTGTTTGTGGACGACCTGATCGACCGCGCCTTCGAGGCGATGAAACGCCAGACCAAGCGGACCCTTCACGACCCGGTGGAGGCGGTCGGCGACCTGCCCAACAAAGTGATCCAGAAGTCGCTCCGGGAGATCCACCGCATACTGAATATCTTCAAGGAATAGACCCGGAGCATCTGCCGCCACGTCGCGCCGCTGCGGCGCACAAGTCCGACAGGACTCATGAGTCCTATACCATCAGCGCCCGTACCGCCGCCGCAATCTTGTCGGGATTGACCAGGAACTCCCGCTCCAGCGACTGCGCGCACGGCGGCACCGAGTTCGGCGCGGCCAGCCGCATCACCGGCGCGTCGAGGTAGTCGAAGCCGTTCTCCACAATCTGCGAAACCACCTCGCCGGTGAAGCTGCCCTGTTCCACCGCCTGGCACGTCACCAGGCAGCGGCCCGTCTTCCGCACCGATGCCACGATGGTGTCCACGTCCAGCGGCCACAGCGTGCGCGGATCGACCACCTCGACCGAGATGCCTTCCGCCTCCAGCGCCTCTGCCGCCTTCAGAGCGTGCAGCACCGGCCAGCCCCACGCCACCACTGTCGCGTCCGTTCCCTCCCGCTTCACCGCCGCCTTCCCGATCGGCACCAGGTACTCCTCCTCCGGCACGGGTACTTCCTCGTTGTAGAGCTGCTGGTGCTCGAAGAAGACCACCGGGTTCGGGTTGCGGATGGCGGACTTCAGCAGGCCCTTCGCGTCGTAGGCGTCGGACGGACAGATCACGATCAGGCCCGGCATGTGCGTACAGATCGATTCGAGGCACTGCGAGTGCTGCCCGGCGTAGCCGCGGCCCCCGCCGTGCGCCGTGCGAATCACCATCGGCACGCTCTTCTGGCCGCCGGACATGTAGCTCCACTTCGCCGCCTGGTTGCCCGTCTGGTCCATGGTCATCAGGATGAAGTCGTCGTACATGATCTCGCAGACGGGCCGGAGGTCGGTCATCGCCATGCCCACCGCGGCGCCCACGATGGCCGACTCGACAATGGCCGTGTTGAACACGCGGTCGCGGCCGAACACCTCAATCAGCCCCTTGGTCACGGCGAAAGCCCCGCCGTACTCGGCGATGTCTTCGCCGAACAGCACCACGCGTTCGTCGCGCAGCATCTCCTCGATCAGCGCCTCGCGGACGGCCAGGCGGTACTGGAGCACCCCGCCCTCCTTGCGCTCGAACGTGGGCACTTCGCCGACCGGCTTCGGGTCCGCGTACCTCTCGGGGACCGGCTCGTCCTTGGCCTCGGCGTACATGTGGAGCAGGATGCTGTCCGGCGGCGGGTCGGTGCCCTTCGCCGCCTTCACCGCCATGTCCGTATTGCGCTCCCAGACGCGCCGGCGGAGCGCCTCGATGTCCTTTTCCGTGATGGCGCCGCCCTGCTCCTCGGAGAACGTCGCCTCGACCAACTGCTTGGGAAACGTGACGGTGGGATCGCGTTCCATCCACGCCCGGACCTCTTCGCGTTCGCGGTAGGCTTGCGGGTCGCTCAGCGAATGGCCCTTGAAGCGGTAGGTCACGAATTCGAGGATGACCGGGCCGTGCCCCTCGCGGCAGAGCTTCGCCGCGCGGAGCGTCGCCTCGCGGGCTGCCAGCACGTCCATCCCGTCCGCCACCTCCGCGTGCAGGCCGTCCACGTCATAGCCCGCGCCGCACCGGGCGAGGTAGTCCAGCCCGGTGGTCTCGCCGATCGACTGGCCCGACATCGCGTACTGGTTGTTGACAATGGCGAAGATCACCGGCACGCCGAACGCGCGCTTCATCAGGCCGTTGCGGAACTGCGCCATCGTGGCCATGGTGATCGCTTCGTGCGAGATGCCGTTCTGGTAGGCGCCGTCTCCCGCCAGGCAAAGCACCACCTTGCCGTCTTCGACGTAGCGGCTGGAGATGCCCGCGCCGGCCGCGATGCCCATGTGCCCGCCGACGATGGCGTTGGCGCCCAGGTGCCCGCTCTCGAAGTCCGCGATGTGCATGCTCCCGCCGACGCCTCGGCAGTAGCCGTCGTTCTTGCCGAACAACTCCGCGATCATCCGGTAGACGTGCAGGCGGAGCGCCGCCTCTCCCAGCTCGGCCCGCCCCGCGCCCTCCGCCGGGGTGCTCTCGATGTGGTCGAGCATCGCCGCGTACTTCTGCAGCCGCGCGCGGAGGCCGTCGTCGCTCATTCCCTTGATCACCGTGTATCCCTTGGCAACGGCATCGCCGTGGCCGCGGTGTGAGCTGGTGATGTAATCGGCCGGCGCGATCCCTGCGATGGCCCCGGTCGAGGTGGCCTCCTGCCCGATCGAGATGTGTGTCGGGCCGATGTAGTCGAACCGCGGCAGCGCCTGGTACGCTACGGCCTTGATCTCCGCAATCATTTCCTCGAACGCGCGGATCATCATCATCTGTTCCAGCAGCTCCAGGCAGGTCGTACGGTTGAGCGTCCCCGCGTCGATCTCTTCCTGGATGCCCCGCTGGTATTGGAACACGGGGACCGGCGGCGACGGCAGCGTCTTCGGCTCCGGATGGTAGATCACGTCGATCTCTTTGACCACGCATTCTCTCCTGTCAGCCAATGGAAGCGAACGGCGATTCTACCAGCGGCCCGCAGGATAGTCAACCGAACCGGGGGCTGGGCCAGAAACAAGGTGATACCGTCCTACGGAAGCAAAGTGAAAATGTCCTGTAGAGTGAGGGCGACCTCGGAGAGGGATCGCCCGTGGAGGAAGGCGACAGGACAGTCCGCATGAGCGCACAGATTCGCTGCGCGCGGGAGCTGGATGTTCCGCGTGCGCAGGCGCACCGAAAAGGTCTATTTCTCCTTCTCCCTCGACCGGAGGGGCTCGAGCAGCTTCATCAGAAGGTCGAGTTTCGCTTCGAGCGCGGTGATGCGCTTCTCCAGCTTCTCCACGCGGTCGTCGTCTGGCTTCTTGGGCACCGGGACCGGGGTCGGCTTGGCCCGTTCGCGCCACCGGCGCTCCCGCTCGGCCCGTTCCGTGGCGATCTCTTTCCGCCGCTGCTCGATGGCACGGACGATGATCTCCATCGCCTTGACCACGACGCCCTCGGGTACTTCCAGCACCACCTGGTAGTCGAGCGACGCGACCCGCTGGCTCTTGTCGCTCGCCGCCAGCCCAATAGGCACCAGCACGGGGATGCCGCCGGGGTCCCGCCCGACCAGCTTCTTGAACCTGGCCTTGAGCGGATTCGCGAAGCCCGCGACAATCTTCGCCGCCGGCACAGTGGCCTCATCATCGCGCGCGGCATCGCGGAGGCGCTCGCCGACCGCCTGCCCGATCTGCGCCATCGCATCCTTCAGCAACAGCGGCCCGTCGATCGTCACCGTGCCCGAGCGCTTGTCGATCTCGATGCCCTTCCGGCTCGTGGTCAGGTCGAACTGGAACGGCTTCTGGCCGCCCCGGAGCTTGTGCTCGATTCGGCTCTTGCCCTTCGCGCTCACCGTCGCGACCTCGCGGGGCGGCTCGAACCCGAATGGGGCGGGGAGCTTCCTGAGCGGCTCTTCGTCGATGGTGTACGTGAACAACCGGTCGCGGAGGAGAACGATGACCTTTCTGCCCGCGAGGTGGAGGGCCCCGCCCCGCACGACGTCCCCGAACCCGTCGAATCTTCCGTCGGCCTCGGAGCGCTTGATCAGGGGGATCTTCTTCACCAGCTTGGCGGAGACCAGGTCGAACAGGGACAGATCGACCGACACGCGCTCGTAGTCGTCTCCGTCGCCCCTCACCGCGGACAGCGCGACGCCGATGGGGTAGTCCCGCGAGATAATGACCGAGCTCTGTTCCCACCGGCCCACCCGTCGGCCCTGGCTGGTCAGAATCTGGCCACCGTCGCCCACAGACCGATCCCATGCTGCCGGTGGCTTCGCGGGATTCACGCGCTCGACTTCCAGCGCGGGGAACCCTCGGACATCGACGAGCATCCGCGCCTTGGCGAAGTCCGGATCGAAGACACATCCGCCGGCGTAGAAGCCGGCGGGGAGCCGCTCGGGCATCTCGGGTTCGCCCTCGTCGTAGCGCATCACCCGCAGTGGCCGCCTGGCGTATGGCCGCTTGGCGTAGCGGAGCACCCGCTCCGCGTCGCTCCGGTCGCTGCCTTCTTCCTTCGCCGTCGGATAGGCGGGCAGATCGACCGGCTTGAGGTCCGGTACCGAGTAGGTCAACACGTGCTCCTCGGTCGCAGCGAAGAGCAGTTTCGAGGAGACACACGTGAATCCAATCACCCGACCCTTGGTGTGCGATTTCTTCGCCTCGCTCAGGTCCTTGAGGCTCAACGCGCTGATCCGGTCCGCGTGCGCCGGCGCGACGTAGACGTAATGGTCGTCCACAGCAGCGGCGCTGATGGGGTTGAGCAGCAGCTTGCTTGCGACGACTTTCCCCTGCTCCGTATCGATCACCGCCACCCGGCATTTGGCGGGCTGCTCGTCGTCGCGGCCCCGCCAGCGATCACGCGCGCCGCCGGTCCACGCAACCACCGTCCGCCCCGACGGGCTCACCCGGAAGGCGTCGGGCACGAACCCGATCTTCACATGCCGCCGAACGACGTCAAACGACACGTTCTGGACCCGCTCGAACCCCTTGTGCGACAGGCGGAGGGCCACGTTGGCCCTGCCGACCTGCGATTCGGTCGGCGTCCACACCACGGAGTTGCCCACCAGCCGGACGCCCTTCGGAGCGGCGGCCAGCGCCACCTTGCACGCGGGGTCGTGGGGCTTGAATGGAATGGCCAGCCGCGTGCCGAGAGACGCCGATTGGGGCGTCTTTAGATGGAGCAAGAGGAATGGTTCGTCTGGAACCGAGAGGCGCTTCAGCGGGATGAGCGTTGCCTCCGAGCCTCGCGCGGCGACCACGCGGTTGTTCGCGCCGTCCGGAAGACAGCGCAGCTTGAACGGGCCGTACTTCGGGGTCTTGCCGAACTCGTCCGGGAGCGGTGCCCGTCCGCAGACCTTGAAACTGTTGGACGATGCCGCCACGATGTCATAGTCCGTTTCTTCCCCGTCGGCGATTCCAATCAGCACCGGACGACCCGGAAAGAAGCACCGTGGATCGAACTCAACTTCCGCGACCTCGGTCTTGAGGTCGGCGGAATGGACCTTCTCGTAGGTCGCGACGTACTGGCTCGATGGGCCGGGAACGTAGCGGGTGACAGACCGGTGGTCGTAGAACGTCTGCTGCCAGACCGTCTTGCCGTCCGCCTTGACGGCCAATTGCTGAAAGACCATGAAGCCGGTCGGCGACCCCGACCGGAGGCCGTACAGGAATTTCCCGTTCGCCGACAGCGCCAAGTGCATGAGGCTACCGTGCCTTCCGCGCACCGTGACGTCGCCCTCGTCGCGCATCGTGGCCATGCTCACACGCACCACGTCGCCGCAAGCGCAGTAGACATACGGGTCGCTCGGGTCCGCGGACGTTGCGAGCGATGACACCTTGTCGCTGGTCAGCTTGATTTGCCGGACGACCTTCAGCGTGCGGGGATCGAGGACGGACATCTGCGGGTCGCTGTAGCACGCCACGACGAAATACGACTTGCCCTTGTAGCGCTTATAGATCACGGCAGACGGCGTCTTCCCCACGTTGACCGGGCCGACCACCGTCTTGCTCTTCTGCTCCAGATACGCCTTCGGATACAGCGTCGCCGTGTTTGCTTTGGGGTCAATGCCAACGAGGTCGCCGGTTGCCGGATTCAGCGCGAAGTCGTAGCACGGGCTCTTGAGCGTCACCACCCGAGCTTGGAATTCGACCTCCGCAGCCTGCGCCGCCGGACCACTGATCGCCCACAGGAACGCCAAAAGCGCCGCCGATACCACAATCCTCTTCATCCTCGGACCTCCTCCGCCGATATGTCGAGCGGACAATCATTCCTCGTCGGCATTGTAGCCGGCTTCCCGTCGAGATGCCAGACCGCGCCATGGGCGAGGGCCGCCGCAGCCGCGCAGGTCCCGATACCGCTCCCACGCGCGGGCCCGGTCCGGTTGGTCGCGCGGGGTGTATTCGTCGAGCGGGCGC
>Ga0114922_10006883_pt1 | contig 10409 bp, 9 predicted proteins | sample AartaG_FD_100975 | JGI IMG/M metagenome (GOLD analysis project Ga0114922, IMG submission 100975) | Deep subsurface microbial communities from Aarhus Bay to uncover new lineages of life (NeLLi) - Aarhus_00045 metaG | ecosystem: Environmental > Aquatic > Marine > Oceanic > Sediment | place: Aarhus...
CAGTAGTATTTTATATTCTGCTTGTTGTCTGCTTTCTCAAGGTCTTCGTTGAGTTTCTTTATTTCTTCAGGTCTGGTGCCGGTTAGAACAAGGTTAGCTCCCAATCTTGCGAAATCATGGGCTAACTGTTTGCCAATTCCTCGAGTTGCTCCGGTGATAAGCACCGTCTTATTATTGAATCCTATTTCCATGCAACGGCTATTCCTTTCTTAGCATATACATCAGATATGTGCTGATTATGTGGGCAAGAACAAGGTGAATATCTTCTACCGGCCCATATGCGCCTTTAATAGTTTTAACGTGAATACAGCAGTGGCACAGGTTCTTCAATATACCACCATCAAAGCCTATCATGCCTATTGTAATACCCCCGTTGCCATTGGCATACTCCACCGCCTTTATTACATTGGGAGAATTTCCGCTTGCTGATATCGCAACCAAGACATCGCCAGCTGAGAAGTGGCTTTGAAGCTGCCGGAGGAAAACATTTTCGTATCCTTCATCATTAGCCACTGCTGTCACGTATGCCGTATTGTCAACCAGGCTCAACACCCTGAAGGATTTCTTCCCCTCCGTCCGTGTTCCATATTCCAAATCTTCGGCGAAATGTGAGCAGGTGGCAGCGCTTCCACCGTTCCCGACAAAGAAAATGGTCTTACCGTCAGACCTGGCTTTTTGGAATATGGCAATCGTTTTTTCAATTGCCTCAACGTCGAGACTCCCCAACAACTCCGACAGATAGGATGCATATCGTTGTGCATAATCTCTTCCGGACTGCGACTCCGAAAATATTTTTTCTAAATTGTTCATCTTTCTCCTCTTTAGTCTTAGTGAATTAGCGCGACCGGAGGCTACTATATTGCTGGGTTGGGTTTCTCAGGTTCAGTATCCGTATGAGTATTTAAGGTGCTTAGTAGATTTTTCACTGCCTGCGTTTCCATTTCCAATCTAGTCTCTTTGGTATATGAGCCAATGTGGGGTGTGAGAATAACATTGTCAAGCCTGGTCAGTGGTCCGGTGTATGGCTCCTGGTCAAAAACATCCAGCGCCGCACCGGACAAATGTCCATTGGTCAACATAGAGTATAGGGCATCTGGGTCGATAACCTCACCCCGCGAAGTATTTATTAGATAGGCCCCCTTTGGCATAGCTTCCATTTCTTTTCTGCCGATGAGGTGCTCGTTATCGGGCTTGGGTGAAAGATGCAGGCATAAAATTCCGCTTTGTTTCAGCAACTCTTCTAAACTAACTAAAGGGACCTGGTTTTTTTGGAGCCACTCGTAATCCGGTTTTATATCTGTTCCAGCTACCTTCGCCCCGAGCGCCAACAGCATCTCCGCAACTTCTTTGCCGATGCGACCTAAGCCGATGATGCCGACTCTCTTACCTCGCACTAAGCTCCCGGTTTCCTTTATCCAATTCCCCTTCCGGAGTTTCCTATCAAAAAAGGAGACCCTTCTTAACAGGTTGAAGATTAGCCCTATTGTCAACTCTGCTACAGCCTCAGTGGGGGCATCCGGTGTATTGGCAACAGCGATGCCTAGGCTTCCGGCAGCATTTAAGTCCACATTATCTAACCCAACTCCACAGCGAGAGATTGCCTTTAAGCCTTTCGCTTGTTGGAGAACGTGAGCAGTTATGGGCTCAAGTCCAGCAATTATCCCCACCGGCTTGACTTCCGAAAGAAGGTCAAGTGCCTCAGCTTCGGTTAGCTTTCTACCATAGGGGTTAGTTATAGCCTCGTAGCCGGCATTTTGGAGTAAATTGAGGGGTGAAGGGTCATCTTTCCCAAAAGAGGAAGTGGTAATTAGTATCCTACTCATATTCTTCCTTCGAATTCTCACGAATAGTCCTAAGCCCGCGGCGACATGAGTCACCCAGGAATAGAAAGTCTGTGCTATATGCCAGAAAGCGGTAGCCCTGTTTTATTTTTTCCAGAGCCTGCATTGTATCGGGAGGGACAACGTGATAGCCAGCAATCGCCTTAAGCCGCCTGGCGGTGTCCAATACCTTACTCAAGACCGATGTCATCTTGGGGTGGTCGAATTGCCCTGGTACGCCAAGGGATGTAGAAATATCATATGGTCCAATGATAAAGGCATCTACACCTTCTACAGATAAAATCGCCTCCAGGTTCTCCACCGCCTTAATATGTTCTATTTGGACGATGACGATGCTCTCGGTTTCATTCCATTTTCGGTATCCCTCAAAGTTGGTACCGTAGGACTGAGCGCGAGCCAGCCCGACCCCCCGAAATCCCTGTGGTGGGTACTTGACAGCACCAACTGCCTGTTCGGCATCCTCTTTGGTGTTAATCATTGGCACAATCACCCCATGGGCACCGGCATCCATGACTCTTTTAATCAGATTGGCATCGTTAGCCCCCACTCGTACCAGCGGGACACATCCGCTGAGTTCAATCACCTGGATTAACTGCTGCGCCTCGTGAAGTGTAATGGCGCTGTGTTCCATGTCCACCGTTAACCAGTCGAATCCAGCCTTTGCCATGATTTCAGCAATAGAAGAATGACCAAGAGTTATCCACGACCCTATCGTTAGCTGTCTATTTCGCAGTTTTGATTTTAGACTGTTAGTCTTATTCATTTTCCTCCCCAAATAGGTTCCCTTTCCCCTCCGCCCCAATCATAGCACTTTTCTTCACAACTTGTTTAGCTTTGCCTGGCATAACAATTCCGCCAGCAGGAAATCCTCTTCTTCGTCAATATCTATGGCTTCAAACTTACTTATTTCAAACAGATATGGTCTCAGCCCGATACGCCTGTTGCCACTCCGCTTAAACGATTCCTTTGAGAATATATAAAGGTTAGAGTTTTCCTCAAAGATGGGAGGCAAGTCTTGAGTTCTAAGCATTTCCTGTGGGTCGTGGTTTATTGGACTTCCATCACTCCAGTAAAAACGGGCATTATGCCGGGTTACCGCAAACAGTGAATCATATGCTCCCAGATTACGGAAATACAACTCTATGCCCTCATCAATGGTCTCAGCGTTTAGCAAGGGGTTGGTGCTGTGCGTTTGCAGAAAGTGCTCTCCGGGCAATTGCGAGAGGTCATAGGCGATGATAATATTCATTGATACGAAATCACCCCTGATTTCATTCGGACGGTCAATAATCTTCACCCTGTCAAAATTCTGGCGTATGGTCTCCGCTATCTCCTGGCTGTCGGTATTCACCACGATATCTTTTACGTAACGACTCTTTTGCAGGTTAAGTATGGTCCAGTGGCAGAGCGGTCTGCCACAAAAAGGGCGCAGGTTCTTGTTGGGCACCCTTTCGCTGTGCCCCTTCATGGGAACGAGTGCCGTAACCCATCTTTCTTTTCTGTCTGTTTCCCCTTCCACTTCAACACCTTTACGCATTATCTGGGCTAAAACTATGACCTCATCTAATCCTGGGCGGAAATTATTCTGAAAACGGCTGTAAATACATCTGTTCCCACAAACTCCAGTTCCGGCATCCCGACCACCTCCTTATCAACGAAATCCGTAAGTCCTGGCCAGTTAGGATTGCCATAGTCATCGAAGATAATGTAGCCGCCGGGCTTCACCAGGTGCCGGTAGTTGTAAAAGTCGTGTTTAACGCCGAAATACGAGTGGTCTCCATCTATGATGAGCAGGTTGTAGCGTCTCTTCGATGCCTCCTCTAGCGCCTCCTTATCGGTGCTGAGCTTTTGGATGATAGTGTAGTCCGCCTCCGGAATATTCATTCGCTGCATGTTGTGGACAAATGTCTCGCGGGTAGCAGGCGCCTTGGTGTATGGATCCAGAGGGCTCATGTCGTGGGGCCCGATGTGCCCGATGAGGGGATCGACGACCGTCAAGTGTATACTTTCGAATAACCCCCGGCAGTTTTCATGAATCATGGCGACGCCGATGCCGAACAGGGTCCCTATCTCAAGCACCTCCAGATTGGGTTCTTTCACACTTCTCGCTACCAGGACGCGCAGCAGCATAGTCTCGATATTGCCGGCCAGGCGGCCAATACACGTATCCTCCGCGAGGCAGATGCGATGAGCAATGTAGGCCAGCGCCTTCGTATGCAGATTGAGCTCCAGCCTTGGTGCCCACTCTGTAGCGAACCTATGCAAATCCTGGTTTGTCATCCGCCTCTTGAACTGGTGGAAGAGAAGGACGTTGCCGACATTCAACCCTGCATCCAATGCACGCAGAGACCTATTGATATCCGATACCTGCCTTCTTAGGTCGCCGATCGAGCTGTTCAATACGAACCGGGCATAAAATAGCAGCAGTAGTCCGCTACACAGTAGTAATAGTGCGCTGGCGATTCCCACCAGGTACCAGCGTAAAGGCTCGACCAAGGCACCGGCAATGTAAAGCCCCACGATAACAAGGAGAGCTGCTCCGCCGGCGCCAAGGAGGTTCCGCTTGAACGCCAGATAGGGGTATGACCACAATGTGATGCGGTTCCAGTTCTTCGGTGGAGGTTGGGGAGGAGCACCTGCAGCGCGCTCGCGTGAGACCGCTCCGGCGGGGCCGCTGGCGCGACTCCCAATAGCGTGCTGGAGATAGCTGCAACTTTGACCTAGTGACGAGGAAGCGTGGTCGGCCGTGCGGAAAAAGTAGTTTCGCGCCGTTTCAATCTTCGTCAGGTCACGCAACACGCCGATGGGTCTTCTCAAGATGGAGCCCACAAAGAAATATATTAAGTATAGGCCGACCCACACCAGTCCCTCGAGACCGGACAGGAACGACCACAGCCTTCCGGGAGGTGACGGCGACTCTTCATACCACAAGACCACGTCGGAGACGCCCTGCCAGAAGTGTCGGCGGAGCATGAAGCGCCTGGTCACACGTTCCTTCGGGACCAGGTGGTCTACAGTGATGTCGGGGTCGTAGTATATGCCCAACCCGTGAGAATCCATATACTTCCTGATAAGGTTCTCGTCGTTGGATAACAGGTTCTTTCCCTTTCTTCCCAGGTTCACATTGAAGCCGCCACACTTCTGCAACACCTCTCGGCTGTAGGCAACATTACAGCCTACGTGATGCTCCGGGCTTGACGGCTTCAGAAATTTTGCGTGGGTGCCCCAATCGACAATAGCGTATACTGGGAGCATTCGGTCCGTGATCCAGGCCGGGCGCTTGGATTCCCAAATGGGGAACACTTTGCCACCGACGCTGGCTGGCGCTGGCTTGACAGTCTCGAAAGCCTCCAGCATCTTCTCCAGCCAGCGAGGGCGGGCAATTGCGTCGTCATCGAGGTAGGCCACGTATTTTCCGGCAGCAGCTTGCCATCCTGTGTTTCGAGCCTGGGAGAGCCCTTTTACCGGCTCGTATATGTACCTGATTATAGCGCATTGGCTGAATTGCTCCACAACTTCTCTGGTATTGTCCGTAGACCCGTTGTCGACCACTATGATTTCGTAGTACTCCTTGGGGTATGTCTGGTTGACAAGGCTTTCCACTGCTCTGGCTAGATATGTCGCCCGGTTGAGCGTGCAGACCACAGCCGAGATCCGAACCATTCCGCCTTTACTCAAGTTTTCTGCTCTCCTTTCTACAGTTGAACTAGCCATCTGGGTTTGCCCACTGGAAATACATCTTCGTGTGCTCCATTCCGCTCTCTAAGTTAAATCGCGGCTCATAGCCCAAGATCTCTCGAGCCTTGTCGATGCGGACACGTGTCTTCGCCAGGAAAAGAGCCAGGCGTTGGGGATCGGGAACAAATTCCCGTGGGCCGCTGGAATCACCGGTAGCTACATAGTGTTGCAAAATCCGCGCCACAAAGGGAGAGCGCTCTTTCAGCCACTTCCCTGCACTGATGACTGGGTATGGCGATCGCCTTATCAGCCATGTCACCGTTCTAGCAATTAGTGGCTGCGAGCGGCTGTCGTGCTTACGCCGTGCTTGAATTTCCAATGCACTCATGCATCTAGTCGCGGTAATACCAAGCATGGCCTCGTAGGCGCGGTAGAATTCCCGCCAGGTAACAGGCTCTGAGGCTGAAATGAGAAACGTTTCGCCAATTGCGTTGGGATTCGTCGCTGCGAGGATGAGCGAGTCAGCGACATCGTCTATATATACCGCATTGCATAGACCAGATCCTTCATACGGCAGAATGACCGTTCCGGACTTGAGTTGAGTCAAGGGGCCTTGTGTCCACGATTTGACAAACGGTCCATAAACAATGGTTGGCTGGACTACAACGACTGGAAGTCCATGCCGGTTGTGGAGTTCGAGCATCACTTCCTCCGTTTTCTTCTTCGTGTCGGGATACGTCCAGCCACTGGGCTGCTTGGGTGCCATTTCATCCAAATCGCCGTCCTCCATCGGTTCATAGACTGAAATGCTACTGACGTACACCAGGCTTCTGACTTTATGCCGGAGAACTGCCTGGGCGACATTTCGGCTTCCATCCACCGCAACCCGTTCCTGTTCCGCGGGAGGAGTCCCGAACGCGTATGCACAGTGAAAGACGACGTCGCATCCCTCGGCAGCCTTGTCGACAGCGGCAGAGTCGGTCACATCGCCTTGATATATCGACACCGGTAGCCGGCTGACCCGTGATAGGTTCGCGGGATTATGCACGAGGACACGAACTTGTGCTTGATGCTCGATAACAAGCTTCTCGACCAATCGGCCGCCAATGCTTCCGGTTGCGCCGGTCACCAATACAAGCTTGTCTTTTAGGAGAGACGGCGTGGCGGGTGGCTCTGCCGGATCGTCCATATCAACTATTCGATGCATCTGGCGCCGATGCTGGTAGCACGTCTCGATTAATGCCACCGATTTGCGTGCTTCTTCACCCGTTACGAAATTTGGCGTTTTTCCTGAAATTGCATTGAGCCACGATTCAAGCTGCATCGGAAAACAATCAGCAAATTTCCGCGGCATCGTGTGTGTCAGCCGTGGCAAGTCCTCGACGGACATATAACTCTGTTCTGACCCAGGACGAAAAAAGATTTCATCCATGCGCAAATGCAATTCGATTTCTCCTTTTTCGCCTGAGATAATCGCAGTGTTTCTCAAGCTTCTTAGGCGACTCAGCTCTACCACGCCCTTGGCACCACTTTTCATCTGCAGATGCAGTATACATTCAGCTTCCATTCCGCCGAGATTGTCGTCGTAATATTCAACCGACTTGACATCGCCAAGGCACCAGAGTACAAAGTCAAGGGTGTGTGCTCCGTTATCAATCAAAACACCGCCACCCGATTCGCCGGCCCGAAACATGAAGTCGGATGCCAGAGGCCAGTTATAAATATTCCCCTCGCGGATATCGAACGACTTGATCTTACCGAGTGTGTTTGCTTCCATGAGCCTCTTCGCAATCTGGTACGCCCGAAAGTAGCGCCGCAGTAGACCAACGGTAAGGACGACGCCTTTCTGATCGGCAAGCGTGACCAAGCGTTGGCACTCCGCGTCTGTCAGTGCGAGCGGTTTCTCCATGAGGACATGACATCCACTGGACAGTAAATACTCGCCGATTGATGCATGCAGGTGATGGGGCACAGCGACAATGGCGGCATCTGCGTACCGCGGAATATCACGGAAGTCAGTGCTAATAGCTGGGACATTGTATTTGGTCGACAGCTGCTCGGCTCGTAAACGGTCGCTGTCCACGAGAACCGTTACGGAGCAGCCCTCAACCTTCATTGCCGACGGCAGGTGGAACCTCTGAGTAACCGCACCGCAACCAACGATCCCTATCCGTATTCCATTGGTCTTGTTCGTTATTTCTTCCATTCTATGCCCTCTTTTCTCGAACAACGTAGTGCCAGGGAAGTTCGAACCATGATAATCAAAAATTTACCACTCTATGTTAAATGATAGTTAAAGAAAATAATTGTGAAGTCAATTTTTGGTCTTTGAAATTATTATACGGAGATGTTACACAATCCTCTCTTTCTGATGATATTATACTTGGATATCCTAATTTATTGAAGTCGCGGGCAGGATTTCAGTTGACTGCAACTTATAATGCTACACATCTGGGTCATCCGTGCTCAATTGGTAATACAGAACAAGTCTGTCTGTATCCATATAATGCGTCTCTCGCAACAACACTATCTTCCCTATAAATGATGAAGGCTCGCCGATTCCGGATATCTTTGTTTTTGCGACTCCACTCCATTTTAAAAAGGACACATTTTAACCCCAACAAATCACAGAGGTAAGATAAAGAGTCGTGATGAAAATAGGAGATGTGGTCCTTAGGAAATAAATATTTGTTATTCCAAATAGCTCCTCCCTGATAAAAGTCAGTAGTGCCTGCGATGATGCCGTTAGGAGCTAGGTATTTGGACAATGTCCTAAACTCACCAACTGGGTTATCAAAGTGTTCAATGATTTCGACCATGGTGATGATATCAAACTCTATATCAGGCAATTTATCTTTGCGCAAGTGGATGAAGCGATCTGAATAAGGTAAACCATCTGAGATATCAGCTGCATATACATCTGCACCTCGTTGACTCAATATTTTAAATGTCGGAGTAGAACCGGGGGCAAAGATTAGTATCCGTGGATTATTCAAGTTCAGAAGTCGTGCGCCCCATTCTACGAAAAACAATTCTCTACTCCCACTACTCGCCGAGGCAGTATGGATCTTATCTTTGTAGACATTAAGATACAAATCTTTCCTGCTATGGTACGAAGATTGCACCATATGACATTTGGAACATCTAAAGTATTTAACCCCACGCATGAATACAAAGAACTTAGATGCAGATCCGCAAATGGAGCAAGTCAAACCTGGTTGTGTTTTTCTGATTCTTAAATAGTATGTATTTAGCCGATCGTAAGAAGCGATCCACCTGCTAATTTGGCTACTAACTACTGTCACTATGTAGCCTATAGCATATCTTAGCTTACGAATTGTACCTAGCGCAATTATACTAATCAACACGAAGGATTTTGTAAATATGCTATTTAGTGCTTCATTGCTAGTCATGAAATCACTTTAGCTAGCAACTTGCAGTGATTTGTTCATAATCTACTCGTGGAAATGTTTCCAGCTTGCCCCCAACGGTAGCGTTGTAAATCACGCCCCCGTGCTCCGTGAAGAACCGCCGCGCCTCGATATAGGCGCGCTCCATGCGGTCCACCTTGGGGTCATGCCAGCGGTACCCCGGCCCGAAGTAATCCGGGTGAAAGTGGTTCACATCCGCCGACTGCGATGTGATGACGTTTCCCTCCACCTCATCCGTGGAGGACGGGAGCCGATAGCTGTGGTCGATTCCCACGAGGTACACTTCATGACAGCCGAGATGCCAGGCAAGCTGCAGGTTCATGAACGTGACCGTACCGCCCCAGTACACGACTTCGTCGAATCTGTCGGAAAATTTCGGAAACCCGCTGTACTGGCCGCGCTTGAAGTTAACGTAGATGGTCTCCTCGTCTTCTTTGAGGTAGCGCCAGAGATCCGCCGGAAAAATCTTTGCCATCCCTCGTAGCTGGTTGATGGCCGGTGCCCGGTCCTCGGCCACCAGTCGGTCTTCCACGGTGTAAAAAGTCGGGCGGAAGCTGGTGCCTCCGAATAACAGGAAGATGCCGTTAGATGCTATTGTGACTTCGTTGGTCAGCAGATCAAGGGGCGTCTGTGACAGACTGGGTCCGTTACCGATGACGAAGCATCGGCGGCCCGCATACCGATCTCGGAGCTGTCGGATCTGCTTTCGATGGTGGACCCAATCGAGATGCTCAGCTGTCTCTACGGGTGGTGGTGCGTAAGCACCCTGGCGCACCACTAGCCTCCGATACGCCTTCCCCAGCCGCAATGACAGCCAAGGCGGCATTGCCCTTACGGAGTAATACTTTAGTTTTTCCATGATTTCTAGTTTAGAGTAAAGCAATTCTCAGGTGTTGTCAACCGAGATGCGGATTGCCGACGAGTGGCAATATGATGGGCTATTGCTTATATCCATGAGGATGGTCTTTCAGCCACCGCCAGGCACTTTCCATGATGCTTCCAAGTTCGGGAAATTCGGGCCTCCAACCCAGTTCTTTTGCAGCTCGTTTTGAACTGGCTATCAGAGTTACAGGGTCTCCGGGACGGCGAGGGCTAAATTTGACAGGTATGTTCCTACCAACGATTTCCTCCGCGACTTTTATGACCTCGAGCACGGAATATCCTTCGCCATTTCCTAAGTTATAAACGTTCCCGCTCAGGCTATCTACCTTCTCCAGCGCCAAAAGATGGGCTTGAGCGACGTCCGCCACATGTATGAAGTCACGGATACAGCTTCCATCCTTTGTCGGGTAGTCTGTACCAAACACAGAAACCATATTATCCGTATTATCTTTGCTCAAAGCTACCTTAAGAATGTTCGGGATGAGGTGGGTCTCGGGACGATGGTCTTCGCCCAGAAGCTCTGTCGCTCCAGCAGCACAGAAATATCTAAAAGATATACACTTTATCCCGTAGGCTC
>Ga0114922_10006884_pt1 | contig 10409 bp, 7 predicted proteins | sample AartaG_FD_100975 | JGI IMG/M metagenome (GOLD analysis project Ga0114922, IMG submission 100975) | Deep subsurface microbial communities from Aarhus Bay to uncover new lineages of life (NeLLi) - Aarhus_00045 metaG | ecosystem: Environmental > Aquatic > Marine > Oceanic > Sediment | place: Aarhus...
CAGGACCTGGGCGTATTTCGTCCCGCTCACCGCTGGCATGTCCTCTCGGAAGAGCCAGCTGCAGAAAAGGCAGAGTGAGACAAATGACAGAGACGGGGGACGTGGCAGAAGTATTGGCTCGGTTGAAAGAGCAAGTCCGCCAGCGCGAGCCTCGCAAGGCTCCGTCAACATCGGGGCAGATGTCAAGCACCCTCCGTCGGGTGTACGCCACTGAGCATGTCAACCCTCATCTGCCCATCGGCTGGCCCCAAATGCCGCGCGGTTTGATGGCCAAGGTTGTGGCCATGGCACAGAAGATCGTACGTCGGCTGCTACGATGGTACATCAACCCGATCGTAGACCAGCAAAACGCGTACAACTCAGCAGTGACCCCAGTGCTGGAGTCGCTAGTGGGGCGACTGGGCGAATCCGAGAATGCACTCAAAGAGTTGCAGAAGCTGCGCCATGCAGAGAAGGAAGTCAGTGAGCTGCGCCTTCAGCGGCTCGAACGCGCAATCCGCGGACACAAGGTCGGGGCGATGCCTACAGGTGCCAAGGCCGAGACTACCTCAGCGGCCTACAGCGCGCCAACCCTGGACTATTTCCGCCTGGAACTCAAGTTCAGAGGTCCGCAGCTAGTGCGAGAGCGCTTCACGCGATACCTGAAGCACTTCGAAGGCTGCCAGAACGTTCTGGACATTGGGTGTGGGCGCGGTGAATTCGTGGACATGCTCCTAGAGAAGGGCATTCCTGCCCGCGGAGTTGACCTGGACCGCGATGCAGTGGCGAGCGCGCAGGACTCTGGTCTCGCTGTCGAACTAGGTGATGCTGTCAGCTACCTGCGCGGGTTGCCAGACCGGTCTCTGGGCGGCGTGTTCGCCGCCCAACTGGTCGAACACCTCCAACCAGCTCGACTGGCGGTATTGCTGGATCTCTGCCACGACAAGATGAGGGAGAACGCGCCCATCGTACTGGAAACGCTCAACCCGGTATGTCTGTATGCCATGGCCCACTGGTTCATCCTGGATCCCACACACGTCTGGCCGATACATAGCGAAACACTTCGGTTCTTGCTCGAGAGCGCCGGCTTCTTCAAGATCGACTTCGAGTTCCTTAGCCCTGTGCCACAGTGCGACCGGCTGCTCTCCTTCTCCGAGCAGGCAAAGCTGTGTAGCAATGATCCAGAGGCCGCCGCGCTTCTCAACCGCAACTTTGATCGGCTAAACCGGTTCTTGTACGGCCATCAAGAATATGCAGCGATTGCCTTCCGGCCCTCAGACGTCATCGAGGATCACTCATGAGCGTCCGAACGATACTGATCTGTACCAGTCAAGTGCCGCTTCGCCACGGTGGGACAGAAAGCCTGGTGTATTCCCTGCGCCGGGCTCTGGAGAAGCGTGGATTCTGGGTGGACATAGTCAGCATCCCATTTCGCCACTATCCTGTCGAAGAAATCCTGAAAGGCCATCTCGTGTGGCGGCTGCTGGACCTTACCGAAAGCGATGGGCAGAAGGTGGACATGGTTATTGCCACCAAGTTCCCTTCATACCTCGTACAGCATCCGAACAAGGTCACCTGGCTCGTGCATCAGTTCCGACAGGCATACGACTTTGTGGGCTCAGAATTGAGTCCTTTTCCCAACGAAGAGGATAGCCTGCTCCGAGCGATTCGCCGCCTAGACACTCTTGCCCTTTCCGAGTCACGCCGTCTCTTCACCATTTCCAGTAACGTAGCCAGACGACTGGCCCGTTACAACGGCCTTGAGGCAGTGCCACTCTATCCACCGCCGCAACACAACGGGTTGTACCGCAACGACGGCTATGAGGACTTTGTGCTGTCACTAGGTCGCTTGAACCGCTTGAAACGGATCCATCTGTTGATTGAGGCAATGGCCTTGACCAAGAGTCGTGCTCGTTGCCTGATCGCTGGTGAGGGCCCTGAAGAGTCCAGACTGAGGCGGTTGGCCAGAGAGCGCAACGTTGAAGATAAGGTAGAGTTCCTCGGCAAAGTAGATGATCAGTCCCTTCTGCAGCTGTATGCTCGTTGCTTTGCATTCTTCTTCGCTCCTTATGATGAGGACTACGGCTTGGTGACCCTGGAAGCGCTCAACTCTGACAAGCCTGTCATCACTGCAGCCGACGCGGGAGGAGTGCTGGAATTCGTAGAAGACGGTCGAAACGGCTATGTGGCTCCGCGAGGTGCTCCTTCAGAGTTCGCCGAGTACATTGACCGTCTGTACGAGAATCGAGCGCTCTGCGAGGAATTGGGGCGGGCAGGGCACGAGACAGTGAAGGAGATTACCTGGGATCGCACCATTGATCGGTTGCTGGGGCGGTAGCAGCCGATGCGCCTCGCCTTGTTCAGTCCTCTTAGTCCTCTGCGGACCGCCATTGCTGACCATGTTGAAGGTCTGCTTCCCTACCTGGCCGAATTCGCGCATATCGACTTGTACATCGATGACGGCTACACACCAAGTAACCCAGCGATCGCGAACAACTATGGCGTCTACAACCACCGACAGTTCCCTGAGCTGGTCAGCCAGTATGATGCCGCTATCTACCACATGGGGGACGAGCCGGTCTTCCATGGCTACATCTACAAGATGCTTCAGCAGCACAAGGGAATAGTTGTGCTGCACGACCTTGTGCTGCACCACTGCATCGGCGGACTCACCTGGGCAAGAGGCGACACAGATGGATACCTGGCTGAGATGCGCTATGCCTACGGGAAGGAGGGAGAGGCGGCCGCTCAGCAGATCATGTCGGGGCGTAGGCTGGACTGGATGTACAAGTATCCTCTCGTGGAGCGAGTTCTTGACAACAACATCGGTCTGGTGGTGCACAACGGCAGTGCCCACCGGCAAGTGTTGGAGCGTCGCCCTGGACTGGCAGTGACCTTCATCCCGCAGCACTTCTTCTTGCCCGCCGGAGTATCTCCCGATGATGATGTCAGCTCCCTACGACAGGCCCTTAGCCTGGAGGATCGGTTCGTCGTCGGCACCTATGGCCTCCTCATGGAAGTTAAGCAACTCGACCTCACCCTTCGAGCCTTCGCCCGCTTTCGCCACAGCCATCCGCGGTCTGTCTACCTACTCGTGGGACCTCCGGGCAGGGACTATGACCTCGCCGGACTGGTGCACCGGATGGGACTGGAAGACTCGGTGAGAATGGTCGGTTGGCAATCCTCCACCTCCTTTGTGCGGCACATGTTGGCGAGCGATGTGGCGATCCAGCTGCGCCATCCCCATGTTGGAGGCACTCCCTATACACCAATCCGCTTGATGGGATTAGGCATCCCCACCATCGTGAGCGATATCGAGCCGTTGGCAGAGATCCCCGAGGGCTGCTGTGCAAAGATCGGCGTAGACGAATACGAGGAGGACACGCTGCTGGCCACAATGGAGTTCCTGGCCACTCACGACGGGGCCAGGCGCGAGATGGCCGAGCGCGGGCGCAGCCATATCCAGGCAGAGCACCATCCGCGCGTCATTGCCCACAAGTACAAGGCCTTTATCGAGGACCTGCTTTCAGCCCCGGAGGAGACGGTCGAGAAGGGCCCAGTCACCTGGGAGCAGAACCTTATCGGGCAAGTGGCTGCCACGTTGGCGGATTGGGGCGTGCGAAGTGAAGACGATGCGTTGCTCCTGCCCATCGCCGCAGCCATCGCGAGCCTGGGGATCGGCTCACCGGAATCCGGAGGCTCTGCTTGAGCGCCCCCAGCTGGCTTGGTGCAATCCCCCTATTGGGTGGCAGCTTGGTGACGGGGTGCCTGCTCACCAACACTTGGAACGAGAAGTGGTCGCAGGGTCTAGGCTTTTGGGAGCGCCTTTTTGTTACACTGATCAGTGGCGTAATTGTCAAGTCCTGGCTTTTTCTGCTGCTGGCAGAGCTCGATCTATTCTCCATGCCAGCAATCGTTATCACCTCGGCAGCAATGTGGATGTTGCTGTATCGCCTCGGACATCATCCCTTGAGCAAATGCTTCCTTCCGCTCGTTCCGCGCGAGAGGCAAGCGATCCTGCCCCTGGTTCTGCTCATCCTGGCTGCCGTCCTCTTCTCCTATCCCGCGGAGTCTTTCGTTGTCCTTGACGACTCCGGCATCTACATCCTCGGGGGCCTCCGTCTTGCGAAGACAGGCAAGCTATTCGAGAGCGATCCTGTTATCGACGGACTCTCACCGCAAACCGCACAGGAGGTCTTTTTCAGTGGGCCCGCAAGCGCCAGTTGGACGCGACTCTGGGGACAGTTCTTCATCTGGAACTGGGACAGATCATGGGTTAGCTTCGGCTTGCTGCACATGCAGCGCCTCTGGTGCGGATTGTTCACCTTGTTCATGGGCCAGTTCGGCGGTCTGTGGGTCGCTCCTGCCTTTGGGTTGCTCGCCACTCTTGGTCTCTTCCTGCTGGGCAGGAGGCTGTTCTCAACTGCTGCTGCAACGCTGTCGACGCTGCTGCTGACGCTCAACTTTGTGCAGATCAGACACGCACGCTACCCCGTGTCCGAGATGCTTGCGCAGGCTCTGGTGATCGGCGGTTTCTATTTGCTTGTCCTCGGCCGACAGAAGCGCCATGTGTGGGTGAACGCCATGGCTGGGCTGTGCCTGGGTGGGCTCTTTCTCGTACGAATTGATGCCCTCTTCATTGGAGTGGTGTGTGCTGCTCTGGCTTTGTACTGGCGATGGAGAGGACAGTGGCGCAGCGAACACATTGCCTTCAGCCTGGCCCTCATCATTGCTCTCGCCTACGCAAGCCTCCACAATCTAGGTTGGAGTTGGGCCTACCTGAACTTTTTGTGGCAGACGGCGGGCAGCCCTGCCCTGGCGAAGCTCGCGCTGGTGGGAACATTGGGTCTTGGGACTCTGATCCTTGCGGGTGAGACCAAGCCCCTCATGGCCCGAGCCCTTAGCAGATGGCTATCGCAACACGTGTGGCACGTGGTTGCTGTAATGATCGCCGCTGCAGCAACCTTGCTCACAGTCGTCTGGGCTCTCTCCGTGTCTGACTGGAACGGCCAGGGCGTCTTTTGGCTGGCGCAGTACTGGACTCCTCTGGGGCTGCTGCTAGCAGGCCTGGGGCTGGCCCGGTCCTTGAACCGGCGCTCTGCGAGGCATCTGCTGCCCCTACTCATCGCGGCGTTAGGGTACCTCACCGTGTTCTCGCTGAATCCAATGGTCAATCCAGTCCAGCCTTGGGCGATGCGACGTTTCGTCCCTGTGGTACTGCCTGTCCTGGCGCTCCTAACGGGCCACGGCATCGCCAGCTTGCCGGCTGGTCGGCTGAATCTACATCGCGTGACTGCGATCCTGGCCATCCTGGCGCTGACCGTCGCCTTCCTGCGAGTGGACCTGCCCTTCCTGCGTTTCACAGAGTATGAGGGCAGCGCAGAGCAGATCGAACGGCTTGCTCAGAGATTCGAACCAGAGGCTGTGATCCTGTTCGATCCAGGAGCTGCCGGCCAGTATATATCCCAATCACTCGCCTACGTGCACCACCGCAACGTCTTCGTCCTTCAGAAGCCTCGACCAGACTTGGCCACTCTCACACCCTTTCTGGAATCGTGGCTGGAGCAGGGCGCGCCGATCTACCTCATCCTGAGCGGAGGTTCGCTCGACTGGCACCCGCTGGAATGGGCATTCGTCTCTAGGGGATCGCACAACCTGCGCATTGCGCGCATCCAGCGCACCTTCAACAGACCGCCCGATGGAATCGAGACCACAGACCACACCCTTGACATCTATCAAGTCGAACCCTGCAGGGTGGGCCCGTGCGACCCGCCGGTGGTCACGCACAAGCTGGATATGGAGGCTGGCGAGTACACCTACTTACGCGGGGGTTTCCACGCCCCCGAGATCGGAAGTGACGGCCTAACCTACCGCTGGACTGATGGCTCGGCCCGTTTGTCGATGGCCTATCCGTCTGACCGCAACGCCACACTCCGTGTGCGTGTCGCAGGCGGGCGTCCAGCGGAGGTCGAGCCAGCGTGGTTGACCGTCGCAGTGAACAACGTGCCGGTGGCCGAGGAGCCTTTGCCAGCAGGATTCACCTTCCAGACACTGGAGATTGCGTTGCCGTTCGAGCTCCTGGACGGCGGGCCAGCAATCGTCGATCTGCGGAGCAACACCTGGGTGCCTGCGGTGACGGAGAGTACTACGGACTTGCGCGAGCTCGGTGTGATAGTGGACTGGGTGGAGTGGAAGCCAGTCCATAGTGGGACATAGGCCGAACCGGAGATGCCGATGAATCCTGGCGACAGGATGAGTATCCTCCACATCAGTCCTCGCTACTATCCGATTGCTGGTGGATCAGAGCAGTACTGTCAGGAGATGTCGGAATCACTGGTGAGAGATGGGCACCAAGTCACCGTGCTCACCACCAACGCGTGGGACATCGAGTTCTTCTGGGATCCGCACGGGAGGCATTTCACTGCAGGAGGCTCATCTCACAACGGCGTGAGCATTCACCGCTTCGCGGTCCAGCATCTGCTGTGGACAAAGTGGAGCTATGCTGTCACTCGTGGCATCATGACCTGGCTTGCATCGCTACCCATCGATGCGAGCTCCCTCCTGTTCCGGCTGTGTCGGTGGCTACCGCGCGTGCCCGGCCTGAATCGACAACTGGCAAATGGACCTCCGAACACCTATGATATCGTGCATGCGACGAACATACCAGCCGATTCGATGGTCAGCGCGGCGTTCCGATATGCGACCCGTCACGGGCTCCCCTTCGTCCTCACGCCCTTTGTGCATCTGGGTGAGCCTCACGATGAGACTGTGAGACGCTACTACACCATGCCGCACCAGGTGCTCATGATGCAGAAGAGTGATCGCATCATCGTACAGACTGACCTAGAGCGAGACCACCTCTCCTCACTCGGAGTTCCAACCAGTACCATGCGCAAAGTGGGAGTAGGAGTATCCCCTGAGAAGTTGGGGGGAGGATCCGGGGCGCGCTTCCGTGAGAAGCGCGGTCTTCGGACGCCCATCGTCTTCTACATTGGAGTGCAGGCATACGACAAGGGCACCGTCCACCTCGTTGAAGCCATGAAGCGCCTCTGGCAGCAAGACTGCCAAGCGGAACTGGTGCTCGCCGGTTCAATGCTGAGCAGCTTTGCGCAGTACATGCGGTCGTTGCCCGATTGGGTACGCCAGCGCTGTCACCTCCTCGGGTTTATCCCTGAAGACGAGAAGCGTGACTTGCTGGATGCAGGCGATGTCTTTGTCATGCCATCGAGGACGGACTCGTTCGGCATCGTCTACTTAGAGGCCTGGCTCTACCGAAAACCAGTCATCGGTGCACTGGCTGGAGGAGTGCCAGAGGTCATCCACGACGGAGAAGACGGATTCCTGGTGCCTTTCGGTGATGTGCCGCGGCTCGCGGAGGCCATTCGCACACTCCTTTCCGATGGCGCCATGGCTGCTCGGTTTGGCGCCCGAGGCTACGAGACCGCTGTAGGCCACTCATGGAAGCGAAAGTGCGCCGCCATCAAGTCCATATACAGTGAACTCTGCGGCGCGAATCCTCAACCCTCGCCGTAGAGTCTGGCGCCGGGAGCTCTCAGCAGCTGCCAGGTGACTGGGGAACAGGAAACATGGAAATTGTCAGTATCGTGATCCCAGCCTACAACGAAGAAGCCGCCATTGGCGGCGATCTCGAACTCATCCAGCAGACCATGGAGGGCCTTGGCCGGAGTTATGAGCTCATCGTCGTCGACGACGGCTCAACGGACCGGACCGCGGAGATAGTGTCCGCCAGACCAGCTGTCCGGCTGGTCAAGCATGAGCACAACCGCGGCGTCGGCGCAGCGCGAACCACAGGGCTGAGAGCAGCCAAAGGGGAAGTCATCATCATGACCGATGGCGACGGAACCTATCCCAATCAGGACATGCCCAAGCTGTTGGAGCGGTTGGAGCACTGCGACATGGTCATTGGAGCAAGGAGAAAGGAGCGAGGAACCGCAAGGTGGCTTCGCACCCCGGCCAAGTGGTTTATCCGTCGACTGGCCGGCTATCTGACTTCCACCCACATCCCAGACCTCAACTCGGGCATGCGTGCCTTTAGGAAGCATGTTGCCCTGCGGTATCTGAACTTGCTGCCCACGACGCATTCCTGGGTCAGCACTATCACTATCGCGTTTCTGAGCGACGGATACACAGTGGACTTTGTGCCCATCGACTACTACAAACGCAAGGGTCGCTCCACCTTCCACCCTGTAAGGGACACCTACAACTACATCACGCTGGTCATACGGACGGTGATGTACTTCTACCCTCTCAAGGTGTTCCTTCCGCTGAGCCTATTCCTCTTTGCCCTCGGCGGCCTCAAGCTGATTAGGGACATGGTCGTCTTCAACCTTCACGTCGCGACCAGCACCGTCCTGATCCTGCTGACCGCACTGCAGGTGGGCGCGATGGGCCTGCTGGCTGACCTCATCGTCAAGAGAAGCGACACACACTAGGTGACCAGCGGACATTCGAGCACAAACGTCCACATTCACTCTGCAAACTGTCGGTACACGTCCAGTGTGCGCGCCACCATGTGCTCCTGACCATAGAGGCGACGCACCCTTTCTATCCCCCGGGCAGCCAGCACCCGTCTCAATCCCTCATCCCCAAGCACTCTCTTTAGAGCGCTGGCCAGGGCCTCTGCATCCATGACTGGCACAAGTATCCCGGCGTCGCCTATCACCTCGGGAAGCGAACTGGTTCTGGCCGCGATTACGGGCGCCCCACAGGCCATCGCCTCGATGGGCGGCAAGCCAAAACCCTCCAGCAGGGAAGGAAAGACAAACACATCTGCCAGCGAGTAGTAGTTGGGCAGCTCCTCATCAGGCACGTATCCCACCGTGAGGACTCGGCCCCGGAGGGCTGGCGGCAGTTCGTGGAGGAACTTGTCCCGGTATCCAGGCTCCCACTTACCCACGAGCAGCAGGGAAGAATCAGGCTCCAACGCAGCCAGTGCCCGAGCCAGGTACTCCACACCCTTGCGCGGTGTTGAGAAGCCCACGTAGAGGATCACTCGCTTGTTCTCAAGACCCAGGCGCTTCCGGAGGGCACCGCTGTCCCGTGGACGATAGTGCTCCGTGTCGATGCCCAGAGGTACGACGGCGATGCGCTCTGGCGCGACCGAGTAGTGACCAATGAACTCGGCTCTGGTCGACTCGCTTGCCGCGATGAGCATCCTTGGTCGCGCCAGGGCCCACCTCTGCAGCGTTCGATCCACCAACGCAAAGTAGGCATAGCGCCAGACAAAGTTGGCTCGATTGTGTGAGTAGGGAAGACCGCCTTTCGCATGCAGCCTCTGGCGGAACGACTCAAAGACCGTGGCAAGGCATTCACCGCGGTAGCGCCAGGCAAAGCGCACGTCCAGAAAATGCACGACATCGAAGCGCTCGCGCTCACCTATCCTGTTCAGCAAGCGCGCTGCCTGATAGCCAAATCCCAGCCAATCGGTGGGCCCGACTGGCATCCGGAGCACGCGGACGCCGGCGATGGACTCTTCCGACAGGGCCTCTGCTCGTTGCGCAGCTACAACCGTGACCTGATGACGGCCCGCAGCCAAACCATCTGCCAGCAGCTCGCCATAGACTGTAAGGCCCGCTGTGCGGAACGGCTTGTAGTCCAGATTGAGAAGGCAGATGTTCATCGCACACCCAGGACGATTTGCTCAAGTCGCTCGCTCTGTCGCTCGATGTTGAACTCGTCTCGGCAGTGCTCATACCCGCGTCGGGCCAGTCGCTCTCGGAGAGTTGCGTCGTTCTTCAACTGCATTATGGCGTCGGCGAGAGCCTGGGCATCGGCCATCTTGCACATCCACACGTCGTCGCCGTGACGGAAAACTTCCTGATTGGCCGGACTGTCCCCTACGATCGTTGGTTTCGCCATTGCCAGGAATTGGTAGGTCTTTCCGGCGATCACGCGGCTGGCCTTCCCGCTCGAGCCGAAAGGCCCTCCCAAGCACACAGACGCCCCGGCAATGGAAAGCGGTAGCTGCGAATACGGCACCGGCGGCTTGAACATTACGTGCCCAAGGTGCAGCTTCTCCGCCATTTGGCGGACGCGCGGGTAGGTCAGGCCCCAACCGATGATGTGGAAGTCAATGTCGGGCTCAGCCTGCAACAGCTCGGCAGCGCCCACAATGTGCTCGACTCCCTGCAATGGCACAAAGGAGCCGTAGAAGAAGACCACAAAACGCCCATGGGCACTGCGGGCCGGGAATGGCCGGAATCGTTCTTCGTCATAGCCTACGTAGTAGGCGGACAGCCTCGTGGCGGGAATGCCAAACGTATCCGCAAAATAGTGCGCGTGAGCTCGGGTGTCCAGCAGGCTGTGTCTGGCCCCCAGGCACGCCTGTCTGTCCAGCCAGAAGGCCATGCGGCCCGGAAGCGATCGCGGGTGAAAGGTCTGCCGGTCGAAGCAGAGCGTGTCCCAGGTGG
>Ga0114922_10006885_pt1 | contig 10408 bp, 10 predicted proteins | sample AartaG_FD_100975 | JGI IMG/M metagenome (GOLD analysis project Ga0114922, IMG submission 100975) | Deep subsurface microbial communities from Aarhus Bay to uncover new lineages of life (NeLLi) - Aarhus_00045 metaG | ecosystem: Environmental > Aquatic > Marine > Oceanic > Sediment | place...
CTCAAAAAATTTCCAACATCCGTTCGTGGTGAGCCTGACGAACCATACGAATACAAAATTTTTGTATCTGCCCGCTCGAATCCTTCGTCAAGCTCAGGACGAACGGGCTTTTTACACTTTGTTCTTCTTTTATTTTAAATTTTTCAACTCAGCAACTAGGTTGCTTCATCATCAGTGTGGGGCCCAGCCCCACGCCCCCCCACCGACCTTGTCGGTGGTTCTGTAAAAGTAATGAGGAAGCTGAATTTTCCAGCTTCCTCATTTAATTACTTTATAATTAATGAATGATTAAAAAAGAAGTATTATGGAAGCAGTGGATGCTTGTGCCGATCTTCCCGATCTTTTTGTCGTAAACTTTGAGCAATTTCATCAAGATTTCCGGCAATAACCGTATCAAGATTTTTTAACGTTAAGTTAACTTGATGGTCAGTCACACGGTTTTGAGGAAAGTTATAGGTTCTCACTTTTTCAGCACGCATACCAGTTCCAACCTGCTCCTTACGTTGTTCAGAACGCTCGGCTGCATTTTTTGCCACCTGGTGGGCAAGTAACCGTGACTGTAAAACTTTCATCGCTCGAGCTTTATTTTTATGCTGCGAACGTTCATCTTGACACGCAACAACAACACCCGTTGGTAAATGTGTTATTCGAACAGCAGAATCAGTTGTGTTGACATGTTGTCCACCAGCGCCACTTGAACGATACACATCAATACGTAAATCACTCGGATCAATATTAACATCAACCTCTTTAGCTTCAGGCAATACTGCAACTGTTGCAGTTGATGTGTGAACGCGCCCAGCTGTTTCAGTTTCAGGTACACGTTGCACCCGATGAACACCCGATTCACGTTTTAAATGACCGTAGACATTTTTACCTTTGATAAAAAGAACAACTTCACGAAAGCCACCAAGATCTGTTGAACTTGAATCTTCAACTGTAGCCTTCCAGCCTTTTGAAAGAGCATAGTTTGTGTACATTTTGAGCAAGTCACCTGCAAATAATGCCGCCTCTTTACCGCCAGCACCTGCACGAATTTCAAGATATACAGATCTGTTATCAAGTTCATCAGGCGGAAAAAGAAGATCATTCAATTCTTGCTCTACCTGAATCTTTTCTTTTTCCTGATCTTGAAGTTCTTCTTCGCATAACTGGGCAAAATCATCATCAGATGATTCGATAAGCTCTTTAGTTTCATTTATTTTTTTATTCAGATCTTCAAGGGCTATTTTTTTATCCAAAATAGTTGCAAGATAGGAATGTTGTTTTTGAAATTGAAGACGCTTTGAACTATCAAGGGATGGTTCGCTCAATTGAGTATTGAGTTGATCATATCGACCTTTAATTTCATCCCACGAGATTTGATTCATGGTTATCCCATCCAAAGCTCTTTAGGCTCAGACTTTTAAGATTTTTTTGATTTTTTTGGTTTTTTGGTCTTGGTTGCGGCTGCTTCCCTGGCTGCGGCTGCTTTTTTGTAACGCTTTTCAAATTTTTCGATTCGACCAGCGGTATCTACAAATCTTTGATCGCCTGTATAAAATGGATGACATTGTGAACAGAGAGTAACACGAATATCAGATGCTGTTGAGCGTGTTTTAAATGTGGCTCCACAAGCACAATGAGCTGTTACTTCGTGCAATTCTGGGTGCAAACCTTTTTTCATACCTATAATTCCTGAACTAATAAGAATTTACCATTAAAATTCATTTCTAGTACCAGTATGGCCTAAAATAGGGGTTTTGTAAAGATAACTGTTACCTTTCCCTTGCGTTACCCTCACGTTATAACCTAGACTCTAAAATATAGGAAAGGGACTCTCTATGGAAATGTCTAAAAAACAGCTATTTTTTCTACTTTTGGTTCAATCAACACTTTACTGCCCCAAAACACCTGTGGCTATCTATTTTGACCTGGTTTACCAAAATGAGGAGGCGGATAATCTTGTAAAGAATCTTATTTATGCCCCAGCACTATTTTCGGTATTACGTAATAAATTTGGCTATATTAAGGCGACATACGTCATGACCCAACTCCTCTACCACAAGACCACTATGAAAGATATGGGAGAAGAACTAGGCAAAACAATAACCGGAATAGGCAATGTTACCAAAGCACTCATGACCGAGGTACGCAATAAATTGAATATAGATCTCCCTGATGAAGCTCTTCGACCGTTAATTGAGCTGGCTATATCTCCTATACAATTTCCTGAAAATATTAAACTTATTAGACAAATAAAATCTCACAAACACACCATAGGACTCTCTGCCCAAGATCCACTCAGTTTTGAAATTTACCGTCAAAAAATGAATACAAAATACAACGTCGAAATTTCAGAACTTTTCGATAGCATTGTCATCAATCCTGCCCTTTATGAAAATAAAATAAACCTAAATCCTAAAGACCGTAAAACAAGCACTAATATTATTATTTCAGAAAATATATCTCCGGCAGATTCATTATCACTAGCAGTTCAAGCGGCAACACAGCATGTCGCTAAACAAAAAAATGAAACACCAATTATAAAAACTTATGAAGAATTAAGAGATTATGCTTCAAAACAATTAAGCAATTTTGCACCGTTCTAATTCCTTGAGAATATCTTCATGAACGATGGTTAAAATAGCATCGATATGTTTTTTGTTACCTTCTAAAATAATACCCTCACCAGGAACCAAAATAACTTTAACATCATAATCTTTGACGGTAAGAATTTTACGGCCTTCACTTATTTGAACTGTTGATTGATAGGTATGTGATACATCAAGACAATTTTCAATAATATTAAATAAACGTTCTGTCCCAATCTTATCAAAAATTCCGAGATTAAGAGACACAAGAGAATGCTTTGTCGATTTTTTTTCATCTTGATAAGAAAATCCAACAGAAAGCATAATGGGTGTTGCAACAGTAGTTAACACTATCACCACAACAGCAATCACATATTGTTCCGGAGTTATGATATGTGCACTATTTAAAATTGTTGCAACAACAAGACCTACTTCTCCTCGAGCAACCATTGATGAACCAAAAATAAAGCTTTCAAGTGAATTCCATCGTTGTTGAGGTAATCCATGAATCATATTGCTCAGACCTGTTGCTAAAAAGCAGGCTAATAATTTAGAAACTATCGCTACTATTAAAAGCACAAAAACAATAATCCATTGCCCAGCGTTAAGCAACTTGATATCAACCTGAAGTCCAATAGAACATAAAAATAGTGGAAGTAACACCGCATTCACAAAAGGCGAAATAACTTTTTCTGCATGATGACGTGTATCACCCATCCTATGGAAAAGACCTGCAAAATATGCACCCGTTATTCCTGCCAAACCTCCTACAAGTTCGGCAAATGCAAAATAAAAAAACATAACACTATTTGCAACAGCCGGTACCAAATGAAAAAGTTTTTTTCGATGCAACCAAATAACAAGAGGACGAACAATAAAATATCCGCCGAGAAAAATAATTACAAACGCGAGCAAAAGATACACTAATGCATTAACTAGTCCGGCGTGAGTACCTGCACAGCCTAAACCATTAACACAACCAAAAACACCCATTTCAGCAAAAATAAAAAACAATGAAAGTAATACAATGGCAAAAATATCATCAATTATTGCCGCTCCCAATGTTGCTTTTGAACTGCGTAAATGCATCTTATTTTGTGAAAATAACATAGCAACTGGTATCGAAACACTTGTTGCAGCAAGAATAAGACCAAAACCGGTTGAACTTAGTAAATTAAAATCAACACCAAATAAATAACGTGCAGTTGCAACTGTCAAACCTATAGGAATTAATGCACCCAAAATACCTGCAGTTGAGGCAGAAATTCCAACGTTGAAAATATCTTTAATGTCAGTTTCATGACCAGCAATCCACAAAAGATAGGCAACAGTAAAACTTGATGAAAGCAATAAAACAAAAAATACAAAAAGATCTGAAGATGCTAATGCGTACAAAGCACCTGTTGCTTGATCAACAATATGATAGGGCTCAGAAAAAAATTCAATACCTGCAATATTTACCCCGGAAGGACCAAGCAGAACACCGGCAATAATTTGTCCTGCAATAACAGGCAACTTGAATGTAATTTTTAAAATTTTACCCCAGACCACTGTCCATAACAGCAAGACACCTATAAAAAGAGAAAATTTTGCTACAAATTCAGCATTTATTCCAGACGCAACAAGGACACCTTGAGGTATCGAAAGTTGCTCAGAATACAAAAAACACGGTAACAATAGAGTTAAAACTGCAGTTATAGATCCCCAAATCCATTTTTTCATGCTTTACCCCTTAAAAACATAATAAAAACCTATCTTTTTTAGTGTAAATCCAAAAAAACAAAAATAAAAGAGAAAAGCCATTTTAACGGGGAAATCATGAAAATTAAGAGCTAAATCATAATCCAGGTTTAAATAAATTATAAGGGAGCACATTATGGTGCTCCCTCCTTTTAATCACAAAAGAATAACATCTTATTGTTGAGTAACCAGAACATCAAAGCCTTTATACAGATAATCAATAAAATTACTCTCATCCAATTTTTCTTTAAGTTGTTCAGATGTCATACAAACGCTGTCGCAGGCCCATGGTAACTCTATTAACATATCTTCTGGTATCACCAACTCTGGATAAGCATCTTGTATAATTCTTTTCCAGTAGTTTGATTGTAACTTTTTAGAAGTTGAAGGTGTTTCTTGTGTGTGTGTTTCATCTCTGTTTTTTATAGGTGCAAATACTGTATCCCTATCCCGTAACACTTCCACACCATACCGCTTTTTATCGCCGCTTGAAAATTCAAACTTATACACATAAATTTCATTGCCGTCAGCATCTTTATCGCTCTTTTTTACAAAGCTATATTTTTCAATTGAAATAGAGCCTTGCAAACTTTCAAGAGTAACTAATCGTATACTTGGATCACCATATGCGCATTTAGTTTTAATATCCACACTCGCAGTACCATAATCAATTGATTCTTTGTTACCATCTACAATAATTACATTTCCTAATCTATCTTCGGAGGTTTCTTTTTTTACAAGCATAAGAGAAATATGAGCACGGTGTTCAGTTTTTTCTTTTTCTATATTCCTACTTAACACATGTGCACCGATAAAATTTTTATCTATCGGCATAAGTGGATTGTCTACATTTGTATACTGTATGCACTGTACCCCAATATTTCTCAGCCATAGCACCACTTCTTTTTCTACAAAATTTCCGTGCACTGTATCCCATATTTTGCCTGTTACGTGTAAAGATTCATTAAGAACATAATCAAAGGCATCACCATGCCCTGCACCTGTAAAACTCACATTATTCTGCTTTAGAAAAATTTCACAATTGCCCTGCTCATTCATTATCAACTCAGGCAACTGCTGCTGCATTACAAAAATAATTCTGTCTTTTATAGCATCCCATATATCCAAACTTTTTATATAGGCAATGGTTTTTGCTTCTGTTTTATCACTTAACATAAGAACAAGCGGATACATTTTGTCATGACCATGAGCCAAAGCTGCTTCTCGTATTTTTTCAATTATTGTTAGATAAAGAGATTTATTACTCAATGTCGTTGCAGGAAACATTCCTTTAGGATCAGGATATTGCAAACCAGAACCGGTTCCACCGGCAACCATTATAAATCCAAGTTGTGCACTGCCTTCTTTATGGCCATTACGTAAAACTTCATCTCCTTTATTGCAATCTTCAAAAGATTGATCTTTACTTGGAATTGCCGGTTCAAATTCAACATATTCAGTGTTAATGTGGTGTTGGCTTTGTTCTCTGTTGCAAAGATCATTAAATTTTACCCAATCTACTTTTTGAATACTTTCAAACAAATGTTCTTTTTCTGTTTCAGTGAAATCATCGAAATGTTGAAATATATGCCTTTGGCTTTCCGGAAGAATCTGCTGTAAATATTCTCTTTGATCAACTGACAAACAGCTGTTAAACATTGCAAGCAAAGAAAACAACAAACTGATTAACATTATTTTTTTGAGATTAGAAACCATCTAAAACTCCTTTTACAAAAATTATCATTTTATAAATTTATCACAAATCTCGGCTGGTAGGTTGTATAGAAGTTTGCTTTTACCATCAACAACGTGCCTATAATTATGGAGTAAACAGGCTGTAAATTCAAGAATTATTTTTATGATCTAATCTAAATCATTTAGCCCAAAAAATAAGTATCTATAAACGCGAGTACTTTATAAAACCTGAATACCTTATAAAATGAACCACTTTTTGTATAAGCTGATTATGTATTAACTATTTTTTAATTTTTAAAGGGAGAAGATCAATGGTCAAAAAAGGAGATACCTTTAAAATAGGTGAAATTTGCCCAGAGTCTGGAATCTACAGGCTAAAAAATTGCTCATGCATGATTGGAGGCAAATGTGATATTTCTGAACAACAATACACAATTCCTCTCGTTAAAGGCAAAAAGTTCCCTCCTTGCAGAAACTGCCAAAACTGCGACCTTGAGTGGGAATTTGTAAGGGAAGCTTAATTTAATTAAAGCCAAATGAGGTTATTGCAATCCTTCTCAATAACCTCTGATTTCCACAGGTTCCGTCCCCATTCTTTTCAGGTTCAGATCAATTTATAGTGAAAAAACAATTATATCCAATCTCAACCTGCAAATGAAAAAATTTCCACATTCTCTTTACTTTATTCTCATTATGGGTATATACTATAAACTATATACCTTATTAATAGTGGAGATTGATATTATGGCACATATTAATAAAATATTCATTGTTTGCGCAGTATTTGCGTTGTATTGTTTTATTCATGGACACTGTGGTTTATTCTGTGGTGGCGGAGCTTCTCACTGTCATAGACCATACACAACCTGTCACAATTCTTATTACCCACCTAGACCATGCCACCCTAACGTAATACACAGCTGTAATGGCTATGGCTGTAACAGTAGTTACTACAATGATTCTGTTGAAGTTGAAGATGATAATGCAAATTTAGAAATAGCAAACACCACACCTTACAAAATTGAAATACAAGATCAAGAAGGTAATGGTATCATACTTGCTCCAAACAATCAATCAGTTATTGCTGTTGCACAAGGCAATGAATTTACAGTTACGGTGTGCTTAGATAACAACAATAGAAAATCCCAAACATTTAAAACACAAGCCGCATCAATTAAGGTTTATATGGATAATAAAGACCGTATAAGAATAGCAGCTCAATAAGAATAAGCTTAATAGCTAAAATTTAGTAACATTTAAAACATGGAGATATTTTTATGAACAGAAAACGAAGATTCCTAACCTATGCAACCCTTGCCTGTATGATATCAACCGCTCCCTGCTTTGGTGGCGGGCAAAAGCAATGCCGCCGACCAAAAATGGACGGTTCAGGACCATGCCAAGATGGTAGAGGACCTAGATGCAATCGTCAATGCAACCAAAATACCCCGTGTATGAATGGTTCATGCCCATACAGAGATGGTAGAGGCCCTGGATGCAATCAAGGCAACTGCAACCAAAATACACCTCGTATGGACGGTTCAGGACCTTACAGAGATGGTCAAGGTAGAGGAAGATTAATTCGTGGCACTTGTCTACGAGATAATAGATAAGAATACTTATTGAATAAATTATAAGGGAGCATATAAATATGCTCCCTTATTTCATTATAAAAAATTCACAGGAAAAATCGCCACTGCTTTACAAGATAACTTTTAACGCTGTTGTTCATAAAAGCAAAAAATGAACAACACTAATCATCAATACTTAAAGGTTTTTCTTTTATTAAAAACTTTTTCCTTGCATGAAAAAATCAACACTTGTAGACTGCGAGATGATATTTTAGAAACACAAACTCAAGGGAAGGAGTCTCTCTATGATTAAATTTAAAAAATATCTTGCATTCTGCTTTTCTCTTACTTTCATTTCTTCTTCCCAAGCGGTAAAATCTACAAAAATAAAAATAACTAAACCAAAATTAAATGATGAAACTACACAACTTATTATCGCAAATTATGCACGCAAATCTTTTAAGAAATACAACAAATGCACAATAGAATATCATAGCGAAATAGATACAGATACAAATCAATCCCTATCTGTGCTGAAAACAAGATTCAAAATCCCCAAAAAAATTGAACCTCTCACATTGCCCTCTGGCACACAGCTGTTTCGGTACAAGTTATTAAGTGCCTATAATAAAGCAAAAGAACAGAAACGGCTGAGAAAAGATGGGCAACGCCTCACAGTAGATCGTTACACCTCTTTACGTATAAAACCATTGATTGATCTACTCATAGAAATCGAAGAACAATCAATACCAACAAAAAATAAATCCACCGCAAAAGAAATGGTTGGTATTACTATAATGCAAGAAAGTGAGTATACAAGAATAGAAAATAGATGGACATCTCAACCACCACCAAACCTTTATATCTAGTAACGCTCAAAGAAACATGAGCAAAATTTGTCAGCAAAAGTTGCTAAAACCATCGCTTGTGCCAAATTCGCTTTATTCTGAAGAACTATCATTGCCTAAGATGTTCATAATATCCAAATATTGAGCAGCTTCTTGAGAAATAGGATCAATTTCATAATAGCGGAATGAACCAACCGACCAAAAATAAGAACGTGGTTCAATCTTTTTAAAATTCGAATTGTTATTTGAACGATCTTCAATTGCTCCCATGAAATTTGCTAAACATAAAACAAATGCAAATAATAGACAACGTTTCATATTATTTCCCCCTAAATAAACATTCAGACCAATACAAAAACTTCAATTATAGAATATCCTGACAGTCCCTAGTTATTGTATACCAATAAGAATCACCGCGCAAAGCCCTTATCTACTAAATTTCAGTTGGGATTTAATAGAAATTTACTATCATGGTGAAATTAAGTTGAAAATTTAGAACTCCAAAGTAAGCTACCACCGACCTTGTCGGTGGCTTTAGGGGAGAGATGTCTAACAACAATGTTGTTAGACATCTCTCAAAAAATTTCCAACATCCGTTCGTGGTGAGCCTGACGAACCATACGAATACAAAATTTTTGTATCTGTCCGCTCGAATCTCCTTCGATACGATGCTCTGCATCTACTCAGGACAGGCTTCGAATTGCCTTTAGCACTGAGCTTGACGAAGAACGGGCTTTTTACACTTTGTTCTTCTTTTATTTTAAATTTTTCAACTCAGCAACTATGTTAAAAAGATTACTAAGGATGCAGCCAAAGCAGAAGAGACCTCTCACTCCTCCTCCTACGCTGATAAGCTTCGGCGGACAGGCTCTTTTAAGGCTATTCGAGAGCATATTGCAAAATTTAAAGCTTTGAGGTTAGAAAAGTTTTAAAAATGAATACCCTGAATTAATTATCCAGAGGTATTTGATTTTGATAGTAAAAAGTACTGATCGCAAACCATGGCCTGAAACAGAATACAGTTATCATTTCAGTATATCATTCACTTTATTAACAACAAATTCCAAGTCTTCCAAAAGCAACCCTTCATGGGTAGGCAATGTAATTATCGAACCTGAAAGAATCTCTGAATTATGACATTCAGAAGTAAACGGCGCAAATAAAGGCATTTTAAATAACATCCTATAATTAAAACGATATGTATCAGAAATAATCCCTATTTTGCTTAATTTCTCCCCGATTTCAAAAGCAGAAAGATTTGAGTTTAAAACACGAAAGACAATAGAGTAATAATTTGGCAAGCCATTTTCTATAATAGGCAATTCCTTTAGGTGTTCATTATCAAGATGCATGCTATAATATTTAGCGTTGTTTGTTCTTTGATGAATTTTATTTTCTAACTTATCAACTTGTGCAATTCCAACACCAGCTGCAAAGGCATTAAGTCTATAATTTAATCCAAACAAATATCCATATTGATTCTCTACACCTATATCAATAAATTCTTTGCGAAGAGGCTTGCCAAAATTTCTAATCTCTTTAACTCTTGTTGCCAAATACTTATTATCTGTAAGAACAAAACCACCTTCACCAGTTCCAATCATCTTTCTCTCTTGAGTACTAAAAACACCTATATCACCAAACGTACCTTGAAAATTACCATCTAGCATGGTGCCATGACAATGAGAAGCATCTTCGATCAATGCAAGGTTATTTTTTTTGCAAAGTTCCTTTATGACTCTCATATCATTAGGATAGCCCCACATGGGCACTGAAATAACAGCTTTTGTTTTAGCAGTTATTTTATTCTTAAGATCATCAACAGAAATATTAAACGAATATGCTGACTCACAATCTACAAAAACAGGTATTGCTCCAATTGATAAAATAGGCAAAGGAGTCATGACAGGGCCTAATGAAGTAGTTATAACTTCATCGCCTCTTTCCACGCCAACAGCCCTTAATGCTATCTCTATAGCAC
>Ga0114922_10006886_pt1 | contig 10408 bp, 11 predicted proteins | sample AartaG_FD_100975 | JGI IMG/M metagenome (GOLD analysis project Ga0114922, IMG submission 100975) | Deep subsurface microbial communities from Aarhus Bay to uncover new lineages of life (NeLLi) - Aarhus_00045 metaG | ecosystem: Environmental > Aquatic > Marine > Oceanic > Sediment | place...
GATATAACTGACAAAAAATTAGCTGAAGCAGAAGCGAAAAGAAAAGAAGAGCTAATTTTTAATGAGTTAGAAATTAGAATTCAACAATGGAAAAGCGAAATAGTTTCTAACACTCAAATTTCACAACGCCAGCTTCAAGCTATCAGTAATGATATAATGTCGATGGAAAAAACAGAGGCGGTATAAATATGAACGAGTCTATCGATATCTTAGTCAAACTATTTGACACGTTGAAAGACGCTATTGATGAGGATAGGAAAACATCCCAAGAGTTAATTAAGCAACAACAAGATTTGGTCAGTCATGTTAAAAACCTTCCTGTAATAGAATTAAAGGAAGCTCTCAAAGATCATGCAGAAAAGTCTACTCAAGAGATTGATTCTTGTACGGAAACAGTGGAAACTAAAACAGATAATATTCTGGAGTTTGTTAGAAAAATTGATAACAAAGTTTCGAAAATGATATTCGTTGTTGCGGTTGCGTTTACAATATTATCAGCAAGTTACGTATTGGTACAATCTGTTAGTAATACTAATCATCTTGAATTAAAAAATGAATTAATTGAATTAATTGAACTAAAACATACAAAACCATAAGAAAGGAAAGTAAATGAATATCAAGAAAAAGTTGAAAGAGCAAGCTGTAATGTTAGGAGAGGACAAAGATTTACAGAAAAAACAAGTAGTAGATTACACAATGTCTATTAAATTTACAGACGGACATATTCACAATGTTCTTCCTGATGATTTAAAAACAAGAAATGAATTAGTCGAAGATTTAATGTCTTATACTAATATAACATCTCCATCAAAGACAGATCAACAAGACCCACCTGAAAAAGTCATATTCAAAAACAGACAAGCGTTTGGAGACATTCTAACTCTTACGAGTGCAGTTCGTGATTTCAAAAATACATTTCCAGATGTTGAGATTGGGGTTATATCAACAGCAATGCATATTTGGGATCACAATCCTCATATCAATCATCAACTAAAAGATCAAAAATATATTAAAGAGGTTGGTCCAGGATTTCTTACAAACAAATCAAACTTTTGGAATTTTCATATGGCAAATGCTTTTCGTATGGACATTCAAAATAAATTAGGATTGAAAATTCAGCAAGGTGCTATCACTCCTGATATATGGATGACAGAAGAGGAGTATAAAAGAGATCCGATTATAGAAGGACCTTATTGGGTTTTCATCTATGGCGGTGAACCTGGATGGCCAGCTAAACAATATCATCGATGGCAAGAAGTTATTAACATATTAAAAGATGATATTCAAATTGTTCAGGTAGGAGTTAAGAAACATCCTTATCCACATCTTGATAATGTCATTGACTACATAGGAAAAACGGAGGATAGACAACATGGAATCAGAGATCTTTTTAACATCTTTCTTCATTCTCAAGGCAGTTTGGGGCTTGTCAGTATGCATATGCATCTTAGTGCTGCTTTTGGCAATCCGTGTGTTGTTGTTGCTGGTGCGAGGGAACCTGCATGGTTTACTAACTACTTTGGACACCAATACATACAAACGAACGGTACGTTATCCTGTGGACTACATACCTCTTGCTGGGCATGCAAGATGGAAGGATGTAAGAGCAAAGTTGAATATGAGGGAGAGAAGATCCCGAAGTGTACATCAATTATTGAACCGGAGGAAGTTGCTGAAGGTGTACGAAAATACTACAAAGGCGGAAGATTAGAATACGGAAAAAAGATTCCAAATACATTCTTTAAAAATGTTGCTAAAGAACATAAAATGTTTGTTGCTCCAAAACCAGAAGCTGTCGATGAAAAATTATTAAAAACATATGGAATGCAATGGGGCGGTGGTTCTGTTACTGATAGAGATTGGATGTTCTTGAAAGATATTTTCAAAGAAGAGAAGATCGAAAGTGTTTTAGAGTTTGGTTGTGGTTTATCTACTTTGCTTATGGGAAGTATGGCGAAGAAAGTTACTACATATGAAACAATGTCAGGATGGATCAATAAAATCAGACCAATGGCAGATCCAAAGAAACATGAGTTTAGAACTTGGGATGGAACTACTATTCCTGTAAGAGAACATGATCCGAAACAATATGATTTTGCGTTTGTCGATGGACCTGCTGGTGGAGAGAAGAGAGAATGGTCTACAAAGTTTGCATCTGAACATGCTGATCTTATAATCATTCATGATGCAGGAAGAGTTCCAGAGCGACAATGGCAAGCTAAATATTTAGAAAAAGATTTTGAGATGGTTTCCAAAGGAGGTCACCGTTGTCATTTTTGGAAACGCAAAACTTTAATTAAACCCCAGGTTTTTATTGAACAAATGGGTGATGGGAAAGCAACCGCAAAGATGGTTACAACTTGTCGTGGATATGGAGGAAGTGAGCGATCGTCCATAAAAATAATGGAAATGCTTTTGGAGAATGACTATCATGTTGAATTAGTTCCAACAGGTGTTGTCTCAGGAGAATATCAAAAGAATATTCCTAAAGATGTTTCAGTTGCAAAGAGTTTTGATAGAGTTAAAGAACCCTGTGATTTAATGGTGTTTTATTGCTCGGATACTATTTGGGGTTTCAATAAAGATCCATATATAGATACTATGCCAAATGTTAAAGCAAAGAGAAAAGTCATGGTGGTCAACTTTAAACTTGGTGGTGCGGGTCAAGTTGAATGGACTAAAGGGTGGGATAAATATCTGTTCTTGAATTCCACTCACGAAGGGGAATTGATTAAAAGAATGCCTGAGATTAAAACCGCAGTAATGGCACCTCCAACAGTTTTAGATTTATTCTTTGAAAATATACCGAATTACAATTTTCCATTGAAGTTAATCAGGCATAACTCTCAGGGAGACAACAAACATCATCTTGATACAAATAATATGATTAGAGATATTATGAGAGTTGATTCATCAATTGAGTTTCATTATATGCCTGCGTATTCTAAAACAATTGAACATCCTCAGATTTATAAATACCCGAAGAATAAACCGCCTGTTCATCACTTTTTGAAGAACGGAAATTGTTTCTGGTATAGATTACCTGAGAATTATACTGAGGGAGGTCCAAAAGTAATTATGGAATCAATGGCGTCAGGTCTTGCAGTTATTGCTGATAATCATTCAGGACCAAAAGATAGAGTTACAGAAGAAACAGGTTGGTTATGCGATACTTGGGATGAGTATGTAGAAGTAATTAAGTATATTATGAACAACCCGAATTCCATAATGGAAAAAGGATTAGCAGCAAAAGAATATGCTAAGAAATATTTTGTAGCAGAGAATTGGATAAAGGAGATAATAAGATGAGAGAAATAAAGGCAGGGGATCATGTGGTATATCAAACCCCCCCGAGTAAAAAAAGAAGGAGCAATGGATGGTATCGAAATCGTGTTATTAAAAGTTATAGAAGTTACAGATGAAACTTTTACTTCAGAAAAGTTTGAATATGAATTACCCAAATATAGAATCAAACATATCGCCGGCGATAAAATGGACCCATACGAGGGTTATAACTATCACAAGATAGCAGTTGAAGAAGGAGATCTATTATCTGAGGTTTATCAAAAACTTAAAGAACTAGGACGTGCAAAATAAAAGAGGAAATCTTAGAATGAAGAAACTTGTAATAGCACCACATATAGATGATGAAGCAGTTGGTTGTGGAGGAATACTTGATAAGGATACTTATGTTTATTTCTGTGGAGTTGATTGGTTTCATGAAATAAGTCAAGGAGAAAGATTACTTGAAGCAAAAAATGTATCAGACTTTTTTGGTTATAAATATGAAATTAATACATTACCAGTTGTTAATGATTATGAATCAAATTATTTTATCAATGTATTTCAAAAACTAATTAATGAAAAAGCTCCTGATAAAATCTATATTCCCTATCCGTCTTATAATCAAGATCATAGGGCAATTTATGATGCTGCAATGATTGCTCTAAGACCTCATGATAGAAATTTCTTTGTTAAGAAAGTTTTAGTTTATGAAGGGATGGGAGCATTTCAATGGTATCAACCTGATTATGAAGTTAATCATTTCGTTGAAATTGATATTAAAATGAAAATAGCAGGATACCTTAAACATAAGTCTCAAGTGAGACAGCATCGTTCTCCAGATCATATACGTTCTCTTGCACATCTACGAGGATCACAAATAGGAGTTCAATACGCTGAAGCATATATCGTGAAAAGGTGGGTGGAATAATGGGATTAATAGAAGATAAATATCCGCATGTTTTAGAATTTGCAATGGAGATGGGAAAGACTTCTTCAATATTAAATCCAGTAGATAAATCACTAACATTTGCTAGAAATAATGTTTATTTATATAACCTTTTAGATGTAAGATATAAAAATCTTTTAGTATTACTTCCTTACACTATTAGCAGAGATTTAGTTAAAAAGCTTTCAAAAAATATTGATATTTGTATATTAGATGAAGGAGATAATGTTGAGTATGTATGGACTTATCTTCACAATAAAATTCATGAAAATACAGAACCTGCTCCAGTAATCATAGGGGAAGATTGTGATATTTCAGAACATGCTATTATTGGAATAACTGGAAACACTTACGCTATAAGTCCAGAAGGCAGAAGAATACATCTGAAAGAAATAGGCGGAGTCAAAATTGGAAATAGAGTTACAGTGTCTGCTCAATCTATAGTCCATAGATCATGTTTTGGAAATACAATAATCGAGAATGATGCTGTAGTATGTGTGAAATGTAACATCGGTCATAATACTAAAATAGGAGCAAGAACATATATTGCTCCGGGAGTCCTTCTTGGAGGAGGAACTCAAATAGGTTCAGATTGCTTTATATGGCAAGGGGTTATTACTCATAGTCAGATAAAGATATGTGATAAAGTAATGGTTGGTAATGCGTCATATGTTCATAGAAGTATTGCAGAATCGGGAATTTATGCCGGGAGTCCAGCGAAGTATATTAAACCTTTTGATGAAAAGGTATTGAAGGGAGACGTACAATGGTAAAAGGATATGTTAAATCGTTATGGTTTTTGATTAGACATTTGAGTATTGTTAGTCCAAAGTTTGTTCATGGTAAAGGTTTGAAGTTTGGATACTTCAATGTTATTGAAAAAGTAAGAGTTGGAAATAATTGTGATATTTGTAATTTTGTTTTACTAAAAGATGATACTAAAATGGGAGATGGTTGTTATGTTGATAGTTATGTATTATCTTCCGGTAATTGTTGGATTGGTGATCGTGTTACTATGAGATATAGAACTGTTATTGCAAGAAATGTCGTTGTTAAAGATGATGTATTCTTTACAGCAGGAGTTAAAACTATTTTTCTTGATCATAAGAGACAACAAACTGCAACACCATTGATTATAGAGCGAGGATGTTTCTTCGGAGATAATGCTATTATAATGGGTGGGATTACTATTAAAGAAAGATGTATAATTGGTGCAGGATCATTTGTTAATAAAGATACAGAAGCTTTCACTGTTTATGCAGGAACGCCTGCTAGAAAATTAAGAATGATAGAGGCGGATGAGAGAAGTTCTATGGGGAATTAATGAAAGCTAAGTTTAAATGTTTAAAATGCAACTATCAATGGGAATCTAAACCTGGACCAACTGATTGTCTAAGATGTGGACATAAATATGTTAAATGGTTAAATTATGATGAGCTACGAGAGATATGGAATAAAGAACGTTGTGCTCGTGGTGAGGAACCGATATGAAAAAAATTGTTGTGGAAGATGCATTTGGTAAAGGTCCATTTAATGCATGTGATGAATATAATCGGAGATTAAATAGAATGGAAACCAATATTTCAAAAGTTTTAAAAAGTAAACGTGGTCCGAAGGTTAATACTGATCGACAAATTGATACATGGTATAGAGAAGCTCAGACTGTTTACAAAAACAATACAAATGATGAAATGATTTATAATAAACTAAAGAAAGATATATGTGTCATTATACCGACTCATAGATACCAAAGACCATGGCTGAAAGCGTGCCTGGAAGGAGTTAATAAGTTAGAATATTTCACGATATTAGCTTATGACAATCCCTATCATAAAGGACAAGTGGGAAGACCTATCGATCAACTTCTCCCTCCAAATGACGTTATGGCAATGGTTGATTATATATCTATTAAACCAGAGACATTACATAGTGGTGTAACTATTCCTCATATGTGGAACATGGTATTTGCTGTTAATCAAGCATATGTTCTTGGTTTTGAATACATCTTTTGTGTTAACGGTGATTTTATAATGGAAAGACCAGAAAATTTTGGACAATTAAGAAAGTTGATGGGCGATGCTGATATGTATCCTCTTGCATGGAATCCAAAGAAACCATCTTGTGGAACTGCTGCCTTTATAGCAAAGACTGAAACACAAGTGGAGTTCTGGAGAGATTTTGCAAGGACGTTACATATACCAAAAGGAAACGCCGAAGCAAGAATGGGAAGATACTATAAAGAGAATAAATTAAAAGTCTTTCATGATAAACCAGGTCCAATGGCACATCAGATGCCTCAACCAAACTCAACTTGGTATAAAACAGTTGGGTTAAGACATTTACATGCTGAGAATAAAATAAGACGATGGGATAAATTAGAACCAATTGAAGAAAAGTATTTTGATGAGAGATTTATGACTCCAAATGAAAAGAAGTGTTTTAATCAATATTGGAAAACTAAAGATAAAAAATGTTTAGAAATATGGTGGAATGCTGGAAAACCTAGAAGGGGACGTAAATAATATGACGATGGACAACAAAATATATTATTATTTAGATCAAGTGGAGAAACTTAACAGAGGGGAATGGGTCCCTCCGATTTCATGCGAGATCGATCCCTCAAATACATGTAATTTAAAATGTGATTTTTGTATGTGGGGTGATTGGAGATCGAAACATCATGAACATTTGGAGTTAGATACATACATTTCATTGATTGGAGAACTTCATAGAATGGGAACCAAGAGTATTACATTTACTGGAGGTGGAGAACCATTAATGAATCCGAATTTCAATTTAATGGTATCGATAGCAAAGAATTTAGGATTTCAGATTGGTTTAGTTACGAATGGAGTTTTACTGAATAAAGTTGAAGACTTAGAAGCTTTTCTATTCATAAGAATAAGTTTAGATGCTCACAATAGAGAAGATTATAAAAAAGTGAAAGGAGCTGATCATTTTGATACTGTCGTAGAGAATATGAGAGTTGCATTAAAAAGGAACAAAATAATAGGGATTAGTTATGTAGTAGGTCCCAATAATAACAAAGACTTACACAAAGCAGAAGACCTTGCTAATAAACTCTGTGTATCTTATCTTCAAATTAAACCATCCTACATAAATGAATCGAAAGAAATTTTCACTGATTTTGAATATCCAGATGGTAGAGTCATAGGGACTAAAAGATATTTGGCAGAAGATAATGTTCCATGTACTATAGCTGGTTTAGTTGGAATTGTTGGAGCAAATGGAGATGTTTATTTTTGCTGTCAAGGAAGAGGCATTGATAGGTTAACATTAGGGAATTTAAAGGATAAATCGTTCGAAGAAATGTGGAAAGAGAGGATAAATTTAAAACCGAATGTATCTCTCTGTCCTATGTGTCGTTATATGAATTATACAAAAGCATATAAGAGCATATTAGACGATGGAGATTTATTCTTTCAACACAGATATTTCTTATGAAACTTATTAATTGGAAATAATTAATAATATTGGATAGTTTTTATTTTTTGGAATATGATATCATTGCGTTAATGGAACAAAATACAAATACCACAGAAAGGAAAGTTTGAACAATGGCAGATTATGATGTAACATATGCTCAAGATACATTTGCGAATGCTTCCGCTGACTTTGATTATTTCTGCGATAATGCATCATCGACTAACTCAGTTATAAATGAACCTACGGCTAATGGAAATGCTCCAGACTGGCAGTGGACAACTGGAACGAGTCCTTCTTCGGGGACTGGTCCTCCGGCAGCTAATGGAGGATGTACCTATCCCGAATCTTCTTCTCCAATGGCCAATGGTGATATATCTCGTGCTACTATGATCACAGGCAATCAAGTTGATGCCAGTACGTATGGAATGTTTGTTACTGTAGATATGTGTCTTTTTGGAAGTACAACGGGTGAAATAAAAGTTCAAGCTTGGGATGGGGATAGCTGGAATGATCTTGCAACATATGTTGGAAACTCTAATACAGCATTTGTGGGTTACGGTCCTTTTGATTGTACAGGTTATAATAATTCAGATTTTTATGCTCGTATTCAAGTAATCAATGGAGGAACTACATATCAGAATGACTTTGCTTTTCAGAATTTAAGAATTTATGGTGATTCAAAACAAACTTATAAAGTCGAAGGTATAACAAAAGACAATTCTGGTAGTGCATTAGGAAGTTGTGAGACTTTTTTACTAAAAGATAATCAAGATCAAACTTCTTCTTTTATTGCCCATCAGGTTAGTAATTCTAGCACAGGGGCTTATAGTTTTACAGGACTTACAGACGATAGTACATCGTATATAGTGATTTCATGGAAAGATGATGATCCTCATGTTTTTGATGTGACGGATCATGTATTAGAACCAGTTCCAGAATAGAGTGGAGAAATAAATAAATGGCTCTTAGACAATCGACTTATAATATTGGTAATGATAATGCTACAGGAGGAAATCCTGACACTTGTACGTTTGATGGTGCTGATACTCCAAGAACCGATCAGACTTTAGAAGAAAACTTTATGATTCGACTTGGTGTGGCTAATACTACACCACCGGCAAATAATAGAGATTACACATTATGGTATAATACAGAAGACAATGCAACAACAGCAACACAAGTAACTACTACAAGTTCTGTAGTTGCAATAAGTGCTGGTACTATTACTGATGGTGCAAATTGTACTGTTGAATTATGTACTGCACAACCAGAGACTTTTGAACCAGATGGTGTAGCTATTGATGAGTCTAATTCAACTGGCAGTATTTCATTGGCTAGCAATGATAATATAGAATGTCAGTTTTCTGTGCAATTTGATCTTAATGCTACCGATGATACAAACTATTATTTTTATATCAGGGAAAATGGCAATCCATTAAGTTCTAATTTAGCAGCTCAAGTAAGAACAAAACCTGCTAGTTCAAGCAGTAGTTCATCTAGTTCAATCAGTTTAAGTAGCAGCTCAAGTAGTAGTCAATCATTATCTAAATCAAGTAGTTCAAGAAGTTCATCATCTATAAGTAGCTCAAGTTCCAGCAGATCATCGAGTTCTATTAGTTCATCATCTGCTACACCAGAATTTTGGCAAAGTTATATGATGATATTAAGCGATTATATGGGTGTGTATAGTCCCGCACTTATACAGGCATTTGCTAATTCATTTTCTATATCAATTCAAAATGCATATCCAGATGAATGGGCTGAATGGGATGCTGATGGACAAATACAAACTTGGTATTGGTTTGAAGATGATGATTTACCAAAATATCAGTATATGCCTAATCAAGAATTATCAGAAGAGGTAACAGACGATGATGAACCTCATTATCATTATAGAATTATTAGAAGTGTGTATGATCTTCAAGAGGAAAGATATACTGGAATGTATTTTATGACTGAAACTGAAATGATATGGGGAAGTAATACGCAGGAGATTCCACAAAGTTAAAGGAGAATTAATAAATGGCAGTAGCAAAGATAGACAATTGGGAATTTACAAGCACGAATTCGACAAATACCTTAACTCTAACAGGAGTAACTGCCGGAACCAATAGATTGATTGTTTGTTTTGTAACTTCAGAGGCAACTCCTCCTGTCGCAACTGCAATCAGTATAGGAGGGGAGTCCGGAGAGCAGATTTCTGGTTCTCCAATACAAGCGGGTACTGGAACCACAGCACAGGTTGTTTCTGGTTGGATTATAAAAGAAACGGCGATTGCAGCACGAAGTAATGATACAATAACTATTACTTTTACTACACAACCTACCACTGTAAGTATTACGGCGGCTGTATTTTCTGGAGTAGATCAAACAACTCCAATAATAGAATATCAAGAAGGCCAAACAGGAGCAGCAACACCTAATCCAATAACCACTGTTGATATTACTGTGGATTCAGTTGACAATTATGTAGTTGCTTGTTCTGGATGTGGTAATTCTACAACAGCCGCATGGGCAGGTCCATTGACAGAGCAGACAGAAGTAATTATGAATGCTACAGCTACATCATCTGTTGCTGATTTAGATCCAGTATCTACAGGAAATACAACTGTTGAATGTACTTGGGGAAGTCAGAATAGAGCGGCAATTATGTCTATTGAAATTCAAGCGGCGGCCGTGGGTGGTTTTAAACTTCAAGGCATAACGAGAGATTGGGATGGTGATTTATTA
>Ga0114922_10006887_pt1 | contig 10408 bp, 6 predicted proteins | sample AartaG_FD_100975 | JGI IMG/M metagenome (GOLD analysis project Ga0114922, IMG submission 100975) | Deep subsurface microbial communities from Aarhus Bay to uncover new lineages of life (NeLLi) - Aarhus_00045 metaG | ecosystem: Environmental > Aquatic > Marine > Oceanic > Sediment | place: Aarhus...
GCAATGGAGCGGGTGCGCGGGGGCATGGTCCCCAAGATGACCATGCAGAATCTGGAGGAGTTCGGCCAGGTCCTTTCCACAGCAGCCAAGCGCGTCGAGGAGCACGGCGAGCAGATCGTCTCCGCGACGCAGCACTACGAAAAGCTGAACAAGGAACAGCAGCGCGCCTACAAGGACGTGATGGGCGACGTCGGTACGCTGTCCAAGATGGAGCAGCAGCTCACGGCGCTAGGCCCTGCCGGGCAAGGGCTGCTACAGCAGTATGCCGGAGGCTTCCAGGCAGCCGGCCAGGTACAGCAGGCCATCGGCGCCCAGGCGCAGGCCGGTATCCAAGGCTCCTATCAGCAGCTCTTCGGTGGCAATCTGGCGGGCCGCGTGGCCAGGGGCGCAGTCGGGGCAGTGGGCGACATCGGCAAGCAGCTCACAAGCGGGTGGGGCATGATGTGGCTCAACCGCGTGTGGGGGATGACCGGGGGAGCGGCCATAGGGGCAGAGCAGGCCGCGATGTCGCAGGAGATGTCCGTCCAGCAGGCGCTCGGGTCCTGGTCGGGCGGCGTGGAGATGGGACCCCTCGGGCAAGGGCTGATGGGCATCCAGGCCCGCAAGCAAGCGGCACAGGCTGCTATGGGGCGCGGCGCATACATGGGCTATGGACCGATTCAGGAGCAAATGGCCGGACGCACCGGTGAGATGGCCGGGCTGGCAGGCCCGGCTGTAGGCGCTGGCATGATCGCGGGGCACTTCCTGGGCGGACCTGTCGGATGGGCTACGGGACTGGCAACTGCCGGCATCGGCTTGCAGAACTGGGCGGGATCGATTGCGGGGGACGAGCTTGAGCTGCAATACCGCGCTGGCGGCGGGGCAGGCGACAAGTTCTCCGCACTGATGGCCGGGTTCAGTGGGGGAAAACTGCCGGGCATGAAGGAAGGATTGAGCTACAACCCACTGACTCACCCGATCAGTGGCCTGGTCAACCTGATGGGTTGGAGCGGCGGCGATATGGTCAGCGCCGGCGTGCGTGGTGGTGGATGGCTTGCTCAGCAGGGCCAGGGGGCGGGGGACATCCGGGCGGGCAACTTGGGCGCGCTCGCGGGGGACTCCAGGGCCCAGGCGCTTGCGCTCCGGCACTGGGCAGAGCAGTCGGACAGCTTCCTTGGCGTCGAGCAACTGGTGGGCCAGGCAGGCCAGTGGCAGCAGTACGCCGGGGGCATTACGCAGACGAGCCAGCTCCCGACCAAGCTGTTCGAGCAGCTTGCCATACGTGGCATGTCTACCGAACAGGTCGGCGGCCTGGCTATGCAGCTCGGCGGCTTGCCCTCGCAGACACCGCAGCTCGCGCAGGCTCTCGTCAACGCTCCGCAGGGCGCGCAGATGGCGCTTGGCCAGTACGCAGGGGCAGGACAGCTCGGCCTTGCCAACGTGGATTGGTTCGCGCAGAACCTCGGCCAGATGCAGCAGATGACCGGCTGGCAGTCCAACCGCTTCCAGCAGATGATGGGCGGGGACCGTGGCCTGTGGTCGCGCTATGCGGCTGGCCAGGACCTGGGCCTTACCGGCACGGCTATGGATGTCCTCAACCAAGTCGGCGCGCAGCCGTGGATGATGTCTGCTGAACCTGATACAGGCTACGGCTTGCACACGACGACGGGGGCGCGGTACGCGGGGGCGCTGGCTACGCCGGCAGCGCGGCAGGGGGGGATGCGCGGCATCCAGTGGGCGCAGATACAGCTTGCTGGACAGGTCGAGCAAGAGCAAGAGGGGCGGCAGTGGGATCGCTTCCAGATGGGCTATGCCTACCAGGCTGGCGCTCCCTTGGCGGGTTACCCTGGCACTGTCCCGGCAGGGCTGGCTGCGATGGCTCGGCAGACTGGTGGCCAGTGGGGGCTACAGGACCAGTCTCGCGCTATGCAATATGGCTGGCAGCAATACCAGTTCGGCTACCAAGAACAGATGTTCAACATGCAGGACCGGCACTGGCAAGAGAACTGGCAAGCCAACTACGGCAGGATGGGCGTACAGGCAGGGTGGGAGGATCAGCAGGACGCACGCCAGCGCGAACGCAACGCTCGGGGGGATGAGCACTGGCTGTTTCAGTATGGGCTGTCCGAGAATGTGGCAGAGCTGCGCTTTGGGTGGGAGCAAGAGGACCTGGACCAGTCGATCCGCTACGCCACCGGCCGGCAGAAGATGCAGCTCATGAAGCAAAAAGAGCGGTCCACGATCTCCGAGAGTATGCGCCAAGCGGGCAGTGACGAGAGCAAGGACTACTGGGAGGATCAGCGGAAGTGGCGAGACGAGGACCTGACCACGGCAAAGAAGCATCGCGATCAGGTGAACCAGTGGCGCGAGGAGGACATGCAACGGTCCAAGCGGCAGCACGAGGAGACCGTACAATCCGAGCGTCAGCACTTCGACAAGACCAAGCAGCATTCTGAGGAGGAGTGGCAGCTTGAGAATCGCCGCATCCAACTGGAGCGCGAATACTGGCGCGAGAGCCAGAAGGCTCAGGCTGACGACATGAACCGCGCACGGGAGATTAACGACATCCAGCGGCGGTTGCGAGAGGATCAGTACAAGCTGAGCACCGACGCACAGGACGCGGTGGCCAGGTTCAACATCGGGATCGGCGAGTTGGGCAGCGGTATCGACGCAGTAAACGAGCGCATCCGCGCATTTAACGCGGCGGTAGGCGGCAGTCGGACGAGCAGCACGTCCACGCACTACTCGACGCCCACGACGACCACAACCGAATCTGGCACAAAGAGCACTGGAAGGACGGTGGCTGATGGTACGACCGAGTACCATGAGGGCGGCCCTGTCGGGATGGTGGCAGGCTCTACAGCAACGCCGATGGGGGAGGTCCCGGCCACGCTCGAAGAAGGTGAGTATGTCGTCCCGCGAAACGGCTCGCTGGTGATGCGTGACGAGCGGGTGGTGGACCTGCTTGGTAGGATCGCCCGACTGTTGGAAGAGGGCAACGGAAGATTCACCATCATGGTCCAGAACCCTGAGCGAGGAGTGTCCAATGTCCAAAGCGTCCTTGATGCCGCCTACAACAACTGATCCAGCTCCCATTGGGAGTGAGGTCGCGATCTCTGACGCCGACCTGCGGCGCGCCGCGAAGATCGCCACGGTGATCAACGGCATCGCTGCCGGCCTGTCCACCAAGGACGCCTGTGCACGGGCCGGTATCCACCGGCATACCTGGGACCGTTGGCGCAAAGAGGGCGACGTGCAAGACCTGCTACAGGTCAAGTTCGAGGATGTCACCGCAGGCGTCAAGGACCTGGTGGCCGAGAGCCTGGTGCCGTCCACGCGGGTGCTCACCAGCCTGGCCAGGGGCGTCATCCCCACGGGCACATCTATCAACGGTGTGCTGGCCCCACGTGACGTGGTGGCCGCTCAACAGCAGCTCATGAACCTCTGGAAGACGCTTGGCGGCGGCGAAGACCCGCAGGCCAGGGAGAACGAGCGTGTGCTCGACGAGCTGCGCAAACGGGCAGTGGCAATCAGTCTGGTGCATATCGAGACGGTCAACGTGGGCAACGAGGCACAGCCCTTGCCCGTGCCGAGTGGGGTACGGGTGATCGAGGGCAGTGCCAGGGAGGTGGACGGCGATGATTGATCGAGGGGTGCTTGAGAGGCTGGCAGAGTGCCGGCCCTACACAGCCGACGACATCCTGATGCTGGCCAGGGCAGCACATGGGGAGGGTGCGCGGTTGTTCGGTAAGCTGCGGGATGAGGTGGCCATGTGGATCGTCCACACGGCTATCAATCGCAGCCGGAAGCCCTGGTGGAACCGGGGCGTCGCCCGCGAGACTGAGCTTGCCTTCCACGGAACGCACAATGTGGAGGTGCCCGCCGATTGGGCTATCGCGATCGCTGTAGGGTCGCTGGCTTGTGGCCACGACTACGCGGACGGCGCGTTGTTCATGCTCAGTGGCCGCGACATGGTGGAGCAACGCCTTACGCACCGGCAGGGTGAGGCTGTCAAGTCGTTCGTGGTGGGCAACCACTCGTTCTACTTCTTCGACAAGAATCCTTGGAGGGAGGACTGATGGCCGCAAGCTGGCAGGACCACTTTCACTTACTGGATGCCGCGCCTGATCCGGCAGAGGCGACGGGGGAATGGACAGCGATGGCGCCCAACCTCAAGCCGACCGGGATGCCAGAGCACTATGTGATCGCCGCGCCCAAGCGGGCGCTGGACGGGACGCTGCGCCCGCACGTGCTCAAGAGCGGGGCCACGCCGGTGCTCTTTACCGACTGGACGATCATGGTCAAGATCGCCAGTCACGCCGCGCTTGATACCTGGGCGGGGTACTTGGGCAAGACGATGTACTTTGTGCCCAACTACCACGACCCCGCTGCGCACGGGGACTATGACCGGCTCGTATTCGTTGAGAAGGTGGATACGCCGGTGTCTCCTGGCCCCACCGTGCCGGCGATGTACCTGTTGGTCCACCTGGTGGACGCTGACTGAGGAGGTCACGAGATGCAAAGCGGGGATGGACAGGCGACCTACTGCTTGGCGCCCGACGAGTTATTCGACAATGACCCCGGCGAGGACGTGCTGCACGAGGTCCTCGCCCAGGGCTTTCTGCCGTGCGGTGGCCAGGGGCGCGTAGGCCCCTGGTGCGCCACATGCCAATGGAGCAGTGCTATTGATTACCCAATCCGAGAGCGGCCTCACCGCCGGCGACTATGCCGAACTGAAAGCCGCGCAGGATGGCGCGACGTACCGGATGACCCTCCAGCGGATCAACTTCGACTGGAGTCTGCTGAACGGGTCAGACAGCACGCTCGTTTTCGACGCTTGCGCCAGCACCAATAGGCTGATCCGCGCCACTCTCGATGGTACGACCATCACCGTCGAGTACAGCACGGGTGGGGCTTGGGCCACACTGACGACCATTGCCGGTCTGACCGGCTCGATTCAGCCTGCCTTGTACGCGAGTGGTTCGGACGTCCGCGTGTTCTACTATGACGCCGGCACGATCTACTACAAGGCGTCGGCAGACGAGGGCGACACCTGGGGGGCCGCTGCACCAGTGGACACATTGGCCAATGTCGAGTGGCTGGCCCCAACCTCTCTCGCCAAGCTGCACGTCGTGACCTACGATGGCTACAACTCGCGCCTTCACTACTACAGCCACAGCGCCGTGTGGGTGCAAGCCGACAGTGACTGGTACTATCCGGGCCAGCTCAACGGCTTCGATGCGGAAACCATCGACGACGTGGATGTACTCGTGTTCGCGGCGCTCGGGCCAGTCAGGTACACGATGTGCCGGCAGGGCGTCTGGGCCGTCCGGCAGATTGGGGAAGCGTGGGGCGACCCGACCGAGATCGACGTGCTCGACGAGTATGAGTCAGGCAGCGAGCAGCGGACCCGGCCACGGTGCTCCTACGTAGGATCGCTGCTGTTTGGTTCCTACCTGGCCACGGACGCAGGCACGACACGGGCCGCGTTCACCAGGTCGGCCACCGGGCGATTTTGGGAACACCGGCAGCCGATGGGCGCTCTCGACTACGAGGGCGTCCTGCTTACCCTGGGCGATTACACCTACTACGTGGGCGCGAGCGAGGTCTACCGCTCAGCCTCCACGGTGATCGTCGGCAACTCCACAGTGGAGACCGACGTCACCAGCCGGGTGGGTTCCTACGCCGCATCGCGGCAGCGGGCGCACCAAAGCGCCATCACGCTGCACAACGATGACGCCGGCCTGGACCTGACCGGCACGGAACGCTGGCAGATCAAGGAGGAGTTGGGGTACTTTGCCGCCGATGGCGATCCTCTCCTGGCGCAGGTCGCGCTCACCGAGATAGACACCGTGTCGCACAAACGCAGCCTGCCCACCAACGTCATTGCCCTGTCGGCCAGGGACCGCATGGCCTGGCTGATGGACAGGACCGAGGCAGACCACTATGAGGAGTTCGAGAGTCAGCTCAGGCACTATGATGACTTCCACAACGCCGTGAACAACGCGGACCAGAAGACCATTCTCAACTCTGGCATGCGCCACACTGCGACGATGGCCGGGTACTGGAGCACAGAGGACCATCAGCTTCTCTTGCGCTCGAACAACAAGACGGGACTGGCCCTCTGCACTCGTGACAAGTTCATTGGCCACACCGTGGTGCAGCAGGCCATCAAGGTTCCCACGACCGGCAACGACGAGTGGGCCGGCGTGGTGTTCCGCGCACTCGACGAGGACAATCACTGGTTGGCCTACTACGACCAGGCAACGGATAAGGTCAAGCTGCGGCAGAAGATCGCCGGCGACTACCAGACGGCTGTGGCTGAGAGTAGCACGCTCTCCTGGTCGGTGGCGACCTGGTACTGGATCAGGGTCGAGGCGCGGCTCTCGAGCTTTACCGTGTACACCTCGACCGATGGCCGGACATGGACGAGCCGCATCGCCTACGTGGATGTGACGATGACGGCGGCCAGGGCTGCGTTTCAGGAGGGCTACGTTGGCCACGCGGGCTACGGCTACTCGGACGAGGACTATGAGCCCTACGAGCCGCCTCCTTACGTCCCACCTCCGCCGCTCGGGGACACGTTCGGTATTGGCCCCCAGTTTTTCATCGGCACTGTTGCGGGTGGCGTGGCCTGGGCACCGACAGCCGACGTGATCAATAGCCCTGCGCCAACGTGGACCGCCCTGAATGGCGGCCTATCCACTGCCTACAGCAAAGCGATCAGCGATCTGGTGTACGTGCAATCGCTCAGTGCGCTGTATGCCTGCACCAAAGATGGGTTGTACGAGGTCAACATCCCGGTGAGTGCTGGCAGCACGTGGCAGTGTCTCATCAGCGCAGCCGACGCCATAGCGGGGATCGGTGTGGCAGCCGACGAGTGCTACTTCCAGGGGATGGCCGTCTCCTGGATCAACCCGCTCACACAGTGGTGCGTCGTGGCCGCCAAGACCACGGGGGTGGTCAAGTACCCGCACTACGTGCTCAAGACGTCCGATGGCTGGACGTCGTTCTCCTGGGCGCCGCTGCCGTACAGCAACTTGCCCGGCGACACCGAACGCGCCGGCTCGATTGCAGTGGCCAGGCACTCTGGCGACCTGACCCTATGGGCCACGGGCAACGACGATACGTTTGACGGTGGGCTGTACAAGTCGGTGGATGGCGGGGCAAACTGGACGATGGAGAACAGCGTAGGCGGCTGGCACCGGAAGTGGGTGTGTGTGCCGGATGGGGACGCTGACGACCTGCACGTGTTCTACTGCGGCGCGGACCCGGATACCGCGTACAAGAGCACGGACGGGGGAGGCTCGTTCGCCACGCAGGCAGGGCTGAACCATCCTCAGCACATCAGGTACCGGCAGGCGACCACGGCGATGTACCTGGCCGACTGGGATGACGTCTACCAGTACAACCCAGTGTCTGGCGACTTCGAGACGTGGTATCCGGGTGGGCCTATCGGCGCAGCGTCGCCTGGGGTGTCTGCCTATGACGCGCTATGCGTCGGATGGGGCACGGATAACGCCCTGGGCTACCTGATCGCGGCAGGGACCACGGGCGGGCCGACGCCGAAGATCTGCCACTACAGCGATGCGGGCAACGGGCGCGACATCACCAACAATCTCAACGCCGTCATCAGCGGTGGCCAGATCGTCACGGTGATCGCTCGCGAGGGAGGTCAGTGGATTGAGTAGCAGCGTGAGGTTCAAGGAGCACCTGATGGTCAAGGGCGGTTTGGACCTGACCATCGAGGATGTCTTTCGGCTAGCCGGGGAGTACGCGGGTATCCACTCGTTCCAGTTCGACGATGACATAGCCGACGACTTCGACGATGCTGACGCCTGGGACACGGGAGGGGCGACCGGCACCTGGACCATCGACACGGAGAGGCTGAAGGGGGTAGGACCTGGAGGTTCTGCTTGGGGATTCTGCCTGTCGGACACCTACGAAGCGCCCAAGGCGTTTGTGCTGGAGGTGGATGCCGAGTCGCTGTATGGTGCCGTGGTGATCCTGGCCACGGACGCGGACAACTTTGTCTGGTGCTGGTGGACGCTCTCGAATGTGGGCATCTCGCGGTATGTGGGCGGCACGGATGCGGTTCTGTGCAGTGTGCCCAAGTACGCCGACTACCCGCACACGATGAGGATCAGTGTGCAGCCGGCTATCGACGGCGACGAGTGCTTTATCTCGTGGTGGAGCAATGGCGCGTTCATGGCCAATGCCCACCTCGATACCTACCCGGCAGGGCGCAAGATCGGCTTTGGCAGCTACCACACCAATACTGTCTATTTTGACGATTTACGTATCCCGGAACTGACCGAGGTGCCCGAGGTCGTGACCCTCGACGTGGGCGAGACGCCTGGCGGCGCTCTGCAGAGGGCGCTCGGGCGCAGACACATTAACTACTATGTAAGGTTTGAGGGCGGCCTGCGCGCCTGGCGGCCCAAGGTGGTTGCATCCTCGCTGACACTGGGCACCGGCGACGTGAGCGCGCACACCGAGGCCATCGATCGGCGGGGGCTCGTCTCTCACTGGCGGCAGGTCGGCGCGTGGGATTCTGCCGACGCCTTTGACGAGGACCTGCTGGAGCAGATCGGGCACAGATTCCACAAAGACGACAACCCCGACCTGATGACCCAAGAGGACTGCCAGACCGAGGCAGAGCACTCGCTGGTCAGGGCACAGGAGTACGCGCATCAGTTGCAGGCCGATATGCCGTTCTGCGTGCTGCTTGAGCCGGAGGACCGCCTGACCATCGACGGCGAGGAGTGGCTGCTCACGAGCGTCACTGTAAAGCTCCTGGCCGGCGCGCTGGAGGCAGGTGCAAGCCTGCGAGAGTACACCTATGAGTGACCTCGTTCGGGCAATGGACAAGCGTGCAAGGGATCGTATCGAGGAGTATGCGCGCCAGAACACGCTGGTGGTAGGCCACGTGACTGGTGTGACACTGGGCGGCGCGAGCGTGAGAGTGGAAGGGTCGGGGCGGTACCTGAGGAATGTACCGGCTCTACAGGGGACTGAGCTGGTGGTAGGGGCCGAGGTCATTCTCGCGAGGGTTGGACGTGGAGGATGGGTGATCTTGGGGGCGACCGAGCAGGGCGGCGGCGTGACTGCCACGACGGCGAACAGCGTGCCGGTAGCGGCCCCACAGGACACGGCAGACACTGACGTGGGCGGCTTTGCGCTCATTCGCTGGACGGCAAGCTACTTCGAGGTGCGCTGCTACGAGGTGATGGTCAACACCTCGGAGAGCGAGTCGGGCGCGACCACCTACGTAGTGGACAACTCCTGGCTTGCCTACCACGGCGCGAACGATACCTACTACTTCAAGGTGCGTGCAGTCGGCCCCAACTGGCAGCGTAGCTCATGGACAGCGTGGAATAGCTTTACCATCTCGGCCATCGATCACGGTGGCTTGGCAGGACTGGCCGACGACGATCATACTCAGTATCTCCTAGCCGATGGCTCACGTGACCTGACCGGCAACATGGCCGTGGACCCTGGGATCACTATCGATGGGGTGGACATCAGCGCCCACGCCAGCCGGCACGACCAGGGGGGAGCAGACCCTCTCTCGACCGTGCCTGACCACGACCACACAGGAGACGCCGGCGACGGCGCGCAGCTCGACCACGGCGACCTGGATGGTCTGGACGGCGATGATCACCCGCAATACGCGGAGATCGCTCAGGCCGAGGCGATCACGGGCGAGTGGGACTTTCAGGCCGATGTCACACAGACTGCCGGCTACGATGTGTATCCGGCCGGTAACGAGATGGGCCTGATGGCACGCGTGGATGGCGGTCGCGTGTGGGACGAGCACTTTGATGTGGCTGCCCTGCCAGGCGGGTGGGGATGGGCCGGCGCACCGTTTGCCACCCCGGCAGTGATCGACTACTCCGTCGCAAGCCGTATGTCGTGTTCTACTCTTGGCCTGAACCGGTGTTTTTTGTTCAAGGCCATAGACCTGGACATGAGCTACTGGTACGCCCAAGTCGCATCCAACGCCCGTGCGGTCGGCAACTACTGGGGCATTCGGATAGACGACGGCACGGACAACAATTACGTCGAGATGCGCGTCGCCGTGGCTGCGTACCCGCCCACCCAGTGGCGCTTCGACTTCGTAGAGCGCACTGGCGGCGGTGCGGTCAACGTCACAAACTGCAACACGGTCAACGCGCCCTATCCCTATTTCTTGGGGATTCAGATATCGGGGACGAAGTGGACAGACTGGGCCGCGTGGGGCCACGCCATGGGCCTCATAGGCGCCTTCCCAGCGGGTGATTTTTGGGCAGGCAGCGTGTTGGGCCTGGCCTGGACGCCCGCACGGGCCGGGTGGATAATGTGCAATGCGGACGGCACCTGGTGGTACAACTACCAGATGGATGCCTTTTCAGAGGAGTGAGAGGGTGCGTATTCTTGAGATCGCCGA
>Ga0114922_10006888_pt1 | contig 10408 bp, 3 predicted proteins | sample AartaG_FD_100975 | JGI IMG/M metagenome (GOLD analysis project Ga0114922, IMG submission 100975) | Deep subsurface microbial communities from Aarhus Bay to uncover new lineages of life (NeLLi) - Aarhus_00045 metaG | ecosystem: Environmental > Aquatic > Marine > Oceanic > Sediment | place: Aarhus...
CCATGATGGCTCCAACAGTGCCGGCAAAGGGAGCTTTGAGAATGGCATCTCCGAGAGCAGCCTTGGCCGCGGCCACCCCTGCCTCAGCCTGGGCAACGCCCGCTTGCGCAATGGCGATGTCCTCGGCCCGGGCTCCTGCCTCCACCAGGTCCAGTTGCGCCTGCGCCTGGTCCAGCTGCGCTTCGGCAACCTGCAAACCCGCCTCTGCCTGTGCAACCTGTGCTTCGGTCATGTCCGTGTCTTCGGCTCCCGCGCCTCCCAGGAGCTGCTGAAGCTGGAGCTGCACAATCTCGACCTGCGTCTCTGCTATCGCGACCGAAGCTTGAGCTGCATCATAGTCCGCTTCGGTCGCTCGTGGGGGGAAGGTCCCTATGTTTGCCCAGGCCAGATCGCGCGCGCCTTGAGCGCCCCAGAGTTGGTTCTTGGCGATTTCCACCATCTTCTGAGCGATCTTGGTGTCCAGTTCGGTCGCCCCAGCTAGCAGCTTGGACAGGCCAGCCTTCGCCTCATCTAACGTCGCCCCGGCAGCCGCCACGCTCCCTTCGGCGATCGCCACCTGAGCCTCGGCCAGAGCGACCTCCTCGGGGCGCGCTCCGGCCTTGGCCAGTGCGAGCTGCGCTTGTGCGAGCTTCAGCCCGGCCTCTGCCTGTTGCACGGCGAGGTCCAGATCAGCCGTGTCAAGCTTGGCCAGCTCCTGCCCAGCTGCAACATCCTCACCCTCCGTCACCAGCAGCTCTTTCAGCCGGCCTCCGACCTTGAAGGTCAGGGTGGCTTCCTTGTAGGGCACGATAAGAGCGTCTGCAGAGACTACATCCTCCAGATAGGGATTGGCCGAGCCGGATGAAGAAGGTGTGCTTGCGGGAGAGCCTGAGCCCAGGCCCTGCTCACAGCCAGACAGCAACGGGCTCAGGAGGACTGCTGCCAAGGCCAGTGCGGTGTAGACTCGACGTGTCATGATCATTCGACCTCCGATTATTCGAACTGTATCGCTTCAATGATGCGCAGGCCAGCAGCTCTTCGCGCCGGCCACAGGGCCGCCAGCTGTGAAGCGACGAGAGCAAGCAGCACGCTTATCAGAATGCCCTGTGTTGGGATGATGTAGGTCAGCTCATATCCCTGGATAGCGGTGACCGACACCAGGAAGAGCCTAGACAGAAAGAGACCGAACAGAAGTCCAAAGCCCCCACCCAGCAGCCCCAGCATGCCCGCTTCAGCCAGGATCATCTTGGCCACTTGCCGCCGCGTCATGCCCAGGCTGCGCAGCATCCCGATTTCCTGGGTGCGCTCCAGCACGCTCATGGTCAAGGTGTTCACCACACCCAGTGCCGCAACGATGATGGCGATCAGCGCCAGGACATCGAACAGGCTGAATGCCTGTGCAGTGATCCGGAAGGCCGTCGCCTTTAGCTCCTCATTGGATTCTGTGGTGAGATGGCGGCGCTCACCGTACAAGTGGTCGATCCGGTCCTGCACCTGGCTGAGCGAATAGCCTGGCTGCACCTTGAGCAGAAAAGAGCTCACGTCGTTCAGGCCAAAGTAGCGCCGCATATCCTTCCAGCTGCCCTCCAAGACAAGTCCCTGGTCGTAGAAATCGACCACAACGGCTGCCACCTCAAAGTCACGTGCGCCTCGCTTGGTCAGGAGGCGGATGCTATCGCCTTGCTCGAGGCCGTACCGCTCGGACATCACGCTGGAAACGAATACGGCATCACCTTCTGCGAGCCGGCTCAACAAGGCGTCGGGGTCGCCCTGGCCCGTCGAAAACACAAAGGACGTCACCTCACTGTATGACCGGGGATCAACGGCCGTGAACGTCAGCAGCTCGCTGCCGCCAGAAGGGCGGACGAACTCCACTTCAAAGTACCTCGTCGGAGTGACAGCTTCCACGCCTTCTACGGCCTCCAGCCGCCGCTCGAGATCAGTACGCATGGGCACCGAGGAGTAAACGTACAGGTCACCGCCGACATAGACTTCGATCCAGGACCGGATGTCGTGAGCGAATGCGCTGGTCATGCCCTGAACGGCGAGGATCATGGCTGTGCCGACCATCAATGCCGCCGCGGTCAGCGCAGTGCGCATCCGCGCCCGCTGGACATTGCTGCTGCCCAAGCGGCCCTCATTGCCGTAGACTCGCCGAACCCAAGGGCGTGCCCACCGTTCCCAGGCGCCGACCGAAAAGGGAATGAGCAAAGTGGCGCCAACAAAGAGAGCGAGCACCGCGACCGGCCCGACCCGGAACATGATGGCCGGTGGAAATGGATTGGCATAGAGAAGCCACCCGGAGACCACGGCGAGGACCGAGCCAAGTTGCCAACCTCGATCCACAATCCACCCTTCCCTCGAGGTAGCGCGAACCCGCAAGGCCTCAAGAGGCGAGGTGCGCCCGGCCTGAAACGCCGGTATGGCTGCTGCGAGCACCGTGGTGAGGCCTCCGACGGCCAGGCTGATGAGCAACCCGCTTGGGGGTATCTGTACGTTCCTGACCTCCTGCGCCAGCAGCAGCTCCATAAGACGGATCAGGCCGCGGGAGAGCAGTATTCCCATCCAGACGCCCAGGACCGAACCAACGACACCCATGAGCACAGCTTCGGTCAGGACCTGTGCCATGACCTGACGTCGCGTCATGCCAACCGCGCGAAGCATGCCAGTCTCGCGCGTCCGCTCCACAACCGTCATCGAGAAGGCATTGTAGATCAGAAAGGCTCCCACGAACAGGGCGATCACACTGAAAAAGCTGAGCCCCATCTGGTACGTGTCCAGCATCTTTGTCACACGACGGCCCTGGCTGGCTGGATACACGACCGCATACTCATCGCCCAATCGATCCTGCAAGGACGCCTTCAGTGACTCCAGGCGCGCTCCCCTGGTGTCCTCGGGAAGGGCGACGATGTCGATCTGGTCGAGATCTCCACTGCGCCCAAACATCGACTGGGCAGCCTGGAGCGGCAGGACTCCAAACGCCCCGTTGTTGATCTGCCCCGGTCCCTCCTTGGACATGAACCCGACAACGCGAAGGATCTCCACGCCATATGGGGTTAGGATCTTGAGATCACGCCCAATCTCGATGCTTCTGTCGTCAGCATAGTCCTCGACCAGGACCACGTCGTGATCGTCAGTGCCAGAATGAAGGAAGCGCCCCGCGACCATGCGGTACTCGCGGGCCTCGCCATCGAGAGCTGGGTCAATGCCATACAGAACAAGGCCGCCCGTCGCAGCTCCGAAGAAGCCTACATCCATCTGCAATGGGGATATGTCATCGGCCAGCAGGGTCCCTGCCTGCAAGGAGGGCACCGCTGCCCTGACGCCCGGAACGCCGGCCACTCGAGCGATGGCATCTTCAGGGAAGCCCGAGCTCCCGGCACTCGCGCCAGTCACAACCAGGTGTGCCTTGCCCGAAGCTTCACTGAACAGTGTCTGGATCGATTCCAGAGTGCTTAGATTGGTGATACTGATCGCGAGGATGACTGCAACACCTAGAATGATTGCAGAAACCGTCAGCGCAGTGCGGGTGGGACGCGCGCGAAGAGAGCGGAATGCCATACTGCGCAAGCGCCTCATGCTTACCGCCCGGTCCTTCGCCAAGATGCCTTCACAAGGTGACTGCCGCGAGCTACAATATGCAACTGCGCCTTCCCTTCCTCCGACCTATATCTGCAGCTGCTCCATGGCTTCCATGATTCTGCGCAGACGCTGAGCCCTGTCCTCCTCACGCCCAAAACGGACCTCGCCGGTGATCTGGCCATCACCAAGGAACACCACCCAATTGGCATACGCAGCGGCCCTCGGATCGTGGCTGACGACGACAATTGTCTGCCCAAGCTCATCGCATGATCGGCGTAGCAGTTCCATGATAGCCGCTCCGGTCTTGGAGTCCAGGTTGCCGGTGGGCTCGTCGGCCAGCACAATGGCAGGCTCTGTGACCAGTGCCCGCGCAATGGCCACGCGCTGCTGCTCGCCACCGGAGAGCTGATCCGGCTTGTGCTGGCGACGTGTGGTCAGACCTACCAACTCGATCGCATCGTCGATGCGCGCCTTGTGCTTTCTCAGATCCTGACCGTCGATGATCAGCGGCAGGGCAACATTCTCCTCAGCAGTCAGTGTTGGGATGAGATTGAAGAACTGAAATACAAAACCAATGTTGTGGCGGCGCACAAGGGTTGCTTGGTCGTCGTTGAGCACGGAAAGCCGCTGGCCAGCCAGTTCCACTTCGCCGTCCGACGGTTTGTCCAGGCCACCGATGAGGTGCAGCAAGGTCGATTTCCCACTGCCCGACGGACCCATGATCGCCACAAAGTCACCCTTTTGCACCTGGAAGTCTACGCCGGCCAGTGCATCGACCGTGTGCTCTCCCAGGGTGTACTGCTTGCGGAGTGCCTGGGCTTCAAGAATCGACATCACACCTCCTCTGAGACTTCATACTCACTTTGTGATCGTGGAACGCGATGCTGTCAGCCGGAGAAGCGAGAGCTTCGGAGTCATGCCACGCGCCCCCCAAGGCTCGCAAAGCATGCACGCGACCTCGTGACATCGCCTGGCGGGTAGGGCAGCCTCGAACCGGAGGCAGAAACCCGGTCCGCCAGACGCCGGCCGGCACAGCTCGGACTCGAAAACGCCGCTGCTTTCTCACGCTTTCCCCAACAGAATCAACCGTAACACACTTGGGTAGATACGTCGATGACAGCCACTCGAGGGAGCGCCTCGACAGACTACCTGCAATCCGAAGGACTATACTGGTGCAGAATACACACAACGTGTAGAGTTTGTTACAATCAGGGTACAATGCGCACAGGCGGAGCAACCGACGCCTGCCGGTACTTTGGTCCGGCAGAGCTCGGCATGCGCTAGCTAGGTCACCGCTTCCGTGGCACTCCGAAAGCCGCGCCTGCTGTGCCGACCCGGAGGCGGCACCGCCTGGCGGTGCAGTGCCGTCGCGAGCCTGCTTGCAGCGACTCGTCTCTCACGCGATCAGGACTTGAACACGCAAGGCAGGTAGGTGCGGAGGACCGTGCCTGTCGGAGAAGGCGTGAGCGTCATGGTCGGTGAGCCCGTGGGCGTCGTTGTACCGCCTACTTCGGCGCTGACCTCGTCTGAGAGCTCGTGCTCATTGCCGGCCGCATCCCGGCTGCGCAGGGCATAGTAGTACAGCTGTCCCGGGAGCACCTCAACATCGCTGTAGGCGGACACCTTCCCAAGACGAGCAAGGGGCACAGCAGAGTACGCCTCGCCTTCGAGGCGACGATAGACGTTGTATCCGTCGACACCAGGTTCGTCACAGGCGTCCCACTGGAGCTCCACACGGTTGGCATAGGCCTGTGCTACCACATTGCGCGGTGCCGTGTCGGCCTCTTTGGTAATCAGACCTGCCTGTACGTCCTCATCACACTGTAGCCCATAGAGATAGGAATACTGGTCCACTTGGCCCAGAAGATAGTAGTTCAACCAGGCGGTCGTGTAGCGCTCAACCAAGAGCGTCCGATCCTCGTTGAACCTGCCACCGCAAACGAGGTAGCAGGCGTCGCGCTGCAGTCCCGGATCGGTATGCACAAAGTCACAGTGACTTCCATTGGCCAGCACATACTTGGCCTTGTGGCAAGACCCGACCTCCGGATACATGTCATTGTAGTTGGCGAAGTAATTGCAGAATTGCGATGGAGCCCCAATCACTGCCAATGGTGCCGAGATGTTGGGCGCCTCCTCCTCAAAGTCCCACGCACCTCCAGACATGAAATCAGCCGGGTTGACCGGATCAAGCGCGACTGCCGCCTTCACTCGCTGATCTCGGGCAGCTGTGATCATGGTCGTCGTACCACCCAGTGAATGACCCGCCACGGCCAGACGGGAAGTGTCAACACGCTGGTAGAACATCGACTCGCTACGCGCGTGCTCCGTCTCCAGGTAGGTGAGCAGGTGTCGAACATCTGACACGCGGACCTCAAGGGCATCATCCGGGAAAGTGGGGATCGCGACGATGTATCCCCAACTTGCCAGGTGCTGGCCATTCAGCGGATAGCTGCTCAGAGTGGACAGCATACCAGGAGAGAACACGAGGCCCGGATATCGCGCACGCGCAGGGTCCACATCGCCGTCCTTGGACGGATAGTAGATGTCGACATCCAACTCGCTGCCAGTGTCTTCGTTGGTGGTCGTGACGGCGATAGAGTCCGTCTCGTACGGACCTAGTTCGCCGGGATCCTGGTCATTCGCAGCACGCCGATCCAGGAATGGAATCCTGGGAATCGTCACCCACGTTGTGCCTTCAGCAGTGTCGCAGTCGCGGCAGGTGGCGGGACTGGCGGACGAAAGCTCTCTCGCGCCGCAAAAGTTGTCGAACCTCGCATCAACTCCAGCGTCGGCGCCACCGGCCACCATACCCACCCGCAAGTCGCCCACAATGGTGTCCTCGTAAAAGGTCGCTATATGCTCGCCGTTGATGTAGAAACCTACGTCCAGCCCATCGCGGACCAGGCGCAGGTGATTGACCGCCTGACCCTTGATTACGCCAGCGGTTTCGGTCCAATCGAGGACGACCTCCAACTGTCCACCCAGCAGAGTGAAGAGCGCGTAGTAGCTCATCTCGTCCTCTTCAACTTGCTGCACCAAGAGCATGTAGAGCGAATCGCCATCTTCGGTTGCGCCGAACATGATCCCGTAGGCGCCCATAATGTCGTTGGCAAACCGCATATCCACTTCGAGGTCACAGTCTCTGCAGGTGAAGAATTCGTGTCCAGTGCCTCCACCTGTATTGGGTTGCTTGACGAGGATGCGCCACTCCCCCTCATAGTAGCTGGTGATGTAGTCTTCGGTTTCATCTTCAACCCAGCCGCTCTCAGGATCGCTAAAGTCATCGCAGAATTGAATGATGGGAGTGCTGGTGGGAGTGGGGGTCGGCGTGGGCGGTAAGTACCGCCGCTGTATCATCGGTAAGTAGACGGACTCGGCGGCCGCCGTCGCCACGAGGGTTGGCGTTGAGGTCAAGGTGGCACTCGGCGTCGCCGATGGGGTTGGTTGTTCTGTGGACGTCGGCGTTGGCGTAGGGGACTCCTGAGCACCCGCTGCGAGGAGATCCGTTCTCACCTGCCCACCTGCCGGGATTCGGGAACCTGCGCCCGGAGGCGACCCTAGGCTCGATCCTGAGACGGCGCGTTCGCCCGCGACAGAGCTCGGCAGAACGGCCGCGAATGTGGCAAGACACAAGAAAGCTATGTAGATAGCAGAACGTCGGATAGTCACTGAAGTGCCTCCTTCCGCAGCCAGAAGTGATCGGATCAAGTCCGCCCCGGTCGACCAGTGTCCCACAGCAGCTTGAACAGCGACATGACCAGTGGGTAATCACCGGTGCCCGGGGCTCCGCACCATTATAGGGATTTCGCGCCTGACTGCAAATGTCGCCATGCCCCGTGGGCAGGCGCGAACCGTAGCCCTGCGCTGGCTGATGGCGACTCGTCTCGCGCGTCGTGTTCGGCATCGGGCCGGCTGAAACCGCCCCTCGGAAACGGAACACTGACCGGGCTCCATCCGTCCCCTATGCGTGAGGCAGGCCTTGCCTGGCAAGTGCCGGTTGTTGAGGAGGGAACCATGTTCAGTTATAATCCCCGCATACGCATCCCCGAAGCAGGGATCGGACGAAGACAGAGCGCGGCACGCCTGCTGCTTGCTGTGCTGCTGCTGACCGAGGCTCTGTTGGCCTGCGACAGTCCCACAAAGCCCTCAGTCACTCCCGTCAAAGGCGCTGACCGTGCACTGACCTACGTGCGGCCTGCCGATCCCGTTGCGGATGCAGGAGGTGAGACCGGAATGCGCCTAGCACTGAGCGAAGGATCCGAGCTGACTGCGCCATTCAGTTCCACTCCCCTGGCCGACTCCCAGCCGTTGTCTCCAGACGAAACCCAAGCGCTGTTGGACAGGCTGCCAGAACTGGAGGGAGCGGATGAGGACCAGCAGCAACTGCGACTGCCTCCCGAGACTCTCCCCGCCCCGCGCCCCGGCGAGACCGTCGAGCATGCTTTCCCGCCGCCGGACTCGGCCGCCCCCATCGAACCGGCGCCGACGTCCGCCGTGCTTGTTCTCAGATACAGCCCTGTCGGCGATGTGGATCTCGCTCCTCACCTGAGCATCACCTTCGACCAGCCCATGGTCGCTCTGACAGCCCATGGGGATCTGGCCGTTGAAGACATTCCTGTGGAAATCACCCCACTTCCGGAGGGCTCGTGGAAGTGGATCGGCACCCAGACCTTGGTCTTCCAGCCGTCCGCGCGTTTCCCCATGGCCACTGAGTATGCGGTAAGGGTGCAAGAGGGCACCACTTCGGCAACGGGTAGCAGGCTAGATGAAGAAGTATCGTGGACGTTCCGCACGCCCGCACCACAAATGACTGCAGCGCACCCCTCCGAAGGGCCTACCGTACGCGAGCCGCTGCTGTTCGTCTCCTTTGACCAACGTGTCGAGCCGACATTGGTGCTGGAAACCATACGGCTCAAGGCTGGGGGAGAGGCCTTTCCGACTACCCTTGCAGATCCCCAGGAGGTGGGAGGGGACAGCCGTGTAGCACAGCTCGCCAAGAAAGCACAGGACCAGCATTGGTTGGCCTTCCGATCCATGGAACCGCTGCCGCACAACACCACCATCACGGTGGACATTGGACCCGGGACCCCCTCGGCCGAAGGTCCTAGGACGACCGAGGAGGTGCAGAGCTTTAGCTTCCGTACCTTCGGACCGCTAGAGGTCATCGACAGCAGATGTGGATGGAGCGACGAGTGTCGGCCGATGATGCCCTGGCAGATCCGCTTCACCAATCCTCTTGACGAGGACAGTTTCAGCGATTCGTTGGTGCAGATCGAGCCGGACCTGCCGGCCGGCAAGCTTTCCATCTTCGGCGACAGGCTTCAGATCGAGGGGCGCTCGGAGGGTCAAACGACCTACCAGGTCACGCTGAGCGCCGACATTCGAGACCGCTTTGGTCAACCTTTGGGGCAAGACAAGAGTGTGACCTTCCAAGTGGGCGCGGCGGAACCGGTGATGTACTCGCCCAGCGACACCCTTGTGGTTCTTGACCCCCTATCGAAACCCACGTACTCGGTGTTCAGCATCAACTACTCCGTACTTCGAGTGCAGGCCTACCGCGTCACGCCTGCGGACTGGCCAACGTACCTCGAATACCTCAAGGAATCCAGCCGCACAACAGAACCTGGGACTCCGCCTGGAAGGCGGGTGATCGATCTCGAGATTCGTGTCGAAGCCGTTTCCGATTCCCTGGTCGAGACCCTCATCGATTTGGCCCCCGCTTTGGAAGACAACCTGGGCCATCTGATCCTAGTGATCGAACCAGCACAGCCGTTTCTGCAATCCGTACTGCGACGCCGCACCACGAATCCCGTGATACGTGTCTGGATTCAGGCGACTCAGATCGGCCTGGACGCCTTCGCACACGATGCCGAGTTGCTTGTCTGGGTCACGTCCTTGGCCAGCGGCTCTGCCCTGTCAGATATAGATCTCGAGCTCCTTCCGGGCAAGGGGCAGGCAACAAGCGACAGCGACGGGCTGACAAGACTTTCGCTGTCTTCTTCAGGCGATGGAGAACCGGCCTATCTCGTAGCACGCAACCGCGCTGACGTCGCGTTTCTCCCCGAGAACCCCCGCTGGTGGTCGAGAGTCTGGCCGAACAATGCTCCAAGCGTCGAGTATCGCTGGTATGTCATGGATGATCGTCAAATGTACCGGCCAGGCGAGGAAGTGCATGTAAAAGGCTGGATTCGCGTCGTCCGATACCACGAAGGAGCGGATGACTTCGCCATCCCTGACAGCAAGTCGTCCGTGTCGTACCAGCTCAGCGACTCCCGCGGTAATCAGCTCCTGGATGGTCGTCTGGAGGTCAACGCGCTTGGCGGCTTCGACACGGCATTTGTGTTCCCAGAGGGGATGAACTTGGGCACTGCACAGCTCAAGCTCACTCTCCTCGATTCTACGCAAGACGGGGCATCTCACAGCCACCGGCTACAGGTGCAAGAGTTCCGTCGTCCAGAATTCGAGGTCTCCACAAGTACCGGTCCGGGACCGCACTTCGTAGGCGCGCACACGATGGCTACTGTCGAGGCGACGTACTTCGCCGGAGGACCACTGCCAGAGGCCGACGTCGCGTGGAACGTGTCTTCGCGGCGCGGCACCTATCGCCCTCCTGGCTGGGACGACTTCACCTTCGGCATCTGGACTCCCTGGTGGCGCGGTTACTACGATTGGGGCATCCCTGGCCGCGGCGAAGAGACCGCGCGCAGCTATGAAGGAGTCACCGACGCCGCGGGCAAGCATCATCTGCGCATCGACTTTGAGGCAGCCGATCCGCCATTGCCGACCAGCGTCACCGCACAGGCCACAGTGATGGATGTCAATCGCCAAGCCTGGTCATCTTCTGCAC
>Ga0114922_10006889_pt1 | contig 10407 bp, 4 predicted proteins | sample AartaG_FD_100975 | JGI IMG/M metagenome (GOLD analysis project Ga0114922, IMG submission 100975) | Deep subsurface microbial communities from Aarhus Bay to uncover new lineages of life (NeLLi) - Aarhus_00045 metaG | ecosystem: Environmental > Aquatic > Marine > Oceanic > Sediment | place: Aarhus...
GGGCCAGTTCGGCCTGCTCGGCCGGCGTGGCCGGATCCACCGAGAACTCGGTGGTGACGACCTCGGCGTTCTGGCGTCGGAGGATGGGTTCGGCGGCGGGGGCGTCGAGTTGCACCCGGTACGGGCCGGCCGGCAGCGATCCCAGGTTGCCCCGGTACAGGCCGGGCGAGTTCTCGACGAACTCCAGCGTCCGGTGCATGACCTTGTTCTCGCCGACATAGACGTCGACGGCAACGTCCTCTCGGCCGACGATGGGCGTGAAATCCTCGCGGGCGATCCGGGCCGTGACGCCGATGGTCCCGCCCGGTGCGTACCGGGTGCGGTCGGTGCCGATCTTGACGGTCTGCGTGCCCGCCGGCAGCTTGTTGGCGGTCGCCCACCGCAGCACCTGGCCCCAGAACCGATGATGGTACGTGTCGCCCACGCGGTACCGCAGGCGCCACGTGCGGTCGAAGCCGAGGAACATGACGCGTCCCGTGGCCACGTTGTGGTGACTGATGAGGGCGTGCTGGCGCTGGAACTGGCGGCGTTTGGCGAGGGTGTCGGCGTCGATGGGGGCCTCGGTGGTTTCGGTGCCGGGCTCGAACGGCGGCATGTAATCGGGCGCCGACGGCGGCAGGGCGTAGGCCAGGACCGTGGCGCCTTCCTTGGCCGGCGCCTCCGGGTGCCGCCAGTAGATGGGTGGCAGGTCGGACCAGACCTCCAGGTTTTCGACGGGGTTCACCTTCTGGCGCATGACGACGCTCTCGCGGCCCTCGGTCGTCAGGATCAGTTGGAACTTCTCCTCCGACGGTGCCCGCACGGTTCCCGTGGACGCGGTTGACGCGACGGGCAGCATCGGTCCGAGCGGCCCGGTGGCGTAAGCGTGGGGCATGTAGTTCGGCCCGGCGACGACCAGGAGGGTGCCCCCGCGCTGCTCGACGAACTTCTTGAGGATCTCCTGTTCGGGATCGCCCAGCACGTCGGGCGAGACGTCGCCGAGGATGATGACGTCGAACTTCATCCACTCCGAGGCGTCCTTGGGCAGCGCCGTGGCCTCGACCGCCTCGACCGGCCGCGACGCCGACGCGTGAACCCGCGGCGGCGTGGACACGCCCGCAATGTCGTCGGGCTCGAGCAGCACGTACTGGAGGTGGACGGTGCGGTCGCGGCTCGCGAAGAGGTTCTTGACGTAGCGGAACTCCCACCGCGGCCGGCCGTCCACCAGCAGCAGTTGCGTCCGCTCGTCCGACACGCTGACCGCCAGCGGGTACCGGTTGTTCGTGGCGAGCACCTCGTTGTCGAACTCCTGGACCACGACGGCGTACCGGTGGAGGCGGGCCTCGTCGGGCTTGTCGGCGAGTTGGACCCGCACGCGGTACGAGTCGGTGGGCACGCGGACGGTCTCGGTATCGACCTGCTCCTCGCCCTCGATGAGGGCGACCTGGACCTCCTGGCCGGCCAGGCCGTCGAGTTTGATCTGGGCGGTCACCAGGATGCGGTCGCCTTCCGCGATGGCCTCCGGGGCCGAGACGCTGATGATGCCCGCGTCGATGGGCGGCCGGTCGCCCCCGAAGACGACCGACGAGACCGGCACCTGCCGGATGCCCAGCCGGCGGACCAGCGGCTCCACGCTGCCGGGGGCGTTGTGCCGGCCGTCCGACAGCAGCAGGATGCCCGAGAGCCGTTTGCCCGACATCTGCGTCATGACCTCGTCGAAGACGGCCGTCAGGTCCGTCTGCTGCTGCTTGGGCGGCAGGTCGGCGACCTCGGCGTCGACGCCCTGGCCGGACGCGTAGGCCCTGGCCATGCTCGCGACGTCGGCCTGGACGGGCTCCGACGCGAAGGTGTACATCTGCACGCCGTACCGCTCCTGGAGGCGATCCAGGAGGCTGCCGGCGGCCTCGTTCTCGTTGTCCTTCTCGTCCGGGCTTTCGGGCGTTTCCGTCCCGCTGGCTGACGCGGGGCGGCCGAAGAGCACGTCGCGGGCGAGGGCCAGCCGTTTCCTGACGGCCACCTGGTCGACCCGCTTGCGGACGGCCTCGGGCAGGGCGGCGTAAGCGGCGGCGTCGAGGCCGAGGCCAAGCGACTCGATGTCCGAAACGGCCTGGTCCAGTTCCTGGACGACCTCGCGGAGGGTGGCCAGGAGCCGCGGGCGTCCGGCCTCCAGGGCCTGGGCGTTCGCGTCGCCGGTGAGGGCAGCGGCCTCCTTGAGTTTGTCGCGCACCGGGCCGGTCAGTTGTTCGCGGACGGCCTCCAGGTCCTTGGCGACGCTGTCGTCGAGTTTGAGGCCGGCCCCGAGTGGCTCCCCTAGCGTCTGGGCGTGTTTGACGAGTGCCTTGCGGGTTTCGGTGACGCTTTCGTACATGGCCTGGCGTCGGGCGGCGAGTTGCTTGGCGCGGCTCTCGGCGTCGGCCGAGGCCAGGCCGGCCAGCCACGCCGCCTGGGCCGACAGGTCGTCGCGGAGGGTGTCGACGGTTTCGGCCACGCGCTCCAGCGCCGAGGCGCGGTCCGCGCCCTCGATGCCCAACCGCTCGGCCAGGCGCAGCCGCTCACCCGGCGCCAGTTGGGTGTCCGGCACGTACATGGAGGCGGAGGTGTCCATGAGGACCGCGACCCACCGCTGGATGGTCTTGTCGAGGTCCCACGGCCGGACGGGCTGGGCCAGCATCACGACGACCAGGGCGACCAGCACGACCCGCATGGCGGCCAGCGCCAGCCCGGCGGGCCGGGAGACCGTCTGCCGCTCCCGCGCGTACAGGGCCAGGACGACTTCGACGGCCAGGGCGGCCAGCAGCGACAGCGGCCAGAGCCACCAGTTCGTCGCCAGCACCAGGCCGCGCTGCAAGCCCTGCCAAACAGCCTGCATGGCGGCGAAGCCCACGAGCACGCAGACGATGAAGCGGACGGCCCGGCCGACGCTGCCTTTCGGGCGGCGCCAGAGAAAGTGGATCGCGACCCACACGCCGATGGCCACGGCCGCCAGGGCGTAGACGGCCAGTGTCGGAACCGACTCGGGCAGGACGTAATGTTGGGGGGTAGGGGCGGTCATCCTTGGCGCGACCTCGCAGAGTCTTCGCTCGTCCCGGCCAGCATCTCCTCGGCGCGGGCGCGGAACGTTTCGGTGTCGGGCATCTCCGGTCCGAACGAAACGGTATCAATGGCGTGCATGCGCCGCTGCGTGGCGATCCAGCGGGCCAGGCCCACCTCGGCCAGCAGGCACACCACCAGGGCCAGGGCCAGGTACTTCCAGAGTTCCTCGCCGGGGACGTCGCCCGTGACCGCCTCGAGCACGCGGTCCGTGCTATCCGTCCGGAACAGGTTGACGTGCTGGATGGCGGCGGTCAGGTCCGCGTCGGTCAGGGGGGTGAGGCGGCCTTCCTCGGCGTCGTCGAGGACCACGAACGGTAAGCCTTGCTCCGGGGCGGGCGGCACCACGAACGCCTCCGCCAGCGCCGTGGGCAGTGTCAGCCGGTACAGCCCCGGCTCGTACGTCTGGGCGAAGCCGACGCGGAGCCCTTTGGGCGTGGGCTCCAGGTCGGCCAGGAAACGCTGCTGCCGTGGACCGACCACCTGCGGCGATAGGTCCGCGAACGTCTCGGCCCGCTTGATGCCCTCGGCGGAGGTGGCGGGCAGTTCCATCGTGAACTCCGACCCCGGCCGGACGTTTAACTGGACCAGCGTTGGCGCCGCCAGGTAGTACGCCAACTCGTGGACGAGCGGCACGTAACACTTCAGGGACGGCAGGTTGCTCGCCCGCCGATCCAGCGCCATGGCCGTCAGCAGAACGTACCCGTTGCCCACACGGCGTTCGGCAAGGATCGGGTCGCCGGTGTCGAAGCGGCCGCCCACGCGGACGGAGGCGTCTTTCTCGTCCACGAGCAGGGTCCAGTAGGCCTCGACGACGGCCCGGTCCGCGTCGGAGTGGGGGGCGTCGGCCAGGAGCGCCAACGCCGGGTGACTCAGGGTCTTCAGGCCGATATGGGCCGGCGAATCGGGTATCGACTGCTTCTGGCCCAGTTGCGCCGGGGCCACCGGCCGGCCGGCCTCGGTCGTCCAGTGCTCGTAGAACGCCGGGACCGTGTTGTCGCCCGCGACGATGAGGAGCCCGCCGCCGTCGGCCACGTAGCGGGCCAGGCGGTCGGCGGTCTCGGCCGGGAGCCGGGCGACGCCTGCCAGGATAACCAGGCCGAACGGTTCGAACGACTTGACGGCTTCGATGTCGGGGGCGGCCACGCGGCGAGGCTCGACGAGGTTGGCCAGCGCGGGTTCGTCCGCCGCGACGGGCTCGTCGTCCGCCTCTGTTTCGTCCGTCTCCGCTTCGGGGAGGGCGGCCTCCTCGTCCTCGTCCACCGGGGCCAGCGCGATCTCGATGAACGACGCCGCGCCGTCCAGCGGCCGGGGCGACGGGTCGCCTTCGACGATCAGCACCGGCAGGCGGTCGATGACCGGCACGACGCCGGTGGCCCGGTTGTCGAGGGGCAGCCCGTCGTCGACCAGGACGCGGGCGGCGACCTCGTGGGGCCCCGGCTCCAGGAAGCGGTGCTCGAAGCGCACGGCCTCGGCCGCCTGCGCGTCCAACTCGCCGGTGTCCCGCCGGCCCACGCTCAGGCCGTCGACCACCAGTTCCACGCTGACCGGCTCGATGTCGGTGGTGCCGGTGTTGAAGACGGTGGCCTCGATGCCGACGGGCCGGTCCGTGCCCACGATCTTGCGCGAGAAGCGGATGTGGCCGACGGCGGCGTTGCGGAGCGTCCTGGGCAGCGGGAACGTCCGGCAGACGACCTGCGGCACCGAGGGAAGGGACTCGAGGCCCGAGGCGAGGAACTTCCACCGCGACTCGTTGCGGCCGTCCCATCCCACGCTCTGCCCGTCGGTCAGCAGGACGATCTTCCCCGCGGGGTTGTGGCCCTCGGCCAGGCTGCTGGCGGCGGCGTCGATGGCGTCGACGACCCGCATCGACCCACCGGACGGACGCAGGTCGTGCAGGGCCTGGAGCAGTTCGTCCCGGTCGGTGATCGGGTTCGGAATGACGGGGCGGGGGACCGGGCCAGCCAGGATGATGCTGACGGCGTCGGCGGGCCGGCAGGCGGCCAGGATGGCGCGGGCCTCGTCGACGGCCCGGTCGAAGTTCCGCTCCCCGTCGACCGGAATCGTCATCGAGGCGGAGCCGTCGATCAGGATGGCTATGTCCCGTTCCCCGCCGGCCAGCGACCACTGTTTCTCCTGGAACGCGGCCTCCAGCGCCGAGGTGCCAAGCGCGAACAGGATCAGCAGGCCCGCCACGCCGAGCAGGGCGTACCGGGCCCGGCGGCTGGACCAGACGGCGGCCGCGATGCCGATCAGGATGGCGGCCACGAGCAGCGCCGGCAGGACCGTGGCCCAGGGGATGGTCGTGCGGATCGGCAGGAAGGGGCGGGCCATGGCCAGCACGAGCAGGGCGACGACCAGGCACCGCAGGGCCAGCAGGATGATTTCCTCGATCATGATCCGCCGACGGCGCATGGTCAGCGATTCCAGCAGGAACCGCATGGCGCCCCAGTCGACGATGGTCGCGCGCTGGCGGTTCAGCAGGTGGATGATGATGGGGATGGCCACGGCCACCAGTCCGGCCAGCATGGCCCAGTTCAGAAAGGTCATGAGCAACCGCCTTACACCAGGGTGCCTCGCTACTTGTTCGCGACGCTCTTGGTCCGCATTCGCCGGCTAGCCAGGTAGTGGGCGAGCGCCACGGCGAAACTGCGTCGGGTCGAGAGTTGGACGTAGTCGACGTCCATCCGTCCGCAGCCGCTCTGGATCTCGTTGATGAAGTCGCCGACGTGTTCCAGGTAAGCGGCCCGGACGGACCGCGGGTCGAGTTGGACGCGGCGGGTGGGCAGTTCCAGGTCGCGGAACTGGCTCCAGCGGTCGAACGGGAAGGTCAGTTCCTCCTCCGCCATCACGTGCAGCACGAGCACCTCGTGTTTGCGGTACCGGAAGTGGTGCAGGGCGTTGAGGATTTCCCGCGCGTCGTCGAACAGGTCGGAGATGACCACCACCAGGCCGCGGCGGTGAACGCGTTCGGCAATGTCGTGGAAGACCGGTGCCAGGTCCGATTCGCCGCCCGGCCCGGTCTGCGCGAGTTCCTGCAGGACCACCCGCAGGTGGCTGACGCGGGACCGCGACGGGATGTACCGCCGGGCGGCCGTGTCGAACGTCACCAGGCCCACGGCGTCCTGCTGGTTGATCATGAGGTGGGCGAGGGAGGCGGCCAGGAACCGCCCGTACTCGAACTTCGAGAGGCGCCGCCCGTCGTGCCGCGCCGCCTCCTGCCCCGTGTATCGCATCGAGCCGGAGGCGTCCAGCAGGATGACCGACCGCAGGTTCGTCTCCTCGATGTACTGCTTGATGTAGTACCGGTCGCTCTTGGCGTAGACGCGCCAGTCGAGGTCGCGCAGGTCGTCGCCGGGCACGTACTGGCGGTGCTCGGCGAACTCGACGCTGAACCCCTTGTAGGGGCTGCGGTGCCGGCCGGAGACGAAGCCCTCGACCAGCCCGCGGGCGATGAGTTCCAGGCGGTGGATCTTCGCCAGCGCTTCCGGGTCCAGCAGGTGCATGTACGCCCGCCGGTCGGGATCATGGGGGCTTTTGGCCATGGATGATACTCGCCTCCACTTCACGGGCTGGCCGGAAAAAGGTGTCAGGCGCCTTCTTCGCGGTCGCAGGTGTCACGCTACGGGCTCGTATTGTCGCAGGGGGAAAAGGTGCCCGACACCTTTTTCTTTCAGGCGATGGCGGCTTCGGTCGCCGGCTGAATCTCCGCCAGCAGCCGCTCGACGACCTGGTCCGGCGAGATGCCGGCCGCCTCCGCATTGAACGTGGTGATCACCCGGTGCCGCATGACCGGTGGGGCCATCGCCCGGACGTCGTCGGTGGTGGCGTGATACCGGCCGTGGAGGATCGCCCGCGCCTTGGCCGCCAGGATCAGGTAGATGCCGGATCGCGGCCCGGCCCCCCACTGGACGAGTTCGTTGACGAACTGCGGCGCCTCGTCGCGATTCGGCCGGGAGGCCCGCGACAGGTCCCGCGCGTACTGGACGACGTGATCCGCCACGGGCACCCGCCGCACGATTTGCTGGAGCCGGAGGATGTCCTCGCCGGTCAGGGCGGTCTCCAGTTTGGCCTCGTACGTTCCGGTGACCTGCTTGATGATGGCCATCTCCTGCGCGCTGGTCGGGTAGTCGACCATGATGTTGAACATGAAGCGGTCGAGTTGTGCCTCGGGCAGGGGGTAGGTGCCCTCCTGTTCGATGGGGTTCTGGGTGGCGAGGACGAAGAACGGTTCGGGCAGCGTGTACGTCGTTTCGCCGCACGTCACCATGTGTTCCTGCATGGCCTCGAGCAGCGCCGCCTGGGTCTTGGGCGGTGTGCGGTTGATCTCGTCGGCCAGGATCATGTTCGAGAAGATCGGCCCGTGGACGAACCGGAAGACGCGCTTGCCGGTGGTCCGGTCCTCCTCGAGCACGTCGGTGCCCGTGATGTCGGAGGGCATGAGGTCCGGCGTAAACTGGATCCGCTTGAACGAGAGGTGCAGGAGTTCGGAGATCGTGCTGACGAGCAGCGTCTTGGCCAGCCCCGGCACGCCGACCAGGAGCCCGTGGCCTCGGCAGAAGACGGCCACCAGGACCTGCTCGATGACCTCGTTCTGCCCGACGATGACCCGGGCGATCTCGTCGCACATCTTCTCGTAGGCGGAGGCCAGCGCCTTGACGGCCTCGATATCGTCCTCCTGGGTGATGCGGGGCTGGGCGGCAGGCTGCTCGGCAGCCGCCTCGTCCGGACTGCGGTTCGGCGTATCGGTCATGGATCGGCCTCCGACCTGGCGGTTCGTGCATGGGAGCGGCACCGGGCATACACGCTCCGCGCTCCCATAACGTGTAACAGGGCTGCACGGGGCAGGTAACGCCCAATTTGTGTCCAGGCAAAAACTTGTTCGAGGCGGCTGGAAGCACGCGCGCCGGCGGGAAATCCGGATTGACAAAACGGACCCTCGCGGCATAGGATGACCGGCCCGAGGCGGGCGTAACTCAGTGGTAGAGTGCAAGCTTCCCAAGCTTGACGTCGTGGGTTCGAATCCCATCGCCCGCTCCACTTCGTGGCACCGACCTTGAAACCCGCCGGCCAGCCCCCCTAGGATACAGGCGTCTGCGATGATCGGGCACGCGTCCCCGTTACCCCGGATGCCATGAAGGAGACGAAGCCCATGCACGCGATGACCGCAGCCAACCTGCGCAGCGCCTACGCCGGCGAGTCCATGGCCCACATGCGGTATCTCCTCTGGGGCGAGAGGGCCGAGAAAGACGGCTTCCCGAACGTCGGTCGCATGTTCAAGGCCATTGCCTACGCCGAGCAGTGCCATGCCACCAACCACTTCCGCGCCCTCGCCGGCGAGGCCGGCCCGTTCGACGTGACCGGCGGCGGCGTGTTCGGCCTGGACGGCACCAGCGAGGCCCTCCAGGGGGGCATCGACGGCGAGACGTTCGAGATCGAGGAGATGTACCCCGCCTACCTGGAGGTCGCGACCTTCCAGGGCGAACGCGACGCCCAGCAGAGTTTCCACTACGCCCTGGAGGCCGAGAAGATCCACGCTGACTGGTACGTCAAGGCCAAGCACGCCGTCGATGCCGGCAAGGACGTGGACCTCGGCACCGTCCGCATCTGCAAGGTCTGCGGCTACACGATCGAGGGCGGCGCCCCGGACTATTGCCCCATCTGCGGCGCCAAGGCCGACGCGTTCGTGGCGTTCGAGTAGGGCTGGTGCGCCGGGTGACGTGTCCAGCCGCTCGCTCACGCTCGCGGCTCGGTTCAAAGCGCGCCGCAAATGTGACACCCCGCCGAGCCGCGACCGCAAGGGCGCGGGGACGTTCGCATGGTGTTTGCGTCCGTTCCGCGCTTCGTCTACCGCCTGAGTTTCCGCTGGTCGAGCCGCTGGCCCGCCGGCCGGCGGACGGGCACCACCAGGCCGCCGCTCGCCTCCAGTTCGTCGAACAACCGGGCCTTCATCGCCTCGATGCGCTCGCGGTACGCCGGCACGTTAATCAGGTTGTGCCGCTCCAGCGGGTCGGTCTCCAGGTCGTAGAAGCCGTCGTGGTCCCACACGCCGTAGTAGTAGATGTACTTATAGCGCTCCGTGCGTATAGCGAACAGGGTGGGCGTGGCCGGGAAGTTCCACTCCCAGTGGTACTCGTACAGGACGTGGTCGCGCCACGCGGCCTTCTTGCCCAGCAGTAGCGGCAGGAACGACCGGCCGTCCATCTTCGCCGACGCCGGCGGCGCCACGCCCGCCGCCTCCAGCACCGTCGGCGCCACGTCGATGTTCTGCACCATTGGGGTGACCCGGGTGCCGGGCTGAACGAGGCCCGGGGCGTAGGCCAGCATCGGCACGCGGATCGATTCCTCGAACGCGTCTCGCTTGTCGTAAAAGCCGTGCTCGCCCAACTCAAACCCGTTGTCGCCCATGTAGAGGACCAGCGTCGATTGGCTCAGGCCGGAGTCGTCCAGGTACTTGAGCAGCCGCCCGAGGTTCTCGTCCAGGCCGTGCACGGTCTCGGCGTAGCGGCGATAGAGATCGTCGAACGAGGGGACGGGGTCGTTATCGTATTGGCCCGTCTCCATGTGGTCGACGCCGTGGATGCTGTACCGGCGCTGGCGGACCCAGTGCGGCTGCGTCCGGTAGTTGCGCTCGGTGTTGGCCATCGTCTCGGGCCGGCGGACCGCGGCCTTCGCGTACCGGCCCCGATGCCGGTCGGCCGGCTGAAACGGATAGTGGACCGCCTTGTACGCCAGGTGCAGGTAGAACGGGCGGTCGGAGTCCCGGCCGTCCTTCAGCCACGCCAGGGCCTGGTCCGTCAGGACGTCGCTCGTGTAGCCCCGGAACGCGCGGCGGACGCCGTTGATGTTCAGCGCCGGATCGACATACGTCCCCTGGCCCTTGAAACTGACCCAGTGGTCGAAGCCCTGCCGGGGATCGTCGCGCGAGTGCCCCATGTGCCACTTGCCGATCAGCGCCGTCTGGTACCCCGCCTGTTGGAGGTAGCGGGGGAAGAATACGGTTCCCTCGGGCACGGGCCGCTGGTTATCGACGACGCCGTGATGGTGCATGTACTGGCCGGTCAGCACCGTCGCCCGGCTGGGCGAACACAGCGACGTAGAGACGAACGCGTTCGCGAGGTGGGCGCCCTGGCGTGCCATGCGGTCCATGTGGGGCGTCTCGAGGAATGCCGGCGCCTCCTCCATGAACCCCATGAAGTCGTACCGATGGTCATCGCTGAGGATGAAGATGATGTTCCGCCGCGGCGGTCCGTCGGCCTTGGCCGTATCGCCTTCCGCCGCCTGGCTGAGCCGGCGGAGGCACCCCGAGGCCGCGACGGCGGCCAGGCCCAGGCCCCC
>Ga0114922_10006890_pt1 | contig 10405 bp, 6 predicted proteins | sample AartaG_FD_100975 | JGI IMG/M metagenome (GOLD analysis project Ga0114922, IMG submission 100975) | Deep subsurface microbial communities from Aarhus Bay to uncover new lineages of life (NeLLi) - Aarhus_00045 metaG | ecosystem: Environmental > Aquatic > Marine > Oceanic > Sediment | place: Aarhus...
CCCCGTTTTTAAACTCATGCCGCCCTGTCAAGAGAGATGCGCGGGTAGGAGAACAGGTCGGGCTGACCTGGAACTTGGTAAAGCGAGTGCTCCGCCTGTGAAGAGCATCAAGGTTGGGAGTCAGAAGAACAGGATTCCCATGACAGGCCAGGTCTCCGTATCCCTGGTCATCTGTCATCACCAGGATGATGTTCGGCCGCCGTCCTGTCATAACATCCGGATCAGCACTCTTCTTGCCACATCGAGAACCGGCCAGCAATCCTGCCGCTGTCAAGACCCCAGTTTTCAGAAAATCGCGTCTTTTCATCTATTTACTCCCCAAAGTTTGGGATAATTCCGGTATTCCCCTTTATTAACAAAGGCATCAAGCGCTGGACGACATCCGGCTTTTCTTCTGCGATATTCCGGGTTTCATGGGGATCGATCTGATGATCGAAGAGAGCAATGGTCGATCTCCCTTTTTCCACATGGACGATGAGGCGGTAACGTTCAGTTCGCATCGAGATTCGATTTCTCTGATAGCAGTAAACGGCCGGTTTTCCGGGCAATTCGGGATTATCCAGGATCGCTTTCAGGCTTTTTCCTTCCAGACTTTCCGGCGGCTTCACTCTTGCCATTTCACAGAGCGTCGGATAGATATCGATCGTCTCTACCAGAGCTTCTGTCTCGATGTCGGACGGCTTCATACCCGGAGACTTGATGATAAGAGGGCTGTGAGCGGAGCGTTCGAAGGGACTGTGTTTCCCCCAGATGGTGTGGTCACCCAGGTGCCAGCCGTGATCACCCCACACCACGATGATGGTATTCTTCTCCAGCCCAAGATCTTCGAGAGCCTTCAGCACTTTTCCGATTTGAGCATCCACATAACTCACAGCGGCAAAATAGGCATGGCGAATTTCGCGCGCATAGTTATCGGAAATTCGTTCGCTCAGGCCGCCGTATTCCTGCCCTTTCCTGTAGTTCCCGAAAAATTCACGGCTGGAATGAAGGAGCAGGGATGGTGTGTTCTCAGGCACGACGGGATTGGGCGACAGGGACACATCCTCCCGTTCGTATAAATCCCAGTATTTTTTAGGAGAGTTGAACGGTAGATGGGGTTTAAAAAATCCAACCGACAGCAAGAAGGGTTGATTCTTTGCGGAAAGATCCCGCAGTTTCCGGACCGCCAGATTGGCATTCAATCCGTCAGGATATCCCTCATCCGACACGTCCGCACATTCCAGCGGCGGAACCTGGAAATTCAAGCTCGCTCGGCTTTCCCCGCTGGCATAGGCGAAAAAGGCATCGAATCCTCCGCCCCATTTCCCTGTATCACACAACATCTCGTCCCAGCTGTAGGGCAGTTCCCGGTGTTGCCCTTCCCCCCTGACACGGCCATCTGGCGTGTGGCTGATCTTTCCGATCCCCACCGTGGTGTAGCCATTCCGCCGGAAGTGGTGGACAAAGGTCTCCGGTGTCTCTGTCTCGAGCCTTTTGTGGAAATTGTCTTCCATGTAGGTATTGTTTAATTGATCCGCAGTTCTAGGGCGTAGCCCGGTCAGCAAACTATAACGGGAGGGGCCACAAGTGGGGGCCTGGATATAATGCCGGGAAAACAGACACCCTTGTCGGGCCAAACGATCCAGGTGGGGCGTTTTCATGTGCGCCTTACCGTAACAACCCAGCTCCGGACGTAAGTCATCCACACAAATCAGGAGAATGTTTGGTTTTTGATCCGACAAGGTCTCAGCCTTTTTGGGGGATCTCATACAGCCCTGCACATAAAGCGATAAGGCACCGATCCCAGCTGATTTTAAGAATCGTCGGCGATCGAGTCCCATTAGAAACCTTAATTATTCAATAGCCAAATTATTGTCCAGAGAATACGCGACTCCCTTTTTTGTTTCCAGCTTCAAAGTCTTGTCCCGGTACCTGATCACGCACCGTCTTCCCATTTTGGAGATGATCTCAGCTTTTTTCAATCGGCCAGCTTCCCAGTGTATATTGACCTCAAAACCGCCGCGGGCGCAGAGTCCTTGGATGTGGCCTTTGGGCCACGCATCGGGCAAGGCAGGCAGAATCTCCAGCACATAGTCCCCATGCTCATCCCGGCAGTGGGACTGCAGCAGCATCTCGGCAATACCGCTGGTGACACCATAATTTCCATCGATTTGGAAGGGAGGGTGGGAATCGAACAGGTTGGGATAAACCCCTCCGCCGGTGTATTCTGTTTTGGACGAGCCTGTCAACCGCAACAGATTGTTGATGAGCTTGAAGGCCCGGTTCCCATCCTTCAAACGGGCCCAGAAATTAACTTTCCATCCCATGGACCAGCCCGTCCCCTCATCGCCGCGGAAATCCAGGGATTTCCTGGCCGCTTCGAAGAGCGCTGGTGTGCCATCCTGGGTGATCTCATTCCCCGGATGCAATCCCCACAGATGGGAGACGTGGCGGTGTTTGTTTGCAGGATTGTCCCTGTCTTCCAGCCATTCCTGGAGCTGCCCGTGCTGCCCGATCTGGTTGGGGGCGATCCTTGCACGCAGGTCTTTCAGCTTTTTTCTGAACTCCGGATCGACCCCTAAGATTTCAGAAGCCTCGATTGTGTTGGAAAAAAGATTGCGGATAATCTGGTGGTCCATAGTCGGCCCCAAAACCAGTCCTCCGTTCTCGGGTGAGTTGGAAGGACCCGATATCAACCATCCCCTGCCGTTTCTAGGATCTTCGATCAAATAATCGACAAAAAACAGGGCCGCTTCTTTCAATATCGGGTAGGCACGTCTACGAAGAAAATCCCTGTCCTGCGTGAAGGCGTAGCGCCACCACAAGTGCTGGGTCATCCACGCGCCTCCTGTGGGCCAGATGCCATGGTTGGAGGCATTGATCGGCGCTGCCCCGCGCCAGATATCGGTGTTGTGATGCACGACCCAGCCCCGGCTGTTATAAAACATTTTGGCTGCTTTCATCCCGGTGATGGAGCAGTCCTCTATCAGGCTGAACATGGGATCATGACAATCGGACAGGTTGCACAGTTCAGCCGGCCAATAGTTCATCTCGAAGTTGATGTTGGTGGTGTACTTGCTCTCCCAGGGTGGGTCCATACGGTCATTCCAAATTCCCTGCAGGTTAGCCGGCTGAGAGCCCGGACGGCTGGAAGCGATCAAAAGATACCGGCCGTACTGGAACACCAGAGCTGCCAGGTGAGGATCTTTCCCTTCTCGGAAATGCAGAATTCGCTCATCGGTGGGCAATTTGGCCTGTTCAGTCCAACCGAGGTCTAGATGCACTCTCCTGAATAAACTCCGGTGATCTTTTAAATGCTTCTCGAGAAGGTCGGCATTCTCCCCCTTGATGGAGGATAAAATGTCATGACATCGTTTCGCAGGATCGGCCTGGATATTTTGGTAATTGATGTAGCTGGTCGCGCCGACTAAAATCAATGTGACAACGCTGGCTTGTGAGATATGAAGCTTATTTCCATCTATTTCAATTTTACCATCGTTTTCGTAAACCTTCAGTCGGGATTCGAATGACAGGATGCTGGGGCGAACGGTGTTTTCACGGCTGTTCGTATATTCGGAGACCCGGCCGTTCAGTACGATCGCGTCCTCCTGGAGCATGACACGGGATTCCTTGTGTGGCGAAGTCATGGAAAGAACAAAATTCAATTGATTCGCCTGATCTGCAGACAAGTGAATGACCATCGCCTGATCTGGGTAACTGGCAAAAACAGTGCGAGTAAAGGTGACTTCCCCCTTTTTATACCGAACTGAAGCCACCGCCTTATCCAGGTCGAGCTCCCGCCGGTAGTCACTGCACAAGGGCATGCCTTCGAATTCAATCCAGACATCCCCAAAAGGCTGGTAGCGTTCCTGTCGGAGGGGGATACTCATGAAAGTCCTCAAAGCCAGGTCTTCTGCCTCCTTTTGATTTCCTTCAAACAGGAGCTGACGGATTTTTTCCAGATACTTCTGGGCTTGTGGATTGGAATAGTCCCGTGGGATCCCCGTCCAGAGAGAATCTTCGTTGAATTGGATGTGTTCTTTTTCCACTCCGCCAAAGACCATTCCTCCCAATCTTCCGTTGCCGACAGGAAGCGCTTCAGTCCACTCCATGGCAGGGGAGTTGTACCAAAGCCGCAAGTCATTCAAGCTTGCCGTTGTTCTTCCATTTCCCGCCAATGCTGTGGCAGCAAACAAAGCAATCCCCAAAGCAATACAAATCAACGTCGAAAAGACTATTTTATTATTCATAAGATTGTTGTTTCCCCAAAACCCCTTGGATATTTTCCACAGCGCTTTTTAAGTTATCCATCGAATTGGAATAAGAAATACGGATGTGGCCGGCACCGTACTTCCCGAAGCACTCCCCGGCCACCGTGGCCACGCCCGCTTTTTCCAAGAGCAATTGGGACATCTGGTATCCGTCCATGCCGGTTTCTTGGATGTTCGGAAAGATGTAAAATGCCCCTTCCGGTTTTCCACTCCTGAATCCGGGAACTTGATTCACCGCTTTATAAATGTAGTCACAACGCCGTCTAAATTCTTCCACCATATTTTCCGAAGGCCCCTGATCCCCCCTTAAAGCTTCGATCGCACCCCACTGGGCAAAAGTATTTGTCGATGTGATCACATATTGGTGATATCGAAGCATGGGATTGACTAGATTTTCCGGTCCCAGAACAAAGCCCATCCGCCAGCCCGTCATTGAGTAAAATTTAGAGAAGCCATCCAGGATGAGCGTTCGTTCCCTTAACCCAGACAATGTTGCTGTGCTTAAATGTTTTGCCGGCGGATAGATGATTTTCCGGTAGATTTCATCGCTCAAGACCAGTAGATCATTTTTTTCTGCAATGGCCGCAATTTTTTCCACCATACTGGGATGGAGTATCGATCCGGTGGGATTGGACGGGCTCAGTAAAATGATCGCTCTTGTCCGCGAAGTGATCCGGTTCTCGATATCGTCTAAATCGGGTTGAAAATCGTTCCCGCTGAATAATTCATACGGCACAGGTTCGACATAATTGGACAGGGTAATATACTGGTAGTTCAACCACGCAGGATCAGGAATTAAAATCTGATCGCCTGGATTGAGCAAAGCGTTTATCGCCAAATAAATCCCCTCGATCACGCCATTGGTGACGATGACCTCGGACTCGGGGTTGTATTCCAACTTGTACTCCTCCCAGACTTTGTCCACGATGGTTTGACGCAATTCCGGGACTCCGGCGTTCGGGCAATAATGGTGCTTCCCTTCTTTGAGCGCCCTTATGGCTGCCTCCACGATATGATCAGGCGTGTTGAAATCTGGCCTCCCGATCTCCAGATGGATGATGTGTTTCCCCTGTCTTTCCAGCTCCCTCGCCTTATCGAAGACAACCCGTATCTGTGAGTAAGGAATGCGCTTGGCTTTGATGGACTCCATCGCCAGACTCCTTATAATTCAATTTGTCCCATTTATACAATAAAAAGGGGGATGAAAAAAGGGGACGATTCTATTTTTTTCTCGGATTGACCGCAATTTGTGGATGTGATAATTTTCAAGAGTATTCTAATGGAGTCAAGATTATGAAAAAAACTGTTAACTGCTTCGTTTTATTAATATCTCTCATTCTCACTCTATCAACGTTTCCGTGCTGCAAAAAAGACAGCGATAACCTGGAAAAACCGCAAAATATGGATTTTATCATTGAGGAAGCGACCATAGCAGGTATTCACAAAGCCTTCAAAAAAGGCCAGCTCACAAGCCGACAGTTGGTCGATATTTATTTAGAAAGAATTGAAAAATATGACCAATCATCAGGATTGAATTCCATCGTGGTGGTCAATCCCGATGCGCAAAAAAGGGCCGATTATCTGGATAAATTGTTTTCTCAAACAAATAAACTTCGTCCTCTCCACGGAATTCCCATCATCGTCAAGGACAACTACGAAACCAAAGACATGCAGACGACAGCAGGATCCCTTGCCTTCAAAGGATTCATCCCGCCGGAGGATGCCTATCAGGTAAAAAAGCTGCGGGAAGCGGGCGCCATATTACTGGCAAAATCCAACATGGCAGAATGGGCCTTCAGTCCTCTCCGCACGGAAAGCTCCATCGCCGGCATCACAAAAAATCCCTATGACCTGGAACGGGTGCCGGCCGGCTCGAGCGGGGGAACGGCGGCCGCCGTTGCGGCCAACTTCGGGACAGTCGGATTAGGAACGGATACGGGCAATTCCATCCGCGGTCCATCCTCCCACTGCTGTTTGGTAGGTATCCGTTCCACCATGGGATTGACCAGCCGGGACGGCATCATTCCCCTATATTTTCGCAATGACATCGGAGGACCCATGGCCCGGACAGTCGAGGATGCCGTAAAAATACTGGAATTAATCGCAGGTTATGATCCCTCCGATCCGATAACAGAACGGAGCAAAGATCTTGCTCCTTTTATTTATACGCCATTCCTAAAAAAAGACGGGCTCAGAGGAGCACGGATCGGCGTATTCCGGTATTACACGGACAAGCCCTCAGCGGATCCCCAAATACGAGACCTTTTCGACAAAGCGATCGAAGACATGAAATCATGCGGCGCAGAGATCGTGGATCCCTTCATCATCCCTGATTTCGAGGCGCTGACAAAAAACATCTGGTGCGATATGTTCCGCCACGACCTTGATCATTATCTGGCCTCTCTTGGCGGTTACGCGCCCTACAAAACGCTCTCGGACATAGTGAACACCGGGAAATACTCCCCATATATAGAAAGACGATTGAAGCATGCCCTGGAGACACCTCTGGAAAAAGAGGTCCCGTGCCTGGATGTCTACTGTGAACCGAAAAATATCGAATTCCGCGGATGCATCCTCATGGCCATGGAAGAACACCAACTGGATGCCATTGTTTATCCTACTTGGAGCAATCCTCCCCGAAAAATCGATGACAACAAAAGCCCGGCCGGCGACAACAGCCAGTTGATCCCCCCACACACCGGATTTCCGGCGATCACGGTCCCGATGGGATTCACCTCGGATAATCTTCCCACTGGACTGCAAATCGTGGGAAAACTATTCGAGGAACCGGTCATCATTCAAATTGCCTATGCCTACGAACAGGCCACCCACCACCGCAAACCACCTCCACGCTTTTCCTCACAAAAATAGCCTAGCCAATCCTCTCCACCAAGTTATATAAGTCTTCCCGAAGGGTAAAACAAATCACCTCTAATGAAGGGTGGGGTGGGTTGGCCAGGCTAGATGAACTTCTCTCTGTTCGGCAATAACTAAGAGATCCTGATGAACACCTTTAGGAAATCTGTCAATCAGTGTCATTCATAGCGCAGCGAATCCGCCGGATTGGCCTGGGCCGCCCTCATAGTCTGCAAAATTACCGTCATCAATGCGACAGCCAAAGCGAATAACGCCGACAATAGGAAAATGTGCGGGGTGATTCGAGTTCGGAAGGCGAAATTTTGCAACCAATTTTTCATCACAAAATAGCCTATCGGCCACGCAATGATATTGGCTGCGAAAACCCACTTCAAAAACTCTCTGGAAAGAAGCAGGATAACACCCGAGGCAGAGGCTCCCAGGATCTTGCGGATGCCGATTTCCTTGATCCGCTGTTCGGTGCTCAACGAGGATAATCCCCAAAGGCCGAGACAGGTAATGAATATTCCAAGATAGGTCAAAATGCCGATCATCTGACTGAGCCGCTCTTCTTTGGCATACAGCCGCCTGAAATCCTCATCCAGAAAAAAATATTCTAACGGATATTCCGGAAAAAGATCGGCCCAGGTGTTTCTCACAAACCGGATCGTTTCATTCATATCACCGCTCTTCACCGTGAGCGTAAAATAAGCGATGCTTGCGTCATTGGCTAAAAAATGTTGTATAAATAGGGGTTCGATGGGACTTTGCATTCCCATATAATGAAAATCCTTGACCACACCGACGATGGGGTGAGCATTCCGGTCACTGCCCACAACGATTTCTTCGTTCAAAGCATCTTCAGGCGACGTCCATCCCAAATCTCTGGCAGCCGTCTCGTTGATGAGAAAAGCACCTCCTCTATCGGACGGCATCGTCCTGTCCAGCATTCTGCCGGCAGCCAGCTCGATTCGATACTGAGGGAGGAAATCGTAATCCACACCCAGATAATTGATTTCACGTTTGTGGCTCCAATCTTCGTCCCGCATCCGTATGGACACCCGGACCATGCCGCGACCGGGGATTGTCGTTGATGCGGAAACCTGTTCGATCGAGGAATGTTTTGCGAATTCATCCTTCAATGCCAGCGCCCTTTCTCCCGATAGAGAGTCGAACTTCGTGGCACTTATCCGGAGCGCTATACGCTTTTCCGTCTCGAATCCGAAATTCTTCTGATCCTTCATAAAAGATATCTGCTTATTGATCGATAGCGCACAGATCATCAGCAGGATCGCGATAACAAATTGAAGGGTGATTAGCCCCTTACGTAGAACGAACCCCTTTGCACCCGATGGCATGATACCCCTGATAATTTTCTCTGGATCGAACCTGGCCATGAAAAAGGCCGGATATGAGCCAGCGCCCAGTCCGGCTATCAGAGTGAGTGCTCCCAGAAAAACAAAATATACCGGCTTCAGGATATCCCGGCCTTGAAACGGGATGCCGACCAAATTTCTGTACGTGGGAAAGACCAGGATCGTGATCCCGATGGCACCCACCAAAGCGATCAAGATGACCAGAACCGACTCTGCTGTGAACTGCTTCACAAGCTGCATCCGGGTTGCGCCTACAACTTTGCGGATCCCGACCTCGGCGGCCCGCTTGATGGATCGGGCCGTAGACAGGTTGACGAAATTGAAGCAGGCGATAAAAAAAACGAAGCTTCCGATAATGGCAAAAATGAGCAAATTCGTGGGATCGCCGGGCGGCTTGAGTTCTCCTCCCAAATGCGAACGCAGATGGATTCCGGATATTTTTTGTAAAAAATAGGCGTAATCCCACCCAGGAGAATCGAGCCGGTTTGCAAGCTCCTGAATCTGCTCTTCAAAAATCCAGGGATCGCTCCCTTCGGTCAACTTCACATAGGTGTAAAAATTGTTTTTTGTCCAGTTTGATTTAGCAAACTCTTGATCTTGATCGAATCTGTCGAAGGAAGCGATTAAGCGGTAAGGGATGTGAGAATTGTTGGGAGCATCGGGGATAATCCCGGTCACTTCATAATATCTGCCATCGATTTCCAAATTTTTGCCGATGGGATTCTCATCTCCAAAATATTTTTTTCCTATTGCCTCTGTCACAAGGAGCGTGCTTGGCTGGGAAAGGGCGGTCTCAGGATTTCCCATCAACAATTTGAGATCGAAAAATGGGATAAATGCGGGGTCGCTGTACAGGATCTGATCCTCTTGATGCACCCGTTCCTGGTAGGTTACTTTGATACCGGACAAGGAAGCGAACCGCACGGTTTGTTCGACTTGAGGAAACTGATTCTTGAAAGCGACAGCAGCCGGAGCGGAGATTTGTGCGAATTCCCAAGTCATCTCTTCACCGCTTATTCTCAGGGCAATTCGATATTTATCCTTTGCTTCTGGGAGGGACTTGTCATAAGTCGTTTCAAAATGGACATAAAAGAAAATCAAGAAACAAGTGGTTATCCCAGTCGCCAGGCCGAATGTGTTGACAGCGGAATAACGCCAGCCTTTCCACATGCGCCGGAATGCGTGTTTAAGGATCACCATACTGATAATGACTTATAAAAAATATTGCCGGAAACGGGAGTTTGTAGCATGCTAGATTTTGTGATGCTATTTCCGTTTGGCACTCCATGGAACGGTGCCGCGCTGTCCTCTGTCCACTTCACCGCTCATGGTGTCGCCGTCGACCGTTCCCGTGTATTTGGTCGTGAAATCGCCTCTTGGCGTGCTTCGGGTGAAGGACCATTCCACCTTGTTCCCGCTGATGGTTCCTTCGGCCGTGATCTCACCCCCACCTCCCTGGCCTCCTCTCCTTCCCATGCCTCCCTGCATGGTGACGGTCAGTTTTTCCCCGTCCTGCTCGATGTGGATGGCCTGTGTTATCTCGCCGCGAGGAGTCTCCGAGGTCATTTCCCAATCGCCGGTCACATCGACAGCATGACCACTCAATAAAGTAGGAGATACTACAAGGGCCATGATCGCAAGCATGGTACAAATTTTTTTCATTTTCTCCTCCATCTAATTTTTATTAATACAACATTTTAGACGCCACAAATTCCGATTCTCTTCCATTCTCCTTTAGACAATCAAAAATCGTCGATTATTTCAACCGAAAGTCGCATCCTAATCGCAACTAAAAGGACTTGGTACACGTATATAAATCTGTGGCGGGCAAGACCTGCATTAAAAACTAATTATTTAGTTGACAAACTAAATCTTTAGTTGTATATTAGAGTTACCATGAAACGATTAACAAAAGCCGAAGAA
>Ga0114922_10006891_pt1 | contig 10404 bp, 6 predicted proteins | sample AartaG_FD_100975 | JGI IMG/M metagenome (GOLD analysis project Ga0114922, IMG submission 100975) | Deep subsurface microbial communities from Aarhus Bay to uncover new lineages of life (NeLLi) - Aarhus_00045 metaG | ecosystem: Environmental > Aquatic > Marine > Oceanic > Sediment | place: Aarhus...
ATCGCCGCTGTATTGTTTGATTTTTTTGACCGATTTTTCTAATCGGGAGATCATATCATTGAAGGTATCCACCAGTTCTCCGATCTCATCTTGGCGTTGTCCGGACTCGATCCGCAAGGAGAGGTCATCGGCGCTTATATCCTTGGCTGTTTGAACGACACTCTTGACCGGTTTCAAGGCTTTCCGGATGATAAAATTTCCTCCCAAAGAAGCCAGCAAAAGCAATCCTCCACCCGCGAGGATCATGATGATCAACAGTCTTCGTAGATCGATCTCGAAGTTCTCCAGCGAAATCCCGACCTGCACGATATTGGGTCCTCTTACGGGGAATAAAATGGTGCGCAGGGGATAAGCACCCAATACCTCTTCATTGTGGGTCACAAAGATCAGATTATCGATGTCCGATCGGTCAGCTCTGTAATATGTCCTCACATCGAACAAATAGCTCCCCTCTTCGATGGAGGTTGGATGAATCACTTCCTCGATTTTTTTACCCTTCTCTTCCTGCAGTTTTACCAATTGGATGAGAGGTTTGTAGGATGGGTGCCTTCCAGTTGTCTCTTTTATAGCTTCTTCCCAGGAAACACCCCGCTTTCGGTACCAGGCTTCATACGTTTCGTCGGCGATTTCCAGCAATTTGGCATCCAGTTCATCCAGGAGGCTGTCCTTGAAACTTTGATACTGGAAAATCCCTGCCAGGGTGATGATCCCCCCCAAGATCACGATATACCAGAGGGTGAGTTTAAAGCTGAGTGAACGGAATTTTTTAATCATCATCGATCCGAAATCCATGGCCGCGCACGGTCTGGATGAGCTTAAGATCAAAATCTTTATCGATCTTGTTGCGCAGGTGATTGATGTACACATTCACGATGTTGCTGGACCCCATATAATCCATGTCCCAGACATGTTCGAGGATCATGGATGGGGTGACGGTCCGCCCTCGATTTCTCAACAGGTATTCTAGGAGGGCGTATTCTTTACCGGTGAGATCGATCTTTTCCCCTGACCTGGTCACTATCCGCTTTATGGGATCCATTACCAGGTCGCCCACCTTCAGTTCTTTTGTCTTGTAATCCTGGCTTCTCCTCAGGAGAGCCCGAATTCGGGCCAGGAGTTCATCGAATGAGAATGGCTTGGTCAGATAGTCATCCGCACCTTCGGAAAGCCCGGTTACCTTGTCAAATATCTCGTCTTTGGCTGTCAGCATAAGGATGGGTGTCAGAATGACTTTTTGCCTCATTTCCCGGCAAACCGTGAAGCCGTCCATGCCCGGAAGCATGATATCCAGGATTATCACATCGTACGGATTGAGTTGGACCATGTAGAGAGCATCAATGCCGTTGCGGCACACGTCCACAGCATACTGTTCCTCCTGAAGCCCCCTTTTCAGGAACCCCCCGACTTTTTTGTCATCCTCCACGATCAGGATCCGCATGGGCTTATTATAATTCACGTCTGTGGAAAAGGGAATGGAATCCACCTTAAAACCTGCCCCCTCCCCGGAAACGTGTTCTTCCGAACCGTGGATTGACCACGTTGCTGTACACCGATCCGAAGGTGTAGCGTAATCCCACGGATATAGAATAATCGTAGGCTGTGAGCAGCTCTTTTCTTGCCAGGAGAACTTCATCCAAAGAAGCATCTCCTACTGGCAAGGACAATTGGTCGTGGACGAGATCATATCGTCCATATATGTCCAAAGAGAGCCCTTTAAATACACGGATATCCAGGTTCCCGTACACTTGAAGGCGATTTTTTTTGAGATCATGGAAATAATTCGAGCCTTCGATCGAAGCGGAAGCATTCCCCCAAGGCTCTCTGATGCTGAGACTTACAGTGAGTGACTGATTGAACAGAGTCTCTGACATTTTATCGTAAATTGTCACTTCCCTGTAATTGGCGTGGTTGTATCCGATTTTGTAAAGGAATCGGAGCTGCCGCCTTGTGGACTCGGAATACGGCCAAATATTATACTCAACCGCAGGGGCAACCGTAAAAAGAAGATCCAAGTTACTGTACGTGTTTGCTTCAGCCTCGACCCAGCCTCCCACGGACCAGTGGTCATTGATGCTTTTGACGACCATGCTTGTGGCGTTTTTTTCCTCCGATATGCTTTCGATGTATTCGTCTTCATAATCGTATGTGCGTTTGTCGAAATCGCCGGAGAGACCCAAACGGATCTTCCAGTCAGGAGTAACCCTGTTGGCCGAAACGTTCACATCCAGTGAGCGGGAAGTTCGGCTGGATTCTCCCGAAATGCGGGCGTCTGCGCTAATGCTGAAAACCCAAAAATTCCAGGGATCTTTAACCGCAGTGGGCTCGAGTCTTTGACGGAAACTCAGGTATATGTGTTCGGCAATGGGTGTGTTGAGCACATACGGGAAAAGTCCTCTTTTCATCACCTCGACGTGGCCCTTCCTGGTCTCATCCCTCACGTCGTTCGGGCCTGATGAATAGGTGAGAGTGTTGTCCAGACCGGCAAATTGATTCAATCCGATAAAAGCGAATGTGTATTCCCGGCCTCCGCTTCCGGTGCTTTGTTCTGTTACCAGGATATGGATATCCGCATCCTTCCTGTCCCGGACATAGTTGACATAGGTAATCTCCTCCCGGAAAAAATCTCTGTCGCAACCACGGCAGTCGAGGAAGACTTTTGGAGCGGACTCCTTCAGTTCATCCACGTTGACTTTAGGATCGTCAGCCAAAAGTTGGGTTGTGGGCAAAGAACAAAAAATCCACAAGAACAGCAAAAAGACAATTCGCGATCGCTTCATTCCTCTTCTCCTTCGTCTCCTGAATTTCACTCTATCAAGTAAACTAGGATAGCAGAAGAATGTTAAAAGAATGTGAATATTCGATTAAAAAATTTTAATCTTACATCCAGGGTTATCGAATTAAAAAAAGCTTGGTTTGGCGTCCGTCGATGAAATGGCAGCCTTCTTTGGTGAAAACGCCCCCCTCTTCAAGGCCCATCCTAATATCCTGATCGTCCCACTCCGGCACTTTGTACCTGTTGTTCATTTCGATGGCGTAGCATGTATTGTAATACAAGGGATAGTCACCCCTCACCGGGACACCATCCTGCCGATTCCATAGCCCGACCACAAATCCGGCCGCATGGCCATGTACTCCCAGGGGATGGCAGTAGATAGCGGGATCCAGACCTTCTGCCTTGGCTTTCTTGAGAGAAGATCGAAGAACTTCGTTTCCGGTTCGGCCGATGCGGTGTTCTGCCATCACGATATCCTGCAGCCGGTTTCCTCGACGCAAGGCTTCTTTCAATCCTTCAGGGGCATCCGTTTCACCGATGCGACACACATAGGCGTTCTGCTGCGTGTCGGTGCAGAGGCCCAAATAGACAATACCGATATCACAATGCAACAGGTCTCCCCTTCGGATCACACCAGAATTGTTTTTATACAACTCTGCGTCCTTCTCAGACCGTTGGATCGAGACTGAAGGATGAAACCAAACCCCGAGACCGAGGTCCGTGAACCGTTGTCGGATCCACCAGACAACGTCCTCTGTTGTGGTTGCATCGGGAACGATCACCTGATTGGAGAAGAATTCGGCGATGATGTCATGGGCGATCCCGCAGATGTGACGATACAGGCTCAGCTCGCGAGGGCTTCGCGTCTCCAGCCATCCCACACAAAGGTTTTCGGCCGAAACCAGACGGGCTGATAGTTCAGGTCCAAGGGCTTTGACTAAACTGGCTTTGAAGGAGGCGGACAATCCATCTCCGAAGGCCCAAGTTTCCGATTCGTTGATCCCTATTTTTTTCGGATTGCTCTTCTTGATATAGTCGGCCAGAACTTCCATCTGGTCTTTGCTTTGGTCAGTGAAGATGGTTTTGTACCATTTCCCCATCCCGTAGAAGCTACCGGTCAACCTTGCCACTCCCTCCTCCTCACCCCTGTCATGGAAGAAAAGGATGGAGGTTCGGCGGGCGGCCATGGTCGGTTCCGGGACCAATGTCAGATAAACCGGGTCCTCGTTATATTCTCTACAAATGGTGAGCCACATGTCGATGCCTTCTCTGCGCATCAGATCGGGAATGATGTGCTCCAGCCGCCATTCCAAGATTTCGTTCATGACCTTGGCCCTGTCTTTTTCCGGCAGGATGTTGTCGATGTCTCTTACAGCCGTGGTCCCGATGTCCTGGGTATAAGCCGTTCCCAAAGCGACAGTTAAAAAAATGACAGTTAGAACAAACAGAGATTTTCCTGTTTTCATTTAAGCCTCCCTAAAATAAAATTTATGTCGAAATCGATACGAATCTATTGGACTTTGATGTTGATCCGTTTGGTGTCTGTGCCTCCGTTTTGAGATTTCACCAAAACTTCGATCCAGCCTTGACTCCCATCCATCTTCACAAGGGCGCCAAAGCGGAGCGTCTGCTTTCCCTTTAACCAGAATTCTGTGCCTTTTTTTGTGATCACTTCCACCTGTGCATTGGGATTGGTTGGGTTGGTGGCAGCCGAACCCTTCGGAACCTCGATCATCGAAACATTGTTCGATGACTTGAGCGCGATCTTATCCTTTTCAACCAATTTCAATTGTTTGGCTCTATCTGAGGCAGTCGGGTAAACCCTGTCGTTTTTTACCGCCGCCTCGATCCAGTAAAGGCTGTCCGCTGCAGGCCTCACCGTGATTTCTGCCACCTCGACTTTGGGGAACTGGCTGGTGCAGTACATCACGAACTGGGCATTTTTGTAGGCCTCCTGCTCGATATACCGTGCAGGAGGGGTTCGGCGAATGTGTTTTTTCGGGGTGCCCCCGATCCAGATCTCACCCAGGTCCGGATGATCGACTTTGTGGGGATTTATCCAACCCTCACCCGTGAGCTCGATGTCGATCCATTCGAGCATCTCTACATCGGAAACACGGCCGTCGCCGTTAATATCCGCAAATTCGGCATTCGAACCCCAGAGCTCGATCAAATAACTGTAAGCACCGAGCATGTAGTAGGTGGCAGCGTGAGCTTGTCCGCTGAGCCCGGCGATGGTCGGGCGGTAGTTTTGCATAATGCGTGCACCAGAGGTGACGATGGCCGTCTGGGTGTCCATATCGTGCTGATAGATCGATGCCACCTGGCGGTCGAAAATCTGTGCGTACTTATTGGTTTCCCGCATCATCGCCAGGCGCTGCTCCTGCATCTCCTGCATTCGTTGGGCCTGTTCGGGCGATGTGCCTTGCTGTCGAACTGCCGGTGGAGCCTGAAACATGATCAAGCGGCCCGTATTGTGGTAGTGAAAACTGGCAAAGATATTCGGGTGCTTGAGCTGAAACTCGAACACGTTCCGGCATTCGGGCTCTGACATAGGATAGGGATTTCCCGCTTCAAGGTTCCATCCGTACGGAAAATTCCGGTTGGGATCAGGGCCTCCGATATCATCTTCGTTGATCAATCCATCGCCATCATTATCATATCCTTCCCCTCCGATGCGCGTGAAAAGCCTCACGCCCTCTTCAGGATTTTCAACGCGAACAAACTGCCGCTTGTCTGCCGAGAGTTTGTAGTTCCCCTTGGGATCCTCGATGTACATGGTGGAGAGTTCCCCGTCACCGTCCACGTCCTCGGTCTGGTCCTCATCGTAAAGCCCGTCGCCGTCGTTATCTTCCGGCCGGTAGGGCTCACGCGGATTATTCGGGGTGTTGGGAAATATGACAAAGGACTCGTTGGCATCGACGTGCAATCCCGGCAGGATGTAGAAAGTGCAGTTGTCCACAAGATCGTGCACATAGGGATCGTAATCGTACCGAGTCAATAGGTACCACATCAAATACAAAGAACAGGTGACTCCGTTGACTTCGTTGCCGTGGATAGCCCCATCCACCCACATGGCTGTTTTTTCAGAATGTTTTCCGGTTGCCTTTGCTGTGATGGTGATCAAGTACTGGTCACGGCCCATCCGGCTTTTGCCGATGGACTGGATATCCGATAGCTGAGGATATTTTTTCTGGATGTCGTGCATGATCTTGGTCCACTCTGCATAACTGTAATACCGGCTCCAACTGATCGGAAAGTCCAATTCGCCGTGGTAGCCGCCCGGGCTTTTTTGCAAATTTTTCTGGGCAATACCTGGGGGAGTCAGAACAAAAACCATGGTTAACAAAAAAGCTGCTGTGTATTTAATCGATCTTTTGATTTTCATTTTCATCCTCCCTTTAATCGATGGAAACAGGTTTCACTTTGGTGCCACCCTTCTGCGAACTGACCACGATTTTGAGCGGTGTGTTTCCCTCCACGGCGACCAGCCACGTGACGGTCCGTGAAGGACCTTTTTCGCGGACCTGGGTTGGTTGCCTCTGCTGTTGTCGCATAAAAGGCATCGGATAGCCCGGAGGATAGAAGAATCGTCGTTGGGATCGCTGCTGGGCAGGAGCTGCCGGCATCCCTTGACCTATGTAGCCAGGAATTTTCATGGTTCCTTCCATCACACCCAGTTTTTGGAAAGGCGTTCCGAGCAGGTAATTCGTTTTGGATGGATCGCCGACCAGCCAGATCACGTCCTCTCTATTTCCGGCAAGCTGGGCGCCGCGGGCAACGTGAGTTGCGAGTTTCCCCTCATTTTTTACTTGAGCTGTAATCTGGATAACCTTGAATTTTCCTTTTGACTGGCCTTTTTTGATCGTAACCTGATCACCGTTCTGGATGGCTTTGGCGTCTTTAGCGCTATTGGTCGTGTACAACACTTCGGCCTTGATATCCGTGATCACGACCTCCGGCAAAAGCCCTGCGCGGAATAGCGTGAATTGCCAATGATCCTCGCACACCTTGCGCAACGGATCGCCTGGCCACGCATTGTTGCGAAGGTTGGGAAGCCAGCCGCCGATCTCTCCTTCTCCCAGTTCCGGGTGCTTAAAGGATTTCCAGTCGATAAAAAGCTTGCCGCCATATTTTTCATCCTGGTATTTCAGCGTTTCGCGTTGTATTTGTGCGCGATCTGCATCCTTCTCCGATTTAGGAAAATCCAGGATGTCATTCATGGGATTCCAGAGTTCGGTGCAGAGGGCATACATGCCGTACTGCATGTACATCCAGTCTGCGGCCATGCCATACCCATAACGTTGGTCACGTTCTTCATTATAGCTCACCCTCCAGCCTCGAGGCAGCTCGTATCCCCGCATGATGGCGTATTTGTTTTTCGATGTCTTCTTGAGCTCTTCCTTGTATTTATCCAGGTTGTCGGGATTTTGCCATGCCTCCGGGATCTCCTCTTTTATGATCTCCAGGTATTTTTTTCCCATGACTAGGTCCAAAACCGCCACATCCTTGGGGTGAAGGGTGGGATGTGGGGCTGTCCCCATCGGCCGGAAGGTAAATCCGCCCGAGGTATGGTAATTCTGTGCCATCAGAATATTGGTATGGTTGGTCAGAAATTCGGCCATGGCGTGCGTTTCAAGCGCTGAGGTGGGGTAGTTTCCCGAGCCGCCGGCAAATCCGTCGGACTTCCACCAGCCCTCGGGATAATTGCGGTTGAGGTCGATCCCGGACTCAGAATCCTCCCCATGCTTGCCATCGCTATCGTTATCTTTATCCTCAGAGATAACAGAATAACGGGGCTTGTCGGTTTTTTGATTTCCTCGGAGCCGTATCATCAGACGCGAATCTTGGTCATCCATGACATAGTTCCCTTTGGGATCCTTGTAGCGGAACTGGAGGATTCGGCCGTCTCCATCGAGGTCGTCTGGTCCGTCCTCATTGATCTTGCCGTCGTTATCGTCATCTTTTTTCATGCTGTTGGTTCTCTGCGGCATGCCTTTTTCCACACTGTTGTACACACCGTCCGGATTAACCATCGGGCAGATGTAGAAGGTCTTGTTGTCGATTATGCCTGTGATCCCTTCGTCGGATCCATAACCTGAGACCAGCTTATCGATTGTGTACAAACACACTTCGGTCCCGGTGAACTCGTTCCCGTGTGTGGCCCCCGAGATCCATTGACCCGGCTTCCCTTGATAGGGTTTCATCGGGATGACATTTTTCACCCCTTCTTTGCGTTTGTTCTGCAAATTCACATGAGCGTCGATCGTGGTTCCGGTCTTCATGTTGGAGATCACCAGGACATAGATCGATCTTCCCATCGTGCTTTTGCCGATATCCAGAAGTTTTGTGATGTTGGGGTAGGCTTTGGCCACGGCTTTGAGATAGTTCACCGTGCCGTTAAAGCCATGGTATTTGTCGAAATTGATCGGTACTTTTTGAGCCGGGTGCAGGGGAGTGCTGATGAAAAGGCCAAACATGAGAATCATGATGGTTATTCTGAGTAGATAGGCAGATTTAAACTTCATGACATTATCCCTCCATTATTGTGGATATTTATATGAATGACTGAGGATGGCTTGATAACGATACATGGAAAGATACTACATAATACAAATGAACGATAAAATCAATCATTTCCTTGCTTGGCTTCTACAAAGGATTGAAATTAAATGAGTTAGGTTAATTTCTGGGAGAAAAAAAGGGCTTAGGTCGTAGTTTTCAAGACCCAAATGAATAGTGTTCCTCTTAATTTATTCGTTCCGGTTTTGACAGCAAGGATGTGCCTCTTGCGAGAGAGCCATGACGTGACTGGAATGGTCAAGTGTGTTATTGTGATTGTATGAGATTTCAAAGGATGTTATTGATTTTTTTTATCTCCATGATGTCGTTCCTGAATTTTGCTTTCACTCAGGACAAAGAATACACAGAAGAATTCGAGAAATTGGTCTCTCTCCAAAAGGAGATTGCTGATATACACTCAGCGCTTGAAAAATTCTACCCTGTCGCTCTGGTGGAGGATAACCATTTTTTTCTATATGATTATGATACATCCAAAGGAAATTATGTGTTCATTAAAAAAGTTGAATCAGAGTTTCCTGTTTCCCAAGGGATAAGAGCCTCTTTTCCTCTTCGTTTTTATGACAACAAAACCTCTTGTGTTGTTTCTCCTGAAATCTTCGACGATCTTGATGGGTACGCTATCCTCTTCCATGAATTTGTGCATTGTTTTCAGGCGAATACAGTGGAGTACGAGCTGAAAAAAAATCTTAGGATCAATAAAGAAGCGATGGAAAAAAAGCAGTACTCATGGGAACTGGATTATGATTTTCCATACCTCGAAGAGAAATTCGTCAAGTTATATAAAAAATTCTTCCAAGAAATGGCTAAAGATAACCCCGTCGGTATCACGGGTACACGAAAAAAGATAAAAGACGCTTTGGACGAGAAAGATTATGAATATTTGGTCTGGCAGGAGTGGAAAGAGGGATTTGCACGTTATATCGAGAACAAAATTCGGGGAAAATTCAAGTTAGAACTTAACAATGGCGGGAAAAACGAACCGTATAACCGGGTCACTTTTTATTATGCTGGTGATAAATACATCGATTTTCTTTTTAGAGAAAAACCCAAGCTCATGACGAATTTGGGACTATTATTTACGGAAATGCACACGAGATAGTGGTTCGTCGTTGTCATGGATTCCAAATGAAAAAAATCATTCTGGACAAAAAAAGGCGTTTGTCCATATACCTATCCTTTGTTTTTTTACTATCGGTTTTAATGGGTGGTAATTCTTCCTTATCCTTTTCCCAAGAAAAAAAGAAACAGGAAATTGCCTATGACGTAGCCGTTACCGCCATCTCGATCGCGGTGAGTGTTCAAAATAGGAAGGGAAGGCATATTACCAATCTTACGAAAGAGGATTTTTTCGTTTACGAGAATAACGAGCAAAAGAACGTTACATATTTCAGCCACAATTATGAAGCGCCTTTGAGTTTAACCGTTCTCCTCGATGTGAGCGGCAGCATGGCCCTTCAGGATAAGTTGAGTGAAAGCAAAGATGCTCTAGATTATTTGATGAAATACCTGCTTACTGATCGGGATGAAGTCTCACTATTGATATTCGCTGACGGGGATGTGGAAGTTGCAGCCAATTTTTCCAAGGAGAAAAATGATTTTCTATCTGTGTTGGATAGGACCGAGGCATTTGGACAGACTGCCTTGAACGACGCAGTGGGGGTGTCCCCTGATTTTGCCAACAAAGGGAACAATGAAAAACGGGCTCTTCTTTTGATTACGGATGGGATCGAAAATGACAGTGAATATTCTCCCGAACATGCCATTGAAGTAGCAAGAAGAGTGGACATCCCTATATACACCATCGGGTACAAAATTCCTCTGAACGAGCAGTTTTTAAAAAAGTACAAACGTTCTAAGGGGTTGACAGCTTCTGGTATCACTGAATCTTTAGAAAGATTTTCAGAAGCCACCGGCGGAAAGGCTTTTTTTGTCAATCAGACCCTAGATTTGAAAAATGCATTGAGATTGATCAAGCAGGAACTGAGTCATCAATACATTCTAGGATACACATCCTATACAGGTCCAGATAACGAGTACCGGAAGATCAA
>Ga0114922_10006892_pt1 | contig 10400 bp, 13 predicted proteins | sample AartaG_FD_100975 | JGI IMG/M metagenome (GOLD analysis project Ga0114922, IMG submission 100975) | Deep subsurface microbial communities from Aarhus Bay to uncover new lineages of life (NeLLi) - Aarhus_00045 metaG | ecosystem: Environmental > Aquatic > Marine > Oceanic > Sediment | place...
AATACCAATATAATCACAGCCAGCATTAAGAGCACAACATCGAACACCATTGACTGCATTGGCGTCACCATCCCGAAAAGCTCCTCCCACACCCCGAAACAGCCGCATGAAGGAAATTCTCCCATCCCACGGCTTATCGCCACCGAATTGCTAGCCATAAAGCCAATGATAAGGGGAAGGCATAACCCAGCAGCAATTCGGGTAAATATCCCCAAAATCAAAACCACTCCCAGAATTATCTCCCCTACAGGAAGAACATCAGCGATGAGGTGAGCCATAGTAGGAGTCCACAAGGATTTCAGCAGCAAGTCAGCAAACTCCATTTGACCAGGTATCTCTTGCCCCAGTATTTTGCCCACTCCCGACATAACCAAAATTAACCCTATATATGTGCTGGGACCTAGGGCAATCAAATCCCTCCGCCAGTCTCCTTTGGTTACCAAACCAGCCATATCCACCTATTATAATACGCGCAAGCACGGCATACAATTTTGTGTACTCGCCCACCACCCTAGTGACACATGACCTCCTTTCTTATCATTGCGCGGCGTAGTTTAAAACTGTAGTTGCCCAATTTATTGGGCAATTGTGCCTGATGAATCAGGCAACTACAAAACCCTTCTGTCATTGCGAGTCACTCCACCCTCTGTCATTGCGAGACACACTCCTCTTTTGTCATTGCGAGGCACACTCCTCTTTTGTCATTGCGAGGCACACTCCTTCTTCTGTCATTGCGAGGAGTCCGTCAACTGACGGACGACGAAGCAATCTATACTGATCCTCCCGGGCAAATATGGCGGGAGGGAGTTAGCCAACGGATAGAGGGAGGGGGAAATTCTATAGCTATGTATTGAATTATTTCCTTGATTCCAATTACAATGAAGCAAGAATGAACAAAGCGAAAGTGTCCATAATCCTCCCGGCACTGAATGAAGCAGAGACAATCGGCAAAGTCATCGACGAAATACCCAAGCAAGCCCTGGAGCAAGAGGGATATAGCATTGAGGTCCTGGTGGTTGATAATGGCAGCACTGACCAGACTGCCCAAATTGCGCGGGAAAAGGAAGCCACGGTTATCACTGAACCTCGGAGAGGCAAGGGCAGGGCAGTGAGAACCGCTTTTGAACAGGTCAGAGCCGACTTCGTATTCATGCTTGATTCCGATTATACCTATCCTGCCACTTATATCCCTGATATGCTCAAGCTTCTCAATCAAGGCTATTCCGTGGTAATAGGCTCCAGGTTAAAGGGGAAAAGGGAAAAAGGCGCTATAAGCGGTTGGAACATGATAGGCAACCAGGTACTTACCTTGATGGCAAAAATACTGTACCGCGCCAGGATAAGTGACTTGTGCACTGGCTATTGGGGCTTCAGGGGCGAGGTTATACCCAAATTAAATTTATCCGCCGAGGGGTTCAACCTGGAGGCGGAGCTATTCTCTCAGGTAGCCAAAAAAGGCTACCGCATAGGCGAAGTGCCTATCCACTACCGTTGCCGGCCGTCAACCAGCAAGCTCAGCTCAATAAAAGCAGGACTCAGCATAGCACGGACATTAATCGCCAGAAGGTTTTGATACCATGATTATCAGAAGTAAAGCTCCGTTAAGAATCAGCTTTGGAGGTGGAGGCACAGATGTCTCTCCATACCCTGAAGAGAGAGGTGGCGTAAGCTTAAGCACCACCATTGATAAATATGCCTACTGCACTTTAGCCACACGAGACGATAATTCAATCAATGTCCAATCTCTGGATTACGACCTCGCCGCCCGCTATTCTACCGATGAGGAACTACAATACGGCGGAAAGCTAGATTTGGTAAAAGCAGCTATCAAAGTGATGAAAGTAAAACAAGGGCTGGATCTTTTCTTGCATAGCGATGCCCCTCCAGGATGCGGTTTGGGAACTTCATCTACTATGACGGTAACATTGGTGGGGGCATTCAAACACTGGCTAACGCTACCCCTTACTGATTATAACATCGCAGAACTAGCTTATCACATTGAGAGAGAGGAATTGGGTATTAAGGGGGGAAAACAGGACCAATACGCTGCTTCCTTTGGGGGATTCAATTTCATTGAATTTCTTGGTGATAAAGTAATCGTTAATCCTTTACGCATCAAGCCGGAAATCCTTAACGAGCTGGAATATAGGCTTATGCTATGCTATACGGGAAAAACAAGGCTTTCCGCTGGAATTATTGATGACCAGGTAAGCAACTACCGAGAAAGAAAAGAAGATGTAATTCGTGCCCTGGATGAAACAAAGCAACTGGCTATTGCTATGAAAAATGCCCTCCTCCTGGGACAGATAGATGAGTTTGGCTCACTTCTTCACCAAGCATGGTGTAGCAAGAAGAGGTTCTCCTCCAAGATAACCGACCCAGATATCGATAAACTCTATGAGACCGCCAGGAAGAACGGCGTCATTGGTGGTAAATTGCTGGGAGCGGGCGGTGGCGGATATTTGCTATTACTCTGTCAGTTTGATAAACGGCATATTGTAGCCGAAAAACTGGAACAGCTCAGTGGAAAAATCACCGATTTTGCCTTCGATTTCAATGGCTTACAAACCTGGGAGGTGACTGCTTAAGTGGAAGATGAAATTATAAAACAACTGGAAGATAACATAGCTTTACAAAGATACCTTCAGGAACAAGCGGAAATCTTAACCACTATAGCTGAGCTGCTAATCCAGGCATTTCAAAAGGGTAATAAAGTGTTTCTTTTCGGCAATGGTGGCAGTGCTGCTGATGCGCAACATATCGCCTGCGAGCTAAGTGGGAAATTTTATCTGAACAGAAATCCACTTCCTGCCATAGCCCTGACCACCAATACTTCCTCCTTAACCGCCATCGGAAATGATTATGGCTATGAAGAGGTATTCGCCCGTCAGGTTAAAGGATTAGTGAGGGAAGGTGACATAGTCATTGGTATCAGCACCAGCGGCAATTCTCCCAATGTCCTTCGCGGCACTGAACAGGCAAAGCAAATGGGTGCCATAACCATAGCTCTCACGGGACAAGGTGGTAAATTGAAAGAATTAACCGACTTTGTGCTTTCCGTCCCCTCAAATGATACCCCTCGAATTCAAGAGGCGCACATTACCGCCGGGCATATTATCTGCTACCTGGTAGAGAACGCTTTATTTGGTAACACCGAGAATGAATAAAGCCGTTTTCTTGGATAGAGACGGCACAATCGCCAAGGACGTCCCTTATTGCAGCCGCCCTGAGGACTTCAAACTACTTCCCGGAGCGGCTGACGGGATAAGGCTTCTCAATAAGCACGGCTTCAAAGTAGTAGTGGTAACAAATCAATCTGGAATTGCCCGTGGCTATTTCACTGAGGAAATGTTGGCTAAGATTCATGATAAAATGCATCGTGACTTAGCCAAGTCCGGTGCACATATAGATGCCATCTATTATTGTCCTCATCACCCCGACGATAACTGCGAATGTCGCAAGCCTAAACCAAAGATGCTCCTCCAGTCTGCTTCAGATTTGAATATAGATTTAGGGAAATCCTATGTAATCGGTGATAAAAACATGGATATTCAGATGGGTGAAGATGCCGGCTGCAAAACCATTCTCATAGCTGAGGAAAACAAGGAAAGCGAAACAGGTAAGCAAGTGTCCTGCCCTGATTATGTTGCGTCTAGTATCGACGATGCAGCACAGTGGATAATCGCCAAACAGAATTAGAGATTTGAGTTATGTCAACTTCCCGAGTTAACAGGAAAATATGCATCGTCGGCTCTTCCAAGCGTTTCTTCAGCGGATTAACCACGCATACCATTTTCCTGGCTAATGCCCTGGCAAAACGAAACCAGGTCTCAGTAGTTCTCCTCCGAAATCTTCTGCCCCGGTTCCTTTATCCTGGCAAACAACACGTCGGACAAACCAATTACCTTGTAGATTTCGACCCTGAGGTAGATGTATATCAAGGAATGGACTGGAACTCACCGCGAAGCTGGTATAGCGCTTACAAGTTTATCAAACGGCACCAGCCTGATGCCATAATAATGCTATGGTGGACATCTTCGGTAGCTCATATGGAGCTATTTCTGGCCATTGCCAACAGAATGAAAATCAAAGCTAACCTGATATTGGAAATGCACGAGGTCGTTGACCCACTGGAGGAAAGCATCCTGCCCATAAGGCTCTACTCCAGATTGGCTGGCAGAATGATAATGAAAAGAGCCGACGCCTTCACCACTCAATCCAGCTCAGCTAAAAACCAGGTAGCTCAAATTTATAAGCTTGGTGAAGAAAGGATTTTCGTTGTTCCGGTAGGATTATATCAGGATTACAAACGTGTATCGGACAAAAACACCTCTAAAAAGGAGCTTGGAATCGAGGAGGAGTTTATCATCCTTTATTTTGGGATGATAAGGAAATATAAAGGTGTCCCTCACCTGGTTGAAGCATTCAACAGGCTTCCTCAGGATATAGCCCAGCATTCCAGACTGGTTATCGCTGGCGAGGACTGGGGAGACGAAACATCTTTGGACGGCGTGATAAATTCCTCGCCGTATAAAGAGCAAATAACCTATAGACCTGAATTTGTCCCCGATGATATGATTCCCAGATATTTCTCCGCGGCTGATGTGGTGGTATTGCCATACCTCAGAACTGCTGGCAGCGGCGTGGCCAACATCGCTTTGGCGTATGGCAAGCCAATAATCACTTCAGACCTCGAAACCATGCGAGAATGCCTCGCGGATTATCAAGGCGCAATGTTTACCCCGGTGGGCGACTCCGCCGCCATAGCACAAAAACTTAGGGAAATTTATACTCAATATGAGCCAGGAAAACCCATGCTTTATAACCCACCCCAGAATACCTGGGATGAGATTGCCAAACAGTATGAGCAAATAATAGAGCAAATCGGTGGGGCTAAATGAAAATCCTTCAGGTATGCCCAAAGTATTATCCAAGCATTGGCGATAGTAAGATGCAAAGTTACGCGATTGGAATGAAGTTGCACAGCAGATTGCTAAGCCATATGAAGAGAGCTGAAGATACCCACGCATGTTATAATATTGATGCAAACTATAAACTTGCTAGTCTTGTTAAGCAATAAAGGAGGTCTAAATGATCTACAGGGTAGTGATTGAAAAGGGGGAAGATTTCGGCTACGTAGCGCATTGTCCTGCTATCCCGGGTTGCCATTCTCAAGGAAATACTATAGAAGAAGCAATTGAGAATATCAAAGATGCCATTAGAGGCTGCTTATCTGCTCTAGACGAGGATTTGATCTCTGAGAGAAAAGAACTGGCTTCGATTGACATAGCAGTCTAATGGCAAAGTTACCAGTAATCTCAGGCAAAGAAGCACTTAGAGCCTTTGAGAAGGATGGCTGGAGAGTTGTAAGAAGAGCTAAAAGCAGGCATATCATCATGAAAAAAGGAGGGATGGTAACCACTTTATCTATTCCAGAACACAAGGTTCTAGATCGCGGATTATTAAGGTCTTTAATACGCGATGCTTATATCTCCATTGAAAAGTTTAACCAGCTATTGAAGAAGTGACTAACTAAATCAATCTCCCTGATACGGTGAAAAACTGGCAAGGGTTAATAACCAAGGTCATCGGCAAACAAGTTAGCGGTGTAAAGCTTTGCGACTGGGATGAAATTGCCAGGCAATATGAGCAAATAATATAACAAATGATATGAGAATCCTTCAGGTATGCCCAAAATACTATCCCGCCATTGGCGGCGTGGAGGAGCATGTCAAGAATATAAGCGAGAGGTTGGCTAAGGAGCATGAAGTCACCGCCTTTGCCTGCGACCCTTCGGGAAAGCTGCCAAGGCAAGAGAAAATAAACGGCGTCCTGGTCAAGAGGTTCAACAGCTTCTCCCCAGGCGACGCCTACCATATCTCGTTTGAAATGGCAAGGGAGCTCAGGAAATGTGAGTTCGATATAGTTCATGGTCACAACTATCATGCCTTGCCTTTATATTTCGTGAGAAATGCTAGAGCAAGGAGGTTCATTTTAACAGCTCATTATCATAGGATTGGGCACACACTGGTTCGAAACTTCTTCACCAACCTCTCGAAATATACGAGGTAATATTTTATACTGAATGGAGTGCTAACGATGCAATGTGAGAAAATTATTCCAGGAGCAAGTGTGGTAAGATGGGACTACTTAACACACCTTAGTCGCTACATCTTTGCCCTTCCCTACTGCTCTGGTGGGAAGAAAGTATTGGAAGCAGGTTGTGGGGCAGGTTACGGAAGCAGTCTGCTAGCCAATAATGGCTCAGAAGTAACCGCAGTGGATATTGATCAAGAAGCACTGGAGATAGCAAGAACTACTTATTGGAAACCCAACTTGAAATTCTGCCAAGGCAATGTTGAGGAATTACCTTTTGACAATGAAACTTTTGACATAGTGATTTCGTTCGGGGTTCTCGACCACTTAGCAGACCCCAGCAAAGCAGTTGCAGAGTTTGCGAGGGTACTAAAGCCTGGAGGAACAGTAATTGTCTCCACGCTAAATAGAGAGTTTGTAACGCCCCATTTTTACCATAAAGTATTTGGGCATCCCATCGACCCTCTCCATAAGAAAGAATTTAACTATCCTGAGTTTACAAACCTAATAAGATTGCATTTTTGCAACCTAAAACTATATGGACAAGCACACAAGCAGAAGCAATTCTGGTGGTTAAAGATGCTGGTATCACGCATTAGCGGTAGTCCGACCAGCAGAAGGGTTAGACTATTAAGATCAGCAATGAAGCACATACTCCACAGCAGCTATAATACGATTACCTACAATGAGGACAAAGTGTTCGAAGATACCGATTTAAGAAACAACATCAGGCAGGTAGAAAGCCCCGAGGAAGGGAATAAATTACTCCTGATGCTCATAACAGCAAGAAAACGAAAAGCATAGAGTACAAAGTGATAAGGAAAATAGAGGGGCTTTCTAGAACTATCACTCCCAGGGGAGACAATGAGAGCTGGAACAGCAATGCCCGATATGTAATAAGCTACACAAAGCGAAAATAGGAGTAGGTGTTCATCTTAAAAAGTTGTCTGAAAACTTCAAAAACAGCACTTTCCCAAAGCTAACTAACTTTCCGTCCAAAGCTAGGACAGTGAGTTTTTGAACAGCCTCTAGAGTGCCCGCATTTATACAACACCTTCCATTTAAATTTTTGTTTACTGTGGCTCTCCCATTGCTGGGCATTCTAGGTATCAACCTTCCGAAGAGATGGCGAAGGTGTTATTTTTGTGGCTGTTAAAGCAGGGTTGATTTCAAATTAGGGACGACGAAGTAGCAATAATTTGATATGATATGTCGTAAAGCAGCGTAATAGCTCATAATTACAACTAGAAACAAGTTAATTCGAGGACAAGAGATGCTTATGGATGAGGAAAAGTGGGTTGAAAATCTGAAGGATATAAAGGACATCTTGGATGGTGCCGGTGTGAAATACTGGCTTGACTTGGGGACTCTGCTTGGTGCAATCAGAGACGGAAAATTCATTCCCTGGGATACCGACATCGACATTGGAACAATGTGCACGGAAACAGATAAGCTTATCGGAACAATACCTGAAATTGAACGAAAGGGGTTTAAGGTAGATATAACAGATTACGGAATTTTCATCCTGAAGAAGCCAGTCACAATAAGTATTAGTTTATACAGGCTTAAAGGAGAGAAGGCATGGAAACTAGGCTATATACCAGAAACGCCAAAATTTAGTAAATTTGCACGATATCTCGGCTTGCTCGGAGAAAGAATATTATATAGAAGCTTACCAAGTAGGACCAAGATGCCATATCTCCGGCAGAAAATAGCTTTTGCCTTAATACCAAGTTTTGCAGACCACCAAACACGTAAATTTTCATTTAGGGTACATGAGTGGCTCGGGGGGAAATACTGTGCATTTGTTATACCCAAATCTTATTATGAAAACCTGGATTCTATATCCTTCTATAGTATGGCATTCAATATCCCCTCCCATGTCCACGATTATTTATCGCTATACTATGGAGAGAACTGGAGAAATCCTCAGCAAAACTGGGCATATTCCCAATACCCAGCTATAGACTACAATTTTGATATTGGTAAAAGAGAGGATTTATCCATTTGGGGGTATTTAAAAGAGCTGAAGAAATAACCCCTGTACCTAAATTATTTGCTCATGCTATCGCTGTGCTTCTACTCTTGACTAGATTCCTTGCTATTTCCAAATCTTCCTTGGTATCAATCTCCATGCACAGTTCACCACTAAAGTACACCGGCTGAAGTATAAGCTTGTGGGATACGCTGTTAAAAGCATCCTCAGCGTAGCTTTTTGTATCGCCTCCCTTGACAAATCCCTCTATCTCACTGAGCCAACGCAAAAAATCTGCCTTGGAAAATTTATATAATGGAGCACAGAAAAAGGCATTCTTTCCGAAGAATTGCCTGCCAATCTTGACCACCCTGTTATGTTCGACTACCGCCTTAAAATCTTTTTCAGGCAGTTTCATATCCCTATTTACCAAAACACAGTTCGATTTTTGGCTAATCACCTCCTGTAACAGCTTCCCGTCGAACAATAAATCGCCATGAAGTAAAATTATATCGTCGTCTATTAACTCCTTTGTTAGCCATAGGGAATAGATATAATTCGTAGTCTCATATCGCGGGTTATCTACATATGAAACATTGATGTCAGGATATTTTTTCATTACATATCTTCTTATTTCATTTCCGAAATGCCCTGTTGTTATTATGATGTCTTTAATATCACATCCAAGCAAACTATCCATCTGATAATCCAGAAGAGTTTTATCCCCTATTTTTATTAACGCCTTGGGTTTGTTATCCGTTAGAGGGCGAAGCCTTTTACCCACCCCAGAATTGAGTATTATTGCTTTCATTTCCTCCCCTCCACAACTCTCCGGTAAATGTTGACAATGTCGCCAAAGGTAACTTCTCTGGGGTTATTAGACAAATGCTTCCTGTCCCCCATCACAACCCTCGCCATTTCTTCAGTATCCCCCTTAACTTCCCTGCCAAGCTTTAGAGCACCTATTATTTCTCTCACTTCCTTTATAACCGCTGCATCAAAACCGTTGAACTCAAGCGCATAAGGTAAAACCATAGCAACTGCTTCACCGTGTGGTATTCCCTCATTCGAAAGGGGATATGAAAGTGCATGTGCTAAAGTCGTTCCGGAGTTACCAAAAGCCATACCAGCTACCAAACTTCCCCAGGCCATATTTTCCACCGCCTCTTCCTTCCCCTCCACCGCTTCTCGAAGGTTATCCTTGATTACCTGGTATGCCTCCAGCGCCAGCGCTTTAACCAGAGTATTGCTTTTCTTGGAATCGTAACACTCTGTTGCATGTGCAAGAGCATCAATCCCCGAACTCGCCCTCAACCTCGGTGGCATCATTTTCATGAAATCGGGGTCAATAATGGCAACATCAGGTGTTAATCTCTCATCAACGAAAGCTCTCTTTCTTCCTTCCACTTTAAACACTGCTTCATGAGTTACCTCGCTGCCAGTCCCCGCAGTTGTAGGCATCATTATTTTCCGTAAACCCAGCTCGGCAGCTGTCTTTTTAGCAACATCAATTACACTCCCACCACCCAACCCAATGATGACATTGCAGCCTTCAGCCAGTTCCATACATCTATGAACATTTTCAATCGGCGGCTCAGGGTCAACTTCGCAAAACACTTCAATGTTAATTCTCTGGTTATTCAAGGAGTCTATCACGTGCTTTAAAGCATCCCTTTTAGTCATACCTCGACTGGTAACAATCAGTGCACTTTCACCACCGAGCTTTTTTGCTTCCTCTCCAGTTCTCTCCGCACTTCCCAGGCCAAAGATTATCTTCCCTGGCAATAAAAGCACGAATTCCCGGCTATTCTGATGCATTATAGATTTAATAATTATTTTGTTTGTTCTATTACTTCTTTAAATCTACTTTTTATGTGAACAGGTTCGTAAGAAACCCTGGGAACGTCTTTCTTTCCTCTTTTTATTTTTGCCAAAATAAAAGAAGGACCCTTCAAATTTAATGCTTCCTTGATAGCCGTGTGCAGGTCTTTACTTGAATTAACCTTTTTAACCACACGAAATCCAGCAGCACTTGCAACTCCTTCTAAGTTCACTGTATTCGAAACTGTGGGCTGTCCGCCTGTCGAAGCATGCATCTCGTTATCCAAAACAATATGCATTAAATTATTTGGGCCAAAGTGCCCTATTGTTGCCAGCGAACCCAAATTCATCAGAATATTACCATCGCCATCAACTACTATTACTTTTCGATTGGGAAGATTATACGCCAGCCCAAATCCTATCGACGAAGCTAATCCCATCGAGCCGAGCATGTAAAAATTATTCGGCGATTCTCTAATAGAAAACAACTCTCTGCTGAGCATGCCAT
>Ga0114922_10006893_pt1 | contig 10400 bp, 9 predicted proteins | sample AartaG_FD_100975 | JGI IMG/M metagenome (GOLD analysis project Ga0114922, IMG submission 100975) | Deep subsurface microbial communities from Aarhus Bay to uncover new lineages of life (NeLLi) - Aarhus_00045 metaG | ecosystem: Environmental > Aquatic > Marine > Oceanic > Sediment | place: Aarhus...
TGAGGCGGGGCGACAGCTCGATAAATCCCGCTCGGCTGGCCGCGACTCCGCGCACCGGCGAGCGGACTCCGGCGTTTCTTTCGCGGGGCGAGGTGTCGGTATTGCTCGACGAGCCGTTTCCCGAGACGGCGTTGGGGGCGCGCAACCGGGCGATCCTCGAGCTGCTTTACGCCAGCGGCATTCGAGTGGGCGAGCTGGTGTCGATCGACCTGGGGGATATCGACCTGGAGGGGCGCAACCTGCGCGTCACCGGCAAGGGCCGCAAGCAGCGGGAGGTGATCTTCGGCAGCACGGCTGAGCGTGCGCTGCGCGAATACCTCGAAGAACGCCCGCGGCTGATAAAGGTAAAAGCAGATGAGCAGGCGTTGTTCCTCAACAACCGCGGCGGGCGCCTGAGCACTCGCAGCGTGGCGCGCTTGCTGGGGGCGCGTATCCGGGAGGTGGGGCTGCGGAGGGGGATCAGCCCGCACGCCCTACGCCACACCTTCGCCACCCACCTGCTCAACAACGGAGCTGATATCCGGGCGATCCAGGAACTGCTGGGCCACGCCTCGCTCTCGACCACGCAGCGTTACACGCAGGTGGGTGTGGAAGACCTGATGCGCACCTACCTGCAGTGCCACCCACGGGCGGAGTGAGCAAAGCAAAAGGGCCGGTGGTCCGGCCCTTGCAGCGTCAGGTATGTTTGTACTAACTTATTTGAATTCCTTGAACAGTTCTTCCATCAGGTCCCAGATCTTATCGATGTCGACGAATTTAAGCATTTCGTCCGGCGAGTGGGGATTCTTGATCGTGGGGCCGAAGGAGATCATGTCCATGCCGTGATACTTGTCGCCGATGATGCCGCACTCCAGCCCGGCGTGAATCACCTCGACAACGGGTTCCTTGCCGAACTTCTGCTTGTAGACTTCCTTGCACTTGGCCAGGAGGGGAGAATCCCAATTGGCTTCCCAGGGCGGGTAGCCCTCGCCGAGGTGAGCCGTGCCGCCGGCGAGGGTGGCGACGGCCTCGATCCTGCGCGAGAGGTCGTCGAGCAGGCTGAGCTTCGAGCTGCGCTGGCTGGAGAGGACGACCAGATTGCCGTCTTCGAACTTGATCGTTGCGAGGTTGTTGGATGTCTCTACCAGCCCGTCGATCACGTAAGAGTAGGCTGCGACGCCGTGGGGCATGCCGAGGACTACGTCGAGGACCTTATTCATGCTGTCGGCGGTGAGTACCTTGGAAGCGTCGGCGTCGGCGGCTTGGAGGGTGATCGACAGGTTGGGATCGATCTTGGCGAACTCTTCCTTGATCATCGCCTCGATCTCGCCGAGCGAGCCCTTGACGTTTTCGAGATCGCCTGCGGCGAACAACACAATCGCCTCGGCATCCCTTGGTATGGCGTTGTGCGCGGAGCCGCCCTTGGCGTCGGCGAGCCTGATTTCATACTTGCCGGCGAGCAGGTCGATGGTGCGGAAAAGGGCCTTGATTGCGTTGGCTCGCTGCTCGTGAATCTCGACGCCGGAATGACCGCCCCTCATTTCTCCGGCCTTCAGCAGGTGCCTGCCGAGACCGGCCGGAGCGTCTTCGAATTCCACGGGTACGGTAACTTTGGTGTCGTTACCGCCGGCGCATCCGACTGTGAAGACGCCCTCGTCCTCGGAGTCGACGTTGAGCAGGATCTTGCCCTCGAGAAATCCGGGTTCCAGCTTGTTGGCGCCTGTGAGCCCGGTCTCCTCGTCCACCGTGAATAGAAGCTCCAGCGGCGGATGCTCGACATTGTGGTCAAGCGCCATCGCCTGTGCGATGGCGATGGCGATGCCGTTGTCAGCGCCGAGGGTTGTTTTGTTGGCGGTCAGCCATTCGCCGTCGAATACCAGCTCGATCGGATCTTTCGAGAAGTCGTGCGTCGAGTCGGACTTTTTCTCGCAGACCATGTCCTGGTGGCCCTGGATAACGATAGTGGGGGAATTCTCGTATCCCTTGGTGGCGGGCACCTTGATAAGGACGTTCCCGGCGGCGTCCTTCTTTCCATCGAAAGAGTGTTGCTTTGCCCAATCGAGCAGCCACTGCCCAATCTTTTCCTCGTGCTTGGAGCATCTCGGAATCTTCACTATTTCCTTGAACCAGTTAAGTACTTTGTTGATGTTCGGACTGAACTCAGTCATCGGAGTTACCTCAAATATTATGTCAGTTGGTCTGCCAAAAAGAACATATTGAAGGTGAATGGTATCACAGAGAGGCTTGTGAATATAGATCATATACAGCCTGTGCCATCATAATCAGCGGGTGTTCAAGTATCTTGCCAGAGTTTGTTAAGCAGATGGCGCATTTTGTCTATTAAATGAAAGGGCCGGATATCCGGCCCCGTCGCACTATTTCGCGTTTTCCGGCTCAGATCAGCAGTTCGCCGTCCTTCTGGATGGTTTTACCGTCGATGGTGATTGTCGGCTTGAAAAGGATGACATCGAGGTGGAGAGTCGACGGGTTTTTGCCGCCGGGGTATGAGGTGTTGTCGCCGACGGCGACATGGCAGGTTCCGAGCACCTTCTCGTCCTCGAGGATCACGCCCGTGACCTTTGCCGTGGGATTGGTTCCGATGGCGAATTCGGCGATGAAATAGCAGCTCTTGTTGCCGTCCTGTTTGGCGGTATCCTCGAGCAGGTTCTGGAAGCGTTTGCCGCTCTCGTTCTGTTCGATCTCGACGACGTAGCCGTCTTTGAAGACGACCTTCGTGGGCTCGGTGATGATGTCGGCGCAGCGATCAACCACCATCACCCCGTTTGCGCTCCTGGGCGCGACTTCGCTCTCGCCGTCGGGCAGATTGGAGAACGCTCCGGGTTTGGAGATATTTCCGTCGCTGGCGACGGCCTCGTTGTCGATGTCGATCTCCAGGTCGGTTCCCGAGGGGGTCGTTACTCTGGCCACTTTGCCGGGTTCTAGTTCCTTGCGCACGCGCTCGCAGGTGTCGGCGATCTGGTTGTAATCGGAGCCGAGCCCTCGGATGAAAATCTCCTCGGTAATCCCGGGGAGTGTTGCGATTCGGGTGTGGCCGTTGGCGCTGGCGGCGCGGCGGGCGTCGGTGTGGCTGATACTCACGACCGTCGGCGCAAGGACGACATCGGCGAGCTTCATCGCTTCGGCAACCATCGCCGGCGGTTCCTCGCCGTTAACTTTGCCCGCGGGATAGAGAAGAATCGACGGATCGGCGCCGAGCTCCTTTGCCTGGTGGAACAAGGCGTCGGCCATCGACTGCTTTTCGTGGTTAGTGACAATGAGAACCTTCTCTCCCTGCTTCACTTCCATGCACTGCGCCAGCGCATTATAGGCGGGTATTAGAAGCTCTTTTTTTGGATTCATGAGATACTCCCCCCAAAAGAAATACGGCTGTTATTGTAGTATGAACGATACACCAACGCAAGATAAAGCGTTGTTGGGGTAGGATTCGAAAGTGCCCGAGGCGGCCGTCACTCGCCGATAATCTGGGCGATCAGCTTGCGGTCATGAGGCTTGTTGTCGAGCTCGATGAAGACGAGTTGCTGCCATGTGCCTAGAGTGAGGCTGCCATCGACAAAGGGGATGGTGATGTCGGGCCCCAGCAGCGAGGCGCGTGTGTGGCTGTGGCCGTTGCCGTCGTGCCAGGTGAGGTCATGGTAGTAGGGGATGTCGCTCGGCGCGACTCGTTCGAGCATGGCCGGGAAATCTCGCTGCAGGCCGGGTTCGAACTCGATGGTCGTAACCGCGCCGGTCGAGCCGACGTTGAAGACCGTGACGATGCCGTTTCGCAAACCTGAGCGCGAGACGGCCGCGGCCACCTCGCCGGTGATGTCCACCATCTGCAGTTCGGCGGTTCTGTCGAGGGCCAGCGTTTCGCTCGCGACCGTCATGCTTTTTCTCCCAGCTTGCCGACAAGGATTTCGACCGCCTTTTGAACGTCGGCGGCGAAGCCGATGGAGTCGGCTGCGCTGCCGGCGATGGGGCGCAGGCTTTCGAGGTTTTCGATGCTCGGCTCGCCGGCGAGTGTGCCGACCACGGGGCGCCAGAATTCGCCCAGGCAGACGACGGGTTTGGGGGGGATCATTTTCTTGTTGAACATCTCCCAGCAGGCGGCCAGCTCCAGCAGGGTGCCGGTTCCGCCTTTGAGGACGATGTAGCCGTCGCAGGAGTGGAGGCAGTTCTCGATGCGTTCGAAGAGAGTGGTTGATGTCACCTCGCTGCCGACGTAGTCGTTGGGTGTGGCACTGAAGATTACGCAGGTGTAGCCGTAAGCATCGCGTCCTGCCTCAAGGGCGCCCCGAAGCGCCGCCTCCATGGTGCCGCCGTATCCGCCGGTCGCGACGTCGAATCCAGCGCCGGCGAGTGCCCTGCCCAGGGAGAGCGCTTCCTCGTAATCGCCGTCGCCCGGCCGTGGGCTGTGGCTGCCGAAAACCATTATTCGCTGTGGCAAAACTATTCCCCTTCCTGTTTGTTATCACTTCTTAGCAGACTATACAGTTCGCGTTTCGGCCGCCCGGTGGCCGTGGCAAGGGTTTTGAGGGCTTCGTTGGGTTCCACTCCCTCCGCGATGAGGGCCAGGTAGCGGCGGCGCAGTTCTTCATCACCGATGCCTGCTGCCTCGGGGTCCTCCGCGCCCGCGACGACCAGGGTGAACTCGCCGCGGATGTGGCTGCGGCTTTCGAGGGTGTGGAGGATTTCGGATAGGCGTCCGGCAAGTCGCTCCTCGTGCAGTTTCGTCATCTCTCGCGCCGCCACAGCCCGGCGGTCGCCGAGCACGTCTTTCATATCCCGCAGCGACGATAAAATGCGGTGGGGCGCCTCGTAGAATACCAGCGGCTCGGGACGGTCGCCGACCTCCTCAAGGAGTTTACGCCGGGCCGCCTTCTTTGCGGGAGGGAATCCGAGGAAGGAGAAGCGATCGGCGGCGAAACCGGAGATGGAGAAAGCGCAGGTGGCCGCGCTCGGGCCGGGAACAGCGAACACGGGCAAGCCGGCCTCGGAGCAGGCCGTCACCAGTTCGGCGCCGGGATCGCTGACGCAGGGCATGCCGGCGTCACTGACGAGCGCCACCGCTTGCCCTTCGCGAATCCGTTCGAGCAAGCCGGGCGTGACGCGGGCGCGATTCTGCTCGCGGTAGCTGACGGTTTTGACCTTGATGTTGAAGTTGTTGAGCAAGATGCGGACGCGGCGGGTGTCCTCGGCGGCCACGAGTGAGCAGCGGCTGAGCACCCGAAGCGCCCTGAGCGTGATGTCCTCGAGGTTACCGATGGGCGTTGCGACCAGGTAGAGGCCCGGTTGTAGCGGTGCCGAGGGATCTCCCTTGGTGAAGACGTCGAGCGGATTCATGACGGGACGTTCCTCACTGGCCCCAATCGCGCGGGTAGCGGAAATCGCGATTGACGGTGCGATGGCCGAGCTTAGCGATGATCGGCGGCATACGTTTGAATTGATTTTTCTTGATCAATCCCGCGATCTTGTCGATCAGCTCGAGTGTGAAGCCGAATTCCGCGATGCTTTCGCGCGAGATGCGCTGGTCGACCATCAACGAGATGACCCGGTCGGCGGTGGCGTAATCGAAGCCGAGCTCGTCTTCGTCGGTCTGTCCCTGCCAGAGGTCGGCCGAGGGTGGTTTGCTGACCACGCGTTCGGGCAGGCCGATGAACTCCGACAGTTGCCAAACCTGCGTTTTGAGGAGATCGCCGAGTGGATTGATCGCGTGTGCTGAATCCCCGTAGAGTGTGGAGTATCCGAGCAGTATTTCGGTGCGGTTGCTGGTGCCGATGACGAGGCCGCGCTCCTTGTGGCTGAGGTCGTAGAGGACGATCATCCTCATGCGGGCCATAACGTTGCCGACGCGTACGTCGCCCGCATCGGGCTCGAAGAGCTCGAAGTAGGGGTCGACCATCGGCGTGATGTCGATCTCGCGTGTGCGGATGCCGAGCTGTTCGGCTACCAGCCTTGCATCTTCGAGGCTCTCGGGATTGCTCACACTGTGCGGCAGGATAACGCCGAGGACTTCGTGGGGATCGAGGGCCTCTGCGGCGAGGGCAGCCGAGAGAGCGGAGTCGACGCCGCCCGAGAGGCCGATGATGCCGCGCTTGAGGCCGGTTTTGGTGACCTCGTTGCGGATGAAGCCCACCAGCAGCCGCCGAGTGGTTTCGCAATCGATCTTCAGCAGGTCATTATCTAATTCGCGCAGCGGTCTCATAGAATAGGTACCTACCACAGCAGCCTCGGCCTGTAAATCATGAGAAAGAGGGCAGCGGCGCTTGCCCGCGGCGGTCATTGTGCGTTAGCCTTCGGCGGAACAGATAGAGGAATCGGGAGCATGGAGAAGATCAAGCCCCGGATATTCAGCGGGACGCGCGATTTCCTGCCGGAAGAGATGCTGCAGCGCGAGGAGATCGTGGGGCGGATCAAGGGTGCTTTCCGCCGCTACGGCTTCCTGCCGTTGGAGACGCCCGCGATCGAGTACCTCGACATCCTGCTCGGCAAGTACGGCGACGAGGGCGACCGCATGATCTACCGCCTCGCCTACGAAGAGGGAAACACTCTGGCGCTGCGCTACGACCTGACGGTGCCGCTGAGCCGGCTGGTGGCGATGTACCACGGCCGGCTGCAGTACCCCTTCAAGCGCTACCAGATCCAGCCGGTGTGGCGTTCCGACAGGCCGCAGATCCGCCAGGGGCGGTTCCGCGAGTTCTACCAGTGCGACGCCGACATCGTCGGCAGCGAAGCGATGCTGGCCGACGCCGAGATCGTGGCGCTGACCAACGAGATACTCTCCGCGCTGGGATTCGAGAAGTTTGTGATCAGGATAAACCACCGCAAGATCCTTCGCGCCATCACGCTGCACTCGGGGCTGCGGCTGGAGGACGAGTCGGCGGTGTGCCGCTGCATCGACAAGCTCGACAAGATTGGTCTGGACGGGGTGCGCAAGGAGATGCTCGACTCCGGCTTCGGGGAGGCGGTCGCCGACAGCATCTTCGATGTGCTGGCGCTGGAAGGCGGTCACGAAGAGCTGTTGGAGAAGCTGCTCTCGATGTTGGGTTCGACGGAGGTCGCCGAGGAGGGCATCGAGCAGACGAGGGAGCTGCTGGAGGATGTCGGCCGGCTAGGCGTGCCTGCGGAGAGATTCAGGCTGGATCTTTACCTGGCAAGGGGGCTCGACTACTACACGGGGCCGATCTACGAGTCGGTGCTGCCCGACCACCCGCACATCGGCAGCCTGACCGGCGGCGGCCGCTACGATGAGCTGATCGAGCTCTACAGCGGCATCGACGTTCCGGCTACCGGCACTACGATCGGGCTCGACCGGATGTTCGCCGCGATGGGTCAGCTCGGGATGATAAGCGAGCGCAAGACGACCACGCGTGTGCTGATCGTCAATTTCGGCGGTGAGGAGTTGGCGAACGCGCTGGCATTTACCGGCAGTCTGAGAGAGGCCGGCATCGCCGCCGAGGTTTATTACGAAGCCGCCCGCCTGAAGAAACAATTCACCTACGCGGACCGGAAGGGGATACCTTTCGTGGCGATCATCGGTGAGGAGGAGGCGAGGAGCGGCAAGGTCAGCATAAAAAATCTGGCCAGCGGCGAACAGGAAACGCTGCCGCTGGCCGAAGCCCTGAATATGCTGAGAGACAACAAAGCGGAGTAAAGATTACCGCTTTTACTTCTCCTTGATAGTGATTGAGCCGTTCGTGGTGTCGAGGACTACGCGGTGCCCACCGCTGCCGAGCGTTCCCCGCATGTAGTTATGGCGCTTGTTGTATTCGGCCTTGAAGCGGGTGGCCGGCAGGTAATCCCGAATCTTGCCGTTGGAAGTGTCGGCCTTGATCTCGCAGTTGCTGCCCGGGCCGACGAGCAACTCGATGGCGCCGTTGGTGGTCTCGAGGCTGACATCGCCGGCCAGCGCGCCCGGGATAACGGCATAGATGGCGCCGTTGGTGGTGTCGGCCTCGATCGATCCTCCGACGCTCATAAGCTTAATCTGGCCGTTGGTAGTGTCGGCCTTGACCCTTCCGTTGACCTTGCCGACGGAGATGGCTCCGTTGGTGGTGTCGAGGAAGGCGTCGCCGTCGGTGCCGTCAGCTTTGATACTTCCATTGGTCGTGTCGAACTCGATGTTTCCGGCCATGTGCGGAGCCTTGATGCCGCCGTTGACGGTATCGAGATGAAGCGCGAGCCTGGCGGGCAGCCTGACCTCGAGCGTGCTGGCGTATTTGTTGTGGCGCTTATTGTCGTCCTCGTAGCGACCGTAGTCAGCCCTGATTTCCAGCGTCGAGCCCTTGCGCTCTCCGACCCACTTGATCTCCTGGGCGATCGTCGCTGCCTCTGATTGGCTGCCTGCTTTGACCTTTTCCTCAATCTCGATAGCTACTCTGTTCTCTCCCCAGATGGTGACGGTGATCGAGCCGTTGACGTTGTCGATACTTACCAGATCGATGCCGTTGAGGTCTGCAGCAAATTCTTCCTGGAATTCGTAGCGGTCCCAGTCGCCCCATGTGTCGCGGTCGAAGCCGCCGGTCGCCAGAATCATTAGTGCGCTCAGGATGGCTGCCGCGGCGAGTTTTCCTTTCATTTCCGGATCCTCCTAAATAAATAAAGGTTATTTTTGCCCTACTGAACTTTTTGACGAGATTGGGGCTGAAAGGGTTGCTCCAGAAATGCAGCGAAATCACTCCAGCCGGTGTTTTCCGCTGGTTCATGTTTAGTCAGAAAAACGGCGGCTTGTGGCCGCCGAGGGGAAAAAAGAGAGACTCGTGCCGATTATCTCTCCGAGATTCTGATTCCGCCGTTGGTTGTTCGCAGCTCGATGCGGTGCCGGCCATCGCCGTAACGCCCCTCAACGCGTGTGTGTCGCCGGTTGAATTCGCCGGTGAACTCGTCATCGGGCAGGTCGACCGCGACCCTTCCGTTGGTGGTGGAGGCGTTGATTCTGAAGCCGTTGCCGCGCTTGACTTCAAGCTTGATTGCTCCGTTGGTGGTAGAGGCGCGCACGTCGCCGGCCGCGCCTTCGATCTCGATGGAACCGTTGGTTATGGAGGCGTGGAGGTCGCCTTCTACGGGGCCAGTGGTGATTTTACCGTTTGTCGAGTCGAGCTCTGCATCGCCCCCGCAGCCATCGAGATCGATGGATCCGTTGGTGGTTGAGGCGCGGACGCGCCCGTCCATCTCGTCGATTTGCAGTTTGCCATTGGTGGTGTGCAAGCTGAGATCGATATCGCTGGGCATGCGGACTTCCAGGTTGCAGGCGTAATAGCGACGCTTGTGGTGAAAGTCGCCGTAATCGATCTCGATTCTGAGCTCGGAGCCTACACGCCTGCCTTCGAGCCTGATCTCGTCGGCCATTTCTTCGGCCCGCTCCTCGTCAGGCGCCTTGATGCGCTCTTCGATATCGATATCAACGCTCTGCGAGCTCCAGGTCTCGACGTTGATGTATCCATTGACGATGGTGATGCTGACGCTGTCGACACCCTCGAGGTCCGCCTCGAAGGTGTCGTTGAAGCGATAGCGGTAGTCGTCGATGTCGAAATCAAATAAAAACAGCTCATCGCAGGCCGCGAGGCTGATCACCAGAAAGGCCGCAAGAGCTACCAGAAAAGATTTTGTTATACGCATTGGGACATCCCCCGCAAAACTCTCTAATCCTTTTGTCGTATCAGCCGGATGATAAGTTTCTTTGTCCGTGCGTCAAGACATATTGATTCATTTGTTTAAACGGTTGCCGGACAGGGATGGTTCGGGCCTTCATCGTCAGCGGGCGGAGATGGATATTCGGCCGTGTGTTGTTTTGAGAGAAGCCCTGTGGCTCCCGTCGCGATAGCGGCCTTGCAACGAGGTGTGGCGCCGGTTGTAGTCGGCGTCGAACAGATCGTCGGGAAGGGTGTCGCTGATGACGGCGTGCGATGTGGAGGCATCAATGCTGAATCCCAGCGAGGCCGCCAGCTCGATCTCAATCGCGCCGTGAGAAGTTCGGGCGGTGACATTGTCAGCGGCTCCGCGGATTACAATGGCGCCATGGGTGGACTCGGCGAAAAGGGTGCCGCTGACCGCTCCGATCTCAATGCTTCCGTGCGTCGAGCGCAGATCGGCATCGCCGCCGCATCCCTCCACTGTGATACCTCCGTGAGTTGAGGAAACGGTGACGCCTCTTTCCATGCGCTCCAGATTAACTCCGCCGTGTGTGGTTTCGATGGAAACTTCGATGTCGGCGGGCATGTCGATATCCAGGGAACACATGTAGTAGCGGCGCAGGTGATAGACCTCGCCGTAGTCGACATCTATACGCAGTTCGTTTCCGTTCCTGCGTGCGGCCAGGCGTACCTCGTCGGCGATCTCTCCGGCCCTTGCCCTGTCCCGCGCTTTTATCCGCTCTTCCACACCGATCTCGATGCGCGGCTCGCGCCAGGTGCTGACCAGCA
>Ga0114922_10006894_pt1 | contig 10400 bp, 7 predicted proteins | sample AartaG_FD_100975 | JGI IMG/M metagenome (GOLD analysis project Ga0114922, IMG submission 100975) | Deep subsurface microbial communities from Aarhus Bay to uncover new lineages of life (NeLLi) - Aarhus_00045 metaG | ecosystem: Environmental > Aquatic > Marine > Oceanic > Sediment | place: Aarhus...
CATTCGATTGGGATGCGGACATCGCTCCCCCCGTCCATGAACCTCTGCTTGAGATGAGCGAAATTGATGTCGTAGTTCAATAAAAGGTAGCTACGCACCTGTTTCCCAGAGAGGAGCCCCCGAGCAACGGGGGCTCTTTCGGTTTAGAGGGTTAAGGTGAATTTCTCTCAATGAAGCTGATTATTTGTGAAGTCAGAAGCAAAAATCCCACTTTCGGATTCGCTTTAATATTGGACGCTAGATCGCTCGCCATAAAACAGAATAGTGTTGCATTAATTTGCCGAGTATGGCACTGTAGGGCAATGAAATTTCCGTGGTTGGTCGAGATCGTCCACGATGAACCGATTTTTTAGCCTGGCTTGAGGCTGGAGGGTGGTTCTTTTGGCGTTTCGGATTATTATGACAAACAACAGGATTCGTTATAGATAGGTGAATTAGGAGGGATGATGACAACATGGGACGATATGTTAGCCATCTACGATGAGCTCGTAGAAAAATGCCCGAGATTCGAGAGAAAGGGAAAATCCGTGCCCTACACCTCTACTAATGGCTATATGTTCTCTATACTGAACAAGGCAGGTGAGCTAGGGATCAGATTCTCGAAAGAGGTACAAGCAAAATATATGAAAGACCTGAACACCACTTATTTCGAATCCCACGGCGCAGTCATGCAAGGGTATATCCGGATCCCGGATGAGATGTTGGGTGATTTGGATGTGTTGGCAGGATATCTAGATGAAAGTTATGACTATGTGATGAGTCTTGAACCAAAGTAGGCTGCAGCTTTTCGACACTAGCCCTAAGAATTGGTATGCAACCTTCTGCCAGAATGATTTCATTCGAGCCGGAAGCGTTGAACGCCTATCCAGAAACAGATTGCTGCTACCCCTAGGAGAACAAGGACAGGGACGAGCACGGTGCCTAACCCCCCATTTTCGAAGATCAAGGAAGTGTTCGCAACCATCAATTTTGACCGCAGGGGATGGTAGCGCCAGACACCGGGACAACAAATTAGTCGAGAGGATGTTCTGAATTGGCCGCACGATTGCAGGTACCACGCATGCGTTTGCCGGTGACCACGATCCATAAAACATGGTGGCCGTTGGCGGCCAGCTGGCTGCTGATGGCCATGGAACTGCCTGCGCTCAGCGCGGTGATAGCGCGCTTGCCAAATCCTCAAATTAACCTGGCTGCCTGGGGTGGAGTGGTGTTCCCGCTTTCCCTTATTATCGAGGCTCCGATTATCATGCTGCTGGCCGCCTCCACCGCTCTGAGCAAGGACATAGCTTCCTATCGCTGGCTGCGCAGATTCGCACTCTGGGCCGGTGCGGTGTTCACGCTGGTACATATCCTCATCGCCTTTACACCGCTGTTCGACCTGGTTGTGGTTAAACTGATCGGCGCACCGCAGGAAATCCTGGAAGCCGCGCGTCTGGGTTTGAAACTGATGACCCCCTGGACCTTCTCGATCGCCTTCCGGCGGTTCAACCAGGGTGCATTGATCCGCTTCGGACATTCGCGGGCTGTCAGTATCGGAACGGCGATCCGTTTGCTGGCCGATTGTTCGATTTTGGTCGCCGGATTGCTCATCGGCACCGTGCCCGGGATCGCAGTCGCGGGTGCAGCAGTTTCCCTGGGGGTGATCTGCGAAGCGGTTTATTCAGGGGTCAGGGTCCGTCCAGTCGTCAGGGATGAGCTGCCCAATGCTCCGATCGTGGAGCCACCTTTACAGATGAGACCTTTTCTGGCGTTCTATATCCCGCTGGGGATGACATCCTTATTGACGCTTCTGGTTCTACCCTTGGGGAGCGCTGCGCTGAGTCGTATGCCGCTGGCGCTGGCCTCTCTGGCAGTCTGGCCGGTGATTTCCGGTTTCATATTCATACTCCGAAGCATGGGGATGGCCTATAACGAAGTGGTGGTTTCACTGCTTGATAAACCCGGCGCGGTGGCTTCGCTCCAGCGATACGCAGCGTTTTTGGCGGCTGCAACCACAACCCTGCTCATCCTCTTAGCGGCAACACCGCTGTCCAGCTGGTGGTTTGAGACAGTGTCCGGTCTACCGCCAGATCTGGCCGAACTAGCGCGCAGATCGCTTTGGTTCGCCCTACCGCTTCCGGCCTTCAACGTGTATCAGAGCTGGTACCAGGGGATCTTGCTGCACACGCGCAAAACACGAGGCATTACCGAGGCGGTTGCGATCTCTCTGGTTGTCAGCCTTGTTGTCCTGACCGTCGGCGTGCGCTTGGGCACCATTGTCGGATTGTATGTGGGTTGGACGGCATTCAGCCTGGGTGGTCTGGCGCAAATGTTCTGGCTTCGACGCCGCAGCCGACCCGCCTTGAAAGTGCTCCACCAGCAGGTCTGACAAACAGATCCACAACCTTTTCTTCGCATCGCTTCCATAGTGTGTCAACCAGCAAACCAGTTGCCGCCTATACATTGCAGAACTTTGTGTTCGATTATGAGAATTATCGGAGTCAGAAGATGTAGAGACTGGTTTATCTTGTGATCACCTGTAACCGAATTCTTGAGGGTGATAAAAGCCCTAATTGGAAGTAGTTTCAGTATCCCATTGCGAGAATTATCGGATGCATGATTATTCGCGTAAAACAACCCTTTGAATCCGAGGAGTAGAAAATCAGTTTATCCCCATGCCTTCCTAAGACACTTCACTTGGTGTGTATCGATGCATGTCAACGAACGTTGGCTTAAACAGCCGTGATGGCGATCGAGGAGTGACCAAGCAGATCTGCAATGGTTTCTGTCGAGACTTCCGCATCGAGAAGCCATGTCGCCAGTCAATGTCGTAGGGTATGGCAGGAACGGACTTTCTGCTTGAGTCCCACTTGAAGAAGAGAGTCGTCGACAATGGCCTGGACCCCTCTTTTGCCCAACCTCCTGCCCTTCGTCCGGTTGTCCCCGCCACCTCGACCTGCATGAGTACCAGTCTGGGTGTATTTTATATATACTTGAAGGCGTCGATGAGGATGCGCTCAGATCAGGAAGCCTGTGGATCCAGAATTCGTGAATGGTGGTGTGTTATGCGAAAGCTCATCCTACTCCTTCTACTCGCGCTGGTCCTGATCTCTTGCTCCCAGGTGAACCCCGAGGATCAGAGCTTTCCGAATGCAGCAGAGCTGCCCACCCTGCCACCAAGTACGGAAACGTCAACCCCCGTTCCAGTGACTACCTGGACGCCTCCGCCGGTCTTTGGCACCGCGCCAACGGATGTCCCACCCACGTTCTATTACACACCCCCTCCAACGCAGCCATCGAGCACGCCCGCCGGAAGTCCAACACCAACCAGCATCCCGGGTCCAGAAGACTATCACATCTCTACCTTCCAGATGGTTGATGACCAGTTTGGCTGGGCTATCTTCACCTTCAACGGGATGAAATATCTCCAGGACGGTTGGTTGGGACGCACAAGCGATGGGGGGAAGACGTGGACCAATGTCACCCCGCATGCGATCCAAGCGATCCGGAACGATCCCGCCTATCACAACAGGTGGGGCTATCTCAGCTTCGAGGCGTTGGATGCCGAAAATGCCTGGGTGTTTCCCACCTGCAGTTCATCGTCAGTTAACTGTGATATTCCTGAGGTCATCTGGAGAACCAGAGACGGCGGTCGCTCATGGCAGACGTTCCCTCCCCCTACAGATTGCCAGCAATGGCGCGTGGCATGCGTGCCCTGGCAGCTGCAATTCATCGACGATCAATATGGCTGGATGATGATGCTTCTCAGCGGTCGCAACTACGCCGGGTACAACTTCTATCGCACGATCGATGGCGGTGAATCCTGGAGCCTCATGCCCGGGTTGCAAGGGGCGAGCTTTACCAACTGGCCGGCCATCCCCACCTTCTTTTCACGCGACTTTGGTATGCGGAAGAACAATTGGGGAATTCGCGGGCCAGAAGAGGTAATCGACGATCAAATTCTCCCGGTCATCCAAATAACATTAGATAGTGGCTTTACCTGGCGGGAGATGACGCTCCCCGAACCCGAAGGATTACTGGAGGCTCTCCGGGCTTTCTCGCTCGCAGACGAAGAATTCCTTAGGATAAGACCGACCTACCTCTCGACTCACCTGGAACCCGACGTGATTTGCCTGCGGGTGAGTTACAGCCCTGTACGAGAGAATCCGCCAACCTTTCATACCTACTACTTAACAAGCAATCGAGGCCTCTCGTGGGAGCCACTCTCCATGGTGGGCGACTCATTCTTCGACAAATATATGATCGGCTGGCGGGTGGTAGATACCAACCCCACCGGCCTGGAGCAGACATGGGATTTCGGGATTACATGGGCGCCTTTCCCACTGGAGACCTGGGAAGACGATTTCGACCATACGAAGTCGGCGATCATCCACACCACAGATGGAGGTGCAACGAGGACCGAGATCCTCACAGCGTTTAGTGATGAGCGGCTCTGGCCTGGGCGTGACCTGCAGCTCAAATCTCTCAACATGCAATCTTCAATGGAGGGTTGGGCGGTGGAGGTTGGAGGTGAAAGCCTGTGTACGCAGGATGGGGCTCGAACCTGGCTGCCATGTCAAGCCCCTCCTGATGAAGCACTACCTACCACGGCCGATCTTCCTGATAGCGAAGGAGATTGGTCACCCGATGCCTCATTTCCACAGGAACTCTTTCATGGTGGCACCATCCCTTTCCGCTTCCAGGCGGCGATCGACGACAGCCGACAATTCTTGGAAGACATAGACGAGTTCTCCGATATCTATACCCCGTTCCAGTACCGCTGCAGATCTACAGGTACAGACAGGTCGCTGTCAGCCATGCTGGGCGTTTCTCGCCGCTGCATTATCAGCTATCCCATCTACGACCATCTGGATTACGGCTATGAGACTGGTTATTGGGTCTACCAATACTTCATCACCCTGGATGGGGGAGAGCCCGAAATCTGGCCGAACGCCGTGAGTATCGAGTTCGTCGACGAACAGGTCGGCTGGCGGTTGCTGGACATGGAGAGCGGTTTCTATCAGCTAGAGAAAACCGAGGATGGGGGCGGGACATGGCGTGTGGTTAAGACTGTATCTTGGCTTGGTGATCTTGAGTTTGTCAGCGACCTGGAGGGATGGGTGATTGCTCTGGAGCCTCTCCAGCGCGGCGTCCCTGGTTACCTGTACCTCGAAGATTTGTTCCGTCCTTCATCGCTCCTTCACACTATCGACGGCGGCAAGACCTGGCGGGAGATCCTGCCGGTGATTGGGTCGAACGGATAACAGCGCACCTATCAGTTTCTGATTGCGAGAAATTATTGGAAGAATGGTTTTTTGCGTAAAACTAACACTTGATTCCGGTTAACCGTGAAATCGGAACCTCGATGAAATTTGGATCCCATTAGCCGACTAATCGGATCCACGCTGCGGAGGGTATTTCCCGTATTCAATTCCGACTGTTAAAGTTGATAGAAAACAATGAGGTTATAATGGAGACGAGCAGTCAATTCTACTGAACGGAAAAATTCACTTGTCATCCATCCCCCTCTTGAGCACCAAACTATTTATTCCACCAATTCGTCCGGACCAGGTTTTGCGTCCCCGGCTGGTTGACCAAATCAATCAAGGGCTTCAAAGCAACTTAATACTTCTCTCAGCCCCAGCAGGATTCGGGAAAACAACTTTGGTTTCTGAGTGGAGAAACCAAAGCAACATCCCTTTCTGCTGGATAACACTCGATGAAAGCGACAACGACATCGGGCGTTTTCTGGCATATTTCATCGCCGCTTTGCAATCCATCAACATCAACGCAGATGAACAACTACTCACCCTCATTCAACCGCCCAGATCGTCTCCAATTGAGAGTATCCTCATCCCCCTGATAAACCAGATCGCAAATGCCCACCAGGAATTTGTAATGGTCCTGGATGATTATCACCTAATCCAGAACAATGAAATCCATGACCTACTCACCTTCCTACTCGATCGTGGTCCATCTTCCATGCATCTCGTCATAACAACTCGTGAGGATCCTCCTCTGCCATTAGCTCGATTCCGAGGTCGTGGAGAATTGATGGTAATTCGAGCGGCCGATCTTCGTTTTTCTGTTAGTGAGGGAGAAATTCTTCTAAACCAGATCCAGGGTCAAAAACTTTCCGCTGACAGCATAGAGACCCTTGTCAACAGAGCCGACGGCTGGGTAACTGCATTACAGATGGTTTCCATTGCCTTGAAAGATAACCCTGATCCTTCGGGATACATCCGCGACCTCTCTGGGAATCAATCTTATATCGCCGACTATCTAACCGATGAAGTAATCAATCAGCAACCTGATGAAATCAAAGACTTTCTCATAAAAACGTCCATTTTGAATCGTCTCTCAGGGTCACTCTGCCATGCCGTTACGGGCCAAACGAATAGCCAACTGATTCTCAAACAACTGAGAGATTCAAATTTATTTCTTTCATCTCTAGATGACGAAAACAGTTGGTTCCGCTACCATCGACTCTTCGCCAGCCTTCTCCATCAACGCCTATTGGAGACACAACCCGATATGATCCCGGCTCTCTATCTCAAGGCCAGTCAATGGTTTGATACGAACGGGTATCCAGCCGAAGCGATTGATTATGCCTTTCGTGGGCACCATGTTGAGCGAGCCATTGATTTAATTGAACTGCATGCAAGAGCAATGATCATGCGCAGTGAGATCAGTACCTTTATCCTTTGGGTTGAAAAGCTGCCAGAAGATCTAGTTCATGAAAAACCTTCCTTGAGCATTCTATATGCCCTGGCGGTGCTCGTTAAAAGTGGTGAAAAGCAGATTGCACATTCATTCATCGACCCTATCACCCCTGAGAACGACCACAACACAGGTCAATTAAACACAGTTAAGGCGATGATCGCCGTATTTGATGGACAGATATCAAACGGGATTGAATTAGCCCGTCAGGCGATGAAACAATTGCCGTCTGAGGATCTCTTTTTCCGTACCATTGCCGCCTGGAATTTAAGTGGCGCATTGGCGATGAGTGGAAATCCAGAAGAGGGGTTGAAAGTTTTAAAGGAAGTAATCGATACAAGCCTGGCAAGCCATAATTATCTCGTGGCCATCATCGCACAATGCCGTTTGGCCGCAGCGCAAGTCCAAAAGGGCAACCTGAAGTATGCAAAGGAGATTTTGGAGCAATCAATCGATATCGCTACAAAGGATCAGAAGCACCCCCTACCTGCAGCCGCTGAAGCAATGATGGGATTAGGCAATATTTATAGGGAATGGTATCAATTCGAACGTGCGCGCAAGTACCTCCTAGAGTCCATCAGCTTGAGTAAAAGATGGCGAGAATTCACGATTATTGATAGTTACGTCTCATTAGCTCATATCCGGCAATCCAAAGGGGATGTCGAAGGCGCCAATCAAATGATGGCAGATGCCCTAAAAATAGCCGTTCAGTATTCGGCGACCGAAAAGGACGACAGATATGTGGCCTCTCAGCAGGCACACTTGCGGGTCCGGCAGGGTGACCTGAAGGCTGCCTGGCGGTGGGCAACCGGGCTCGGCTTGAAGGATTACCTTGGCGCTAATAAACTGGATTTAACGGGAAGGTTGGGCGAGGATATTATTCTCCGCTATGAATTGATCGTCTTCACTCGGGTTTTGATTGCCGAAAAACAATGGGGAAAGGCATTGAGTTTACTCAATCTTCTCTTACCATCTCTGGAGGAAATAGGCTTTCTCAGCAAGATCATCGAGATGCACATACTTATTGCCCTCGGGATGGTTGGGCAAGGGGATGTCAAGCGAGCTATTTCATCGTTATTAACGGCAATCAACCTCGCTGAGCCAGAAGGATTCACCCGCCTCTTTCTGGATGAGGGGCCAGTAATGATTAGACTTCTTCAAGAATATCAAGCAGGAAATGATAAATCTGAATTTGTGGACGTGCTTCTGAACACAAGTACGCAAATCACCGAAAAACCGGAAATCCCAACCAAGTCGCTAGACCCCTTGAGTGAGCGAGAAATTGAAATCCTTAGATTGCTAACAACCGATCTTTCCGCGCCAGAAATTGCCGAACACTTGCATATCGCCGTATCCACGATACGAACACATACCAAGAATATATACAGCAAACTTGGCGTACATAGCCGGTTTGAGGCTATTTCCAAGGCTAAAGATCGAAATCTCCTGTAGAAATCAAACAACAGCACGCCGGATTCTGCCATCCCCCACCTTCTGGGGGTTTTTTTTAATCCCCCACCCGAATACCTAACTTGATGATGACAGATACTCAACTTAATCAATACGATCATGCCTAGAGAAAATTGGAGCTAATAAATGGAGCGAAAGGGAAAATTAACAGATGGAATGACAATCTATCAGGTCAAGATAGCTGGACAACTCCACGATAAATGGGCGCAATGGTTGAATGGCATGATCATCAATATCCAAGAAAGCTCAAACAACACCACTATCTTGATTACAGTACCAGATCAGGCTGCTTTGCGAGGCATCCTGAACAAACTTTGGGATCTAAACCTGGTACTACACTCCATCCAACATGTCGATCTCAATCCGAATGTGAATATCGAGTAAGGAGGTTTTTGTAAATGAATGCTAAAAGGTCCGTCAACCTTAATGGGGACTTTGCCATACAAGTGCACGGACTCACAAAATCTTATGGTAAGGTGCGCGCTTTACGTGGTATTGACCTGGAAGTAAAGCGCGGTGAGATATTCGGATTTCTAGGTCCCAATGGGGCAGGAAAGACGACCACAATCCGCTGCTTGCTGGATTCGATCCGACCTGATGGCGGTAAGGCCAGCCTGCTGGGTTTTGATTCACAAACTGCCCCGATCACCATACAAACTCGCACCGGTTACTTACCTGGCGAAACGCAGTTCTACGACAACCTGACAGCAGAGCGCCAGCTGCGCTTCTTCAATGATATGCGCGGTCGCAGCGTTAAATGGGAAACCATCCGCCAGCTTGCAGAACGTTTAAGCCTTGATCTTCACCAACCCATCAAGAATCTATCCAAGGGGAATAAGCAAAAAGTAGGCGTAATCCAGGCCTTGATGCACCGTCCACAATTGCTTTTACTCGACGAACCGACCTCAGGCCTCGATCCCTTGAAGCAGCAGGAAGTATTGGACTTAATACGAGAGGCCAATGCCGACGGTGCGACCGTATTCTTCTGTTCGCACATCATGAGCGAGGTTGAGCAAATTGCCAGCCGGGTGGCGATTATTAGATCAGGTGAGATCGTCGAAGTCGCGGATACCAGCACGCTCACTCAACGTTCACTGAATCGCCTCACGATCCGCTTCAAAAGACAGGTTGAGTTTGCCTCACTTGGTGATCTTCCCGGCGTGGAGATTCTTTCCCAGATCGACGAGACCAGCGTCACGCTGCAAGTTGTCGGAGACATGGAAGAATTGGTGCGGGCGCTTGGCAGCTTCCCTGTTTTGGATATGGAGACTGAACGCCCCACTCTTGAAGAGGTCTTCCTGACCTACTACAAGTAATTAACCATCAACTTTATGGTTTCACTAGGAGAAATGAAAATGAAACGCTTATGGACAACGTTCCGCTACACCTACTCGAGCATGAAAGGGCAGATCCTTGGCTGGGGACTGGGTCTTGCCGCCCTGGGGCTGATTATTGTTTCGGCTTACAGCATCATGGGGGAGCAGCAGGAGCAATTAAATCAATTGATCGCCAGTTATCCGCCGGAGTTCTTAGCCTTTTTTGGTGCCGACGCGATGAGCATGCTCACCCCTGCTGGCTATCTTAAGATGTATGCTTTCTCAATGCTGCCGGTCATCGTCGGCATTTTCGCCGTGCTGGCCGGCAGCGGGTTGATCGTTAGCGATGAGGAACGCGGTCGACTGGACCTGATCGTGACCCATCCGGTTGGGCGCACCTCATTCTTCTTTGGAAGGTTCCTGGGCTTATTCAGCGCGGCGCTTTCGATCATGATTATCGGCTGGTTGGGTTTCTGCGTCCTGCTGGGCAATTCGAGCCTGGGCTTTACCTGGGGGCAGTTTGCCATTCCATTCTTATCGCTGCTGGTACAAGTCCTGGTCTACTCAGCGCTGGCTCTTCTGCTGAGCATGTTCCTGCCGACACGAAATTTGGCAGCGACGATCACGGGTGCGGTTTTGGTGATCAGTTATTTCATGTCGTCCATGGCCTTCATAGATGAGCGCCTGGGGACGATCGCCAAGTTTTTACCCCATGACTATTATCAAATCGCATTCTCGTTTCAGGAGCTTAATATAAACTGGCTGCTTGCTCTCCTGGGGATTAGCGCGGTGATGGCATTGCTGGCCTGGTGGCGTTTCCTCCGCCGCGACATACGTTTGAGCGGGGAGGGCAGTTGGACATTACCCTTTATTTCGAAGAGGCAAATGAGCTAGATTCAACTCGCAAACGGAACA
>Ga0114922_10006895_pt1 | contig 10400 bp, 5 predicted proteins | sample AartaG_FD_100975 | JGI IMG/M metagenome (GOLD analysis project Ga0114922, IMG submission 100975) | Deep subsurface microbial communities from Aarhus Bay to uncover new lineages of life (NeLLi) - Aarhus_00045 metaG | ecosystem: Environmental > Aquatic > Marine > Oceanic > Sediment | place: Aarhus...
CAAAAAGGACGGAAAAGGCGTCAAGAGCATGGAGGCGAAAGTGTCCATAAAGGGTGGCGGTCAGTTGCCAATGGGTGATTCCGGGAGTATGCCGCTGGATATTGATGCCATCGTCGAAATATATGTCTCACAGCCTCACAACCTGTATATTGACATCTCAGGAAATCTGGGAAACGCTAGATTTATAGTATCTGGAAAGGAGAAACCAACCGCTACGATCATGCTTCCGGGCACAAAGCAGTTCGCTACCATGGATGTTCCAGATCAGATCAAGAAGCAAATAGATAAAGCCCAGGAACCCGAAGAAGCAGATTCGCAAGAGCCTGATTCAATGGAAGAACTCTGGAAACAGGTAATCCTGGAATACGATGGCACAGAAAACCTGAAAATCGGTAAGGCTCATAAGATAATCATTAAGCCTAAAGATCCCGCAGAAAAAAGCTTTCTTACCGCCTACATTCTCGATGGCAAATGGGACCCTGCGCGGTTAGAAATCACTGAAGAAGGGGGTAGCAATCTACTGGTAGAGTTTGAGAAGCTGGAATTGAACGCGAAGATTCCAGACGAAAAATTTGTGCCAGATACCGAGGGATATACCGAGGTGACTCAGCAAGCAATCACTGCGTCGATCATGATGCAGATTATGTCCTCTATGATGCAGAAAAGCACGGAAGAATAGTCCCCATTCCGGAAAACATATATCACTTGCCGATTAACCCACTTAGTTCTCTATAGTAGGTTGGGTTACGTTTTCTTACCTCGATGACCTAACCCAACCTACAGCTTATCATCCAACCCCACGACTATATCCAGCACATAAGGCAGTTCAGATCGGCGCGCTTTCTCCACGCCTTCCCTCAGTTCGCCTATAGAGGTAATCCGCTGGCCAGCAGCACAGAACCCTTCCGCGATCTTCGCAAAATCATTATCACAGAAATCGCACCCGATAATCCGGCCGCTGTAATCGGTTATTTGCCTCCGCCTGATCATAGAAAGACAGCTATTATTGAGAACTATCACGGTAATTTTCAGGTTCTCCCGGACAGCCGTCTCCAGATCGTGCACCACCATAGCAAGCCCACCATCGCCGGTGATGCAGTATACATCAGAATCCGGTTGGGCCAGCTTGGCAGCCATTGCCGCGGTGAGACCGAAACCCATGCTGTAGAACCTGCCGGTTCGAATGATCTCCCTGTTCTTCTTCTCCAGGAACCTGGATGCGTATACCATAATGTCACCCACATCCACAGTCACCACAGCATCCGATGGCATCAAGTCGGAGATCACCTGCATAGCTTCATCGGGGCGAAGAGCATGAAGCCGGTTTGGAATCTCCTGATGCTTTGCACTTTGCGCTTCCGCAACCACCTCAACAGGTGAGCTTGCAGGCAAGGTGGCTACTTCTGTAGGCACGCCAATGTAGACCGGGCCGACTGGTTCCGCAGAAGCAACGTGGAAAGCCTGCCTTATGACACCCGGTACCTGAGCAGGACTTTCTATAGATATAGCCAGTTTGGTTATAGGCTGAAATATGGATACCTGGTCGATATCACGCTGAACCCTATCTGGCTCCCTGCTGCGTGGACGCTCGCCAGCTATGGCCACTACAGGGGACATCTCCTGATAGGCTTGCGCAATGCCATTCACCAAATTTGTTGCTCCGCCGCCAAAAGTGGCCATGCAAACAGAAGGGAACTTGGTGATCCTGGCATACACATCTGCCACAAGTGCAGCTACTTGCTCGTGTCGCACCAGGATGAACTCAATATCCGGGCGCTTGTATATAGAGTCAAGCAGAGTTTGATTCCCGATGCCAGGATAGCCAAACACCCGCTTCACACCCTCGATAGATAGACACTCTATAATCCGATCTGCTGTATTCATTACAATCATTATTTAAATATCGTCTCCAGGTCATCACGGGCCGCTTGCTTCCCTGTCCCGTAGACCTCTACCTCGGTAAGCCTTATTAGACCTTCCCTGGCTCTGGAATCATCTCCGACCCTCTCCATATCATTAGTTCTATATATGAGGATCCGGATCCTCTGGGTGTTAACAGGCTGAAATCTGATATCGATCACGCCGCTTATGTTGTCCCTTATTATGTTGTCTTGATCGCCGATTCCCTTCCCAAACTTTTCCGCATTAGCCCATATCATATCCTTACTGGCCGTCTCAAGCTCATACTGAACCAGCAGATCGCTTACGCTGAAGTCCTTCGCGGGAAATTCTTCAGAGTCAATGGTGCATATTCTGACGTGGTTTACCGTTACCGGCTGAGAGAGGTCAATTATCACCCAATATCTCTCCTGCTCATCCCTTCTGGCAGTACTCGAACGACGTCCACCTCCTGAACCTCTGGTAATTGCAGCCTGCCAGCCTTCACCCTGATTCCATCCCTCGGAGGACGTAATACCGTTGATTAGTGTTGAGGCAGGATGCTCCATTTCTTCCGAAAAAACAGACACTCTCCCACCGTTTTTCTCCAAAGCCCAGTTTATACCAGATATCTGGCCCCCACCGAATGCGGCGCATCCCAGCAGTGACACCACTATTACGGTTGAAAAGCTCAAAAGGATGAAAGCTCTGAATCCCATCACATGACCCCCTATCTTGTTTCTTAGTATAGCCTAGAATGACACTTCCATGTATCATTCGCAAAACGCGCCTATAGTATATCGCGAATATCCATAGCTATCAAGTGTAAAGACATCACATCACTATGGCAATAGATCCCTTTTCGTGGATTTTCGTCTCATACAGCACAGCCTCTATTGAATAGATATATACTCCACTGGCGACTTTATTGCCAGCGTTGTTCTTGCGCTTCCAGACAAACGTGCCGTCAGCCGCTTTCTTCTTCTCGGAGCTGTAAACCAGTTCTCCCGACACAGTGTAGATCCTCAGAATAACGTCTGCAATCCTGGTCAACTTAAACTCGATATTGACGTCGATATTACGTGCTGGGTTAGGATATGCGCGAACTGTAATAAATTGGAACACTTCTTGCGTTACAAAGCTTGTGGAAAACTCAGCCTCGTTGCCCGCTCGATCCGTCGCGATAATCTCCATACCATGCAAGCCCCATTCCAGGTTGCTTGGAAAATAGGTCAATATCCCTTGCAGAGCGTCGTAATCATAGGCAACTTCCTTACCATCGATCATCAGCTTGATCTCGGATATGCCAGAGCCTTCGTCCGAGACCACAGCTTCTACAAAGAACCTGTCAAGTGGCACTTCGGCTGCGCCCATAGGTGAGACGTCTTTGATCACCGGCGGATCATTATCAGCAAACAACGCGTAAACGCCGAGTTCCGTAATGTGGGACTCCAGCGCACGACCAGATCCCGCAGACACTCCCACCCCATCCAACGGCTGCCAACGTTTCGTCTCATCATCCCAGTGAAACATCACGAGACGTCGGAAGTCAACATCAGACGCGGGCAAACTCAGAGTGCCCTGTATCTCCCCCTCCCTGAGTTCCTCGGAAGCCGAAAGGACATATACCAGGCCCGAAGGTCGAAGCCTTCGATATTCAGCATCGCTGCGCTGAAGAGCGATAGGTTCAAGTTCATCGTCAAGACCATCCTGACTACGCATTATCAGGGTCAGTTTGCTGACTCTGGCAACGACCGGGCTTGAGAAAAATTGCGGGACGCCCTCAACTCCCAGATGTAACCGCTCGTCAGAACGCGCTTCATCCCAGGACATATATCCCCTCGCGTTGACCTCTTTGCCCAGGTAGGTCCTCGCTGCAAAATCTATGACGAAGCTCCTTTGCGACGGCGATATATCCAAAAATGCTTCATAATGGCCATTCGTATGGATGAACGATGACAGCGAATAACCATATTGGGCAGGAGGGATATATACAGATCCCCCATTGATCTGGATCAGCGGCTTGTTTGAAGATGCCACAACTTTAATCTGGTTTGGACCATCCAGAAGAGCCGATACTGTCGCCTCCGGTGGAACTGTGTCTACGGAAAAACTGTAACTGGACTCCCCTTTATTGCCAGAGGTATCCTGTACTTCGATCTTGAAGCTGTGAGCACCCTCATCCACTGGCGGCGCCAGGCGATAGGTAAAATGGATCAAAGGATATCGATCCGGCGGGAAATCCTCTGCCTCGTCAGGAAGCTCAATATCCAGAATATATTTTTCACTGTCGATCTCCTCTTCACCAAGAGAGAAGACGATGCTCAGAGGATCAAGCCCAACATCATCCACAAGTGTGGCTGATACCTGCACATTCCGCCCTGTAACCACAGCCCGGTTATCGGGGAAAACCTCAGCAATCACTGGTGCTGAAGTATCCGATGTGATCTCGGTTTTTCGTTTGAAAATGACTCTGCGCACCTCTGAGCTATAATGACCAAGTTCATCAAACGCAGCCACCGTGATTACATTCGTACCTTCATTGCACAATATTCTGCGCTGGAAGCTGCCGTTCTCGTCAGGCCAAACCCGATTTGAAAGTACACTTACTTCTGCCCTTTCGTCGACTCGCCCTTTCACTCGCCCTTCCACCGTGACATAAGGAACATGGATCAACTGGAAATCAACTGGGGATTCAAGCTCTATCTCCGGCGCCCTGGTATCCAGTATCACAGTCCGTTCCAACACATATTCCCCGTCACTGCCCGATGGGCTTCGCGCCCTTATGATTATGGTATTTTCTCCCTCCTCTGACAACTGGACCTTTCGAGAGAAGCTTCCATCTAGCTCCAGATCAACTTCATCATTGTTCAGGGTAATCATCACCCGCGGCCCTGTCCTGCCACTGACATTTATGATCTGTTTATCGGTGATAAGGTTGTTCTTCGGCTCATCTATAAGTATGAAAGGCAACTGATTCGCAATAAGAACCCGAACGGAATCCTCTGCAAAGCCGCCATTCTCGCCGGCAACAACCAGCTTCAAAACGTATTCCCCTTCCAATTCCTGTGTATTCCATCTTCCCAGGAAATCTTTTTCAGGAACAGGTAAAGTAGATTCGCCACCTATCAGGATGTCATCTGAAGAACCATCGGAATAATAAAGGCTATACTCCTGAAAGCCTCTTCCACGAGCTATTCCCTGTACGTCCACACTGCCGGTGAGCACCTCTCCACCTCTGGGCCACGATATTATAGCTTCCAGATCCTCCATGGGTTGTAGGAGCGCGGCGGAGTAAAGAGAGCCTTCATGCTCATATACTATTGAATCCATCGCCGGTGACCAACTGGCATGGCGCGCATCCTGGCCCTTTGGCGAAAGACGCACTCGCTCGGATACTTCAGGCCAATCGACAGAATAGATCTCGTAGTGATCACCTGACTCGTTTGTAGAAAAAAGCACTCGCTTTCTGTCCGGCGACCAGTCCGGCTCTATTTCATCAGCAGGCGACTCCACAATGATGCCCATGTTTTCCCCGTCAATATCTACCATGAAGAGGTCCCAGTTGCCCCGCCTGCTGGATTGGAAAACTATCCTGGAGCCATCTGGCGACCAATCAGGATGCATGTCTTCCCAATCATTATCTGTCAACTGGATGCGCTCAGGCTCAGTTCCCGTCAATACTTGAGGGATATTTGCTATCAGGAATATTTCGCCGTCCCCATCCCGGTCAGAATCAAAAGCTATTGAGGTCCCATCTGGCGACCAGGTTGGGTTCATGTCAGAGTTCTCGTCGGAAGTTATCTGCGTAGCTTCTCCCGAGTCAATATCCACGACCCAGATATCCCATAGACCATCCTCCGTAAACGACTGAAAAGCGATCATGTCTCCGAATGGCGACCACGCAGGATTATGCTCAACAGCGATGCTCCGGGTCAGCCGTCTGCGTATAGGCTGCAAATCTGCTGGCGACATTACCCAGATGTCCTCTGTCCCACCCTCGTCAGAGTAGAAAGCTATCTTATCACCTTCAGGCGACCACGCCGGTGTTCCATAAGTCCATCCCGCATCCGGGTCGGTCAATTGCATGGCCTCACCAGGCAAAACCGTTACCGGTGGCCGTGAATCCACGTTCACTATCGCTTCTGCTTTTGACTCGTTTCCAGCCTTATCCCGGGCTCTTATCCTGAGCGTATATATCCCTTGCAGCGCCGCAGTTTCCCACGTCATGATCCGTTTCCGGTCCACTTCCTCCTGGAAGGGCCCGGCCAGTGGCTGCCAGACTGAAGGCACTGCTGTGACTCCATATTCAACAACGTATTCCAGAAGATTTATATCCTGAACGCTGACGATGACCGGGGTGTCACCGCGTACAGTGGAATCCCAACTGGGAGAATGGATCATCACATCCGGCTTATCCGGATCGCACGTGATCTCAGGAGAAAGACCCGACGGAGCACTCGCATTGCCCACTTCATCAACTGCCTCCACATACACCTGGTAGGTCTTTCCACTTTCACCTGGAACGTTGTAACTGGTGTTCTTTGTAATTTCAGGTGCGATATCTACATTATTGGCACTGGAGTAAACTTTGTAATTCGCTACTCCTCCGGATTCTGAGGCTTCCCACGAAAAAGTCACCTGGTTATCATCGTCATAACCGGAAACCGATGTCAGATCGAAGTGGAACGGTGTTCCCGGACGCTCAGGGGCAACAGTATCTCTGCGCATGTATATAAGCGCCTGTGAATCGACCTCGAGGCGTGTCCAGAAGGCATGGATTTGCCCAGGCGTAGACACGGTATCCACCAGGATGCTGGGCCTGCTAACATCCGTTAGATACAGGATGCTCGATATTCGTTCCGCAGAATCCAGCATCCAGTAACTATCATCAAGCATCAATGCCACAACCTGCCATTCGCCGTTCTGGCCGTCCTGCCAGAAGACCCACGGTGTCCTGTCCGATACGGTAACCCTGGGAAAAACTGATTCAGCTTCTCCATTCGTCAGTTTTTGCGCTCTTGTCCAGTTGACGCCATTACTGGCACTGGAGGCAAAGTAGACGTCAGCGTAGACTTCTCCTTTCTCAACACATTGCCATGTCACGTAGACTTCAGGCTCGATGCCGCCGATTGCTGGCCTATGACAGTCAGGCATAGCGGACAACTTTATATCCTGTCCCGTTTGAACCTCTCCCCACCTCTTAAAGAAGACATTCCAGCCGATCTCTCTATTATCCACCCAGGCAATGTAGGCATCTCGAGCGCCGCCCCATACGATGGACTCCTTTGTGCTCCAATTGCCTGATGTCACCGGCTGAACGTCCGAGAAACTTTGCCCACTATCGTTGCTTCTGGTTAAATAGGCTGTTGTCCTACCATCCTCCTCGCTGTCCCAGACTACATAAAGGTATGACCCGGGGAAAGTGGTCGTACTGGCAATCTCAGGGCGATTGGAGTTCTCATGGTCATCCGAAAGCAGTAGATCGTCGCTCCAGGTTTGGCCATTCCATTTCTTATAGTAAATCCTCGCTGTCTTCGCAGTCTTCTCCCTCCAGACCACGTGAAGATTCCTCATATCGCACGCTATAGCAGGTTGGGCTGACTCGCCGATAGTGTCGGTCAATCGCTCCTCTTTGCTCCAGCTTTGACCGGCGTTCAGGCTGTAAGTGAAGAATATCTCCTTGTTCCCCGTGCGATCATCGCTCCAGACCACGTATACCTCGTCATCTCTGGAGCACGCGTCCACTTCACTTGAGAACGCTGAACCAGCGGAAATTTGCCGACCTTGAGTCCAGAATGGTGGTGCTGAATATACTATTGAGGAGCAAAATACGAAGAGCAAAAAGCACATAGTAAAGCAAGTTTGCGGAATAATTTCAGCTTTTGCCAACGGGCAAAAAAAAGCAGTTAACCCGATAGGCGGGACATTCCTGTCCCGCCAGGATATGAAAAGGTTGAGAACCGTTACTAAAGGTTGCATAAGTAAGTTCTAGCCTCTCAGAAGGCGGGACATTCCTGATACTGTTGGCGAATCATGGATTCCCCTTATCAAAGGGGAACACCACTGGGATTCCCCCTTAAAAAAGGGGGCCAGGGGGTTGTTCTCCCATGAATCGTTGGCTACACTACTGAAGCTTTGTGGGCTGTTCATAACTTTTATACAACCCCCTGGCCCCCTTTTCTAAGGGGGAATACTAAGCATCGTTCCCCAGAACCGAATTCGCCAACAGTATCAGGAATGTCCCGCCTATCGGGTTAATAGTTTTCTTAAGGCTATCTGCAAAAATTCAGAGGCTTTTCGCAAACTTGCTTAAGAATTGTATTCTTTGCATAATCTGTAGAACTCGTCTATATTCTGATCCTCGAATCCACCTGACATGTATTTATTTCCCCTCTTCAGCCGAAATCTCAGCGTCCGATGGGCGTATATAAATAGGTTCCGCAGACATAGCATCCAGATACTCGCCAGCTTTCAACTTCACCAGGCCCATTCCCGCCACAATAGCAGCCCTGGGCAACCGCTGAGAATCTGGAGCGAAAAGGGCATGATCACCCAGCTTCTCACTGATAAAACCCCGGTATACGTCCACGGCATCGCCCACAAAGATCGTCTTCTCATCTATCTGATTTACAAGATCGATGGGGGGAATAACCTGATAGGGAGTAAGTCTTACGAGAGAATCATCTTCATATCTGAAAAGCGAAGTATATACTTCCTTCTTCTTTGCATCCAACACCGGGCAAATCTGGTATCTGGCAAAGGGTATATTGCGCGCCAGCGCATCCAGAGTAGGAACGCCCAATAGAGGAATATCCAGACCAAGCGCCAGGCCTTTAGCCGTAGCCAGGCCTATCCGAAGCCCTGTGAAAGAACCGGGACCCATAGATATGGCAACTCCATCGATCTCGCTCTTATCCACAGATGAGTCCTTCAGGATCTGATCCAGCGCGGGCATCAATCTGGCCGTGTGAGTCGTCCGTACATTGAGGGTATACTCCGATATCAGCCTCTTCTCATCTAATAATGCTACACCACCTGTCATCGTGGCAGTCTCTATTCCCAAAATTATCATAATAAAGACCCTAGATTCAAGACACAAGACTCAAGACCGGAATTCTTTCCCTCCTGTCTTGCGTCTTGTGTCTTGCGTCTTGTGTCTTGCGTTCAGCGCTTTAACCAGTTCAGCGTATTTCTGTCCAAACGGGATAAATACAATCTCTCTATCCAACTCACCTGTTACCTTAAATTCCACCCGGAGGTATTCTTCGGGAAGCAGATCCCCTATCTTCTGAGCCCATTCAATAACCGTCACACCATCGCCGTAGAAATATTCCTCATAGCCCAGTTCCCTCATATCCTCCGAGGAATTAAGTCGATACGTATCAATATGGTAAAAAGGATATTTACCCTCGTACTCATTAATTATAACGAAAGTAGGGCTTGTAACGGGTACATTCACACCCAAACCGGCCGCTACTCCTTGAGCGAAAACCGTCTTTCCTGCGCCAAGATCGCCACACAAAGCCATCACACTGTCCGGATATGCGTTCCCACCTATCTCTGCTCCCATGTCCTTTGTGAACTCCGGACTGTGGGACATAATAGTAAGGCTCATTCTGGAGGCCTTTCTCACTTCCTGCATAAGCCTTTTCACCTTCTCAGGATCGCGCTTGCACTTTGATTTCTCAACACCTGTGGCCAGGTCTACACCATAGGGATCAACTATACGAATAGCTTCTCTCACATTATCGGGATTAATCCCACCCGCCAGAAGAACCGGCACTCGCACAGACGCTACCAGTTTTCTCGCCGCATCCCAATCGCCAGTTTTTCCAGTGCCGCCATATCGACTTGCTGTACCATCCGCAGCGAGGCTCATGGTATCTATAACTATCAGATCCGCACCGGCCTGCTCATAGCTCTTCGCCGACTCTTTCACAGCATCCACGTCAACCTCCGCCTGCCTTTTAGCGGGAAGGTAGACCGTGGGCCATACCTGACATTCCAGCTTCCGCTTCAGCTCTCTTATCGATTGGGATGAAGCCTGACCCAGCAGATGAACAGCAAAAGGCTTAAGAGCCTCAGCAATTGATATTATATCATCCACGCCTTTCCCGGAAAGGAGCACCACGACAGGTATACGCGATGATTCAGCAACAGTCAAAGCCCGATCAATCGTCAGAGACCTCTCCGATCCGGGGACATCCACGAGAACTCCCAGATAGTCTGCCCCAGCGTCAACTGCCATCTGAGCGTCACGCGCACTCGTTGTGCCGCATATCTTGACTTTATATACTTTCTCGTTCAACCCCATAAGCTTTTTACCCTAACTCACAAACAGCCTGACAAAATCGTCATGTCTATAGTATATCGCGTATAAATGCGCTTATCAAGTGTAAAGGCAATCCCCCTGGTTCCCAAAGCATAAAATTTTCGTCCGGAAACCGACGGGACAGGAATGATACTGTTGGCGAAATAAGTACAACATGCTGCCAGCTTGTCTAAGTGGTTCAATCAGC
>Ga0114922_10006896_pt1 | contig 10399 bp, 9 predicted proteins | sample AartaG_FD_100975 | JGI IMG/M metagenome (GOLD analysis project Ga0114922, IMG submission 100975) | Deep subsurface microbial communities from Aarhus Bay to uncover new lineages of life (NeLLi) - Aarhus_00045 metaG | ecosystem: Environmental > Aquatic > Marine > Oceanic > Sediment | place: Aarhus...
ACCAGCACTTGGAACAATGGTCTCTGATGGTGCAAAATATTTACCTGAACTGTGGTGGATTTCAATATTCCCTTCTTTCGCTATAATGATTATAGTTTTAGGATTTAACCTTATGGGCGATGGCGTAAAGGACATGCTTTCAAGTGGGGAGGTGTAATTATGAAGGATACGGTAGTTGAAATTAAAGATCTTTATGTAGGGTATAAGACTTTTAAAGGTTATACTAAAGTATTGAACGGTGTAAATTTATCAGTAAATAAAGGAGAGAGGATAAGTATAGTTGGAGAAACTGGTTGTGGTAAAACTACTACGGTTAAGTCCATACTCCAGATTCTTGCCAAGCAAGCTAAAATTGAAAAGGGAGAAATACTGTTCCAAGGCAAAAATTTACTTAAAATGACTAAAAATGAGATGAAACCAATAAGGGAGGCCGGCATTTCAATGATATTTCAGGATCCCATGGCAGCGCTTAATCCGGTTTTTACTATTGGTCAGCAATTATCAGTTGTTATCAAGTATTCTAGGCTTGAAAGAACAAATAGACAGAAGGCACAAAAAGAATTGGCCATCAAAGCATTAAAGGAAACTTCTTTACCAGATCCAAAACGTTTATTAAATAATTATCCATTTCAACTTAGTGGCGGAATGAGGCAGAGAGTATGTATAGCTATGGCGCTTGCTACTCCGCGTTCTCTTGTTATTGCTGATGAGCCTACAACAAACCTGGATGTAACTATTCAAGAACAGGTACTGCAGATTCTAAAAGAGCGAGTGCAGGATAAAGGAAGTTCATTGATTTTAATTACTCATTCTCTTGGTGTGGCAAGAGAGACTACCGATCGTATTTATGTTATGTATGCCGGTAATATGGTAGAGGTAGCTAGTGCAAGCGAACTTTTTAAAAACCAGTACCACCCTTATACGAAGGGGCTAATAAGTTGTATTCCAAAATTGTCAGGAGGAGGGATGGCCGAAGGAATTTCAGGGAAAATACCGAATTATTTAAATCCTCCAAATGGCTGCAGATATTCAACAAGGTGTTCCAAAGTAATGGAGCGGTGTACAAAGGAAAAACCTGAATTTAAGAATGTTGGAAACGGACATCAAGTAGCATGTTTTCTTTACTAAACAGATTTCAAATAATTGAGGTGATGTAATTGGTTAATAGTATTTTAGAAGTAAAAGGACTAAAAAAATACTTCCCTATTTATAATGCTGGAGGCGTAAAACAGAAAGGGGTTTTTGTAAAAGCAATTGATGGTATTGACTTATCAATACGTGAGGGCGAGACATTAGGGCTTGTAGGCGAGTCCGGTTCAGGGAAAAGCACTACTGCCTACAATATAGTAGGAATGTATGGTGTAACAGAGGGAAAAATATTATTTAGAGGTAAAGACATTAGCACTATCACAGATAACAGGCCTTTGGGATTAAAAAAGGATATACAAATAGTATTTCAAGATCCGGGGACAACGCTTAATCCCCAAAGATCTATTAGGCAGATTTTAAGATTACCTTTGCAGATTCATGGTATGTTAAACAAGAAAAATGAAATAGCACAAATCATAAGACTCCTTGAATCTGTTGAGTTGTCTTCCGATTTTTTATATAAGTATCCGACTATGATTGGGGGAGGAGAAAGGCAGATGATAGCTATTGCCAGAGCGCTAGCTACCGATCCATCACTTGTTGTACTTGATGAGCCTACTTCCTCTCTAGATGTTTCTATCCAGGCAAAGATAATAAACATGTTACTTAAATTGCAAAAAAAATATAATTTAACTTATGTATTCATTACTCATGACTTGAGCTTAGTGAGAAATTTTACAACAAGAGTAGCAATAATGTATTTAGGTAAAATAGCTGAAATTGCGCCTACTTCTCAATTTTTCCTTGTACCAAAACATCCATATACTAAAATGCTTCTATCCTCAATACCTGTTATTAGTAAGGAGGAAGAAAAGCTGAAGCAAAAGAAGATAAAATCTCAAGGGGAAATACCAAGTCCAGTAAATGTTCCACCCGGTTGCAGTTTTAATACACGTTGTCCCATGGCATATGATAAATGTTATAAAATAGATCCGGTTATGAAGGAAGTTGAATCTGATCACATGGTACGATGCCATCTTTTTGGTTAGAGGTCTTAGGGTATTTATTGTTACTGTTTGCGTAAGGCTAAGATATCAAACTTTTATGTTCTATATAGAAACCACCAATAGCTTTACATCTAATTCAAAGGCCTTGCCTGTCTTTTATCAAAAATCGTGTTTTAATTTAGCAGAAATTCCCCATTTGCTAAGATGGGGATGAGAGCGAATGCCCGGCAAGTCGGGACAGAAGATAGCCTGCAAGGGCGGTGGATCTATATTCTTAATTGTAAAGCACAGATTAATGAATAGTATTTTATAATTACTTTTATAAAATGTATTTATTCCCATCTATACTAGTATGCAGTTGATAAATAATAAATATTATGGAGGAGGAAAAGAAATGCTGAAAGCAACTTTAAAAAATAGGCAGGAAATTGAGGATTTTGTTAGAGGATGTACGTTTTATGGAACAGGGGGAGGGGGTTTACCGGAGAATGGTATAGATTCTCTGGTTAGTGAATTAGAAAAAGGTAAGGAGATTGGCTGGATTGATATTAATGATATCTCAGACGATGATTTAACTGTTTGCCCGTTCCTGATGGGTTCTATTGCTCCTCATACTGAAGAAGCAATTAAGGAAATGGCAAGCTTGGGCCTTGATACTGTAAAAAACAAACAGAAGGACTGTTTAGCAATAGCTATTAAAGAGCTATCTAATTATACCGGGAAAAAAGTCGATGCATTGATACCTATAGAGCTGGGTGGTGCAAATACACCGGGATGCATTGCCGCTGGTTTGATTACGGGTATTCCCACTATAGATGGTGATTATACCGGCCGTGCAATTCCTGAAATATCCCAAACAACTCCTTACCTGTATGATAAGCCCCTATTACCTATTACAACTGTTGATGCATGGGGAAACATTTGTATTATTAAACACTCTACCAGCTACCCTGTAGCAGAACGTATAGGTAAATTATTAAGTGCTGCTTCATATGGATTAACGGGCGATGCGGGTTTCTTTTTAACTGGTAAGGAAGTTAAGGAAGTGATCATACCGGGGACATTAACAGAATGTTATAACATCGGGAAACTTATACGTGAAACGAGAGAAACAGGGAAAGATCCAATTACTGAGATAACAAAATCATTAGGTGGTTGGGTAATTTCCAGGGGAAAAGTTGTTAAAAAGGAATGGGAAGATCGTGTAGGGTATTATTGGGGGACACATACAATATCCGGAGAAGGCGAATTTAAAGGCGATACAACTAAAATATGGTTTAAAAATGAAAATCATATTTGCTGGAAAAATGATGAAGTCTTAGTTACAAGTCCAGATATTATAACCGTTGTTGACGTAGTAACGGGCGAACCTTTGGCGAACCCCAAAATAAGTGAAGATGACAATGTTGCCGTTATTGGACTCAAAGCAAGACCAGTGTTCCGCAGCGAAAAGGGCATAGGAATTTTAGGACCAAAAGCTTTCGGATTTGATTATGATTACGTTCCCATTGAAAACAGGTTGAAATAATTAATTATACCAACATAAATACGCGCTAATCAATAGAGGTTCTAATGATTATTAAGGATTTTTTACTAAATGCCATACATAAAATGTAGTCATATAAAAATTCATGGGATAACCAGCAAGAATCTAAAAAGAAGGAAGGGAGTGGATAAAATGGGTGATAGCATTTTGGGCGTAATGAAAAAAAGAAGAAGTATCCGAAAGTATAAAAAAGAAAATGTATCTAAAAAATTGTTGATACAATTAATTGAGGCAGCCATCTGGGCACCCTCAGGAAGCAATGTACAGCCATGGTATTTTGTTATTGTAGATGAGGCTAATACAATTGAACAGGTAAACGCATTTAGCCCCGGACTTTTAGGAGACCCCCCGAGTATAATTTTGATTTGCAGCGATAGAAAGAAGGCTTTTGAAAAAGCAGGTACATTGGGAAGAGATGAGTTATGTATGATGGATATCTCAATGGCAGCCCAGAATATAATGCTTTTAGCAGAAGAGATAGGTTTAAACACATGTCCCGTGAAATCTTTTAATAAAAGAGCTATTAGTAAAATATTGAATCTGCCGGATTATGTTTCAGCAGATTTAATTATTAGCGTTGGATATTCTGATGAAATTACCAGCACTCCCAAAAGGAGAAGCGTTAAAGAGACAGCTTTCTTTAATGTATGGGGGGGCAGAATTTAATGGATGAGAAGGAAATTATAAAACTATTTACTTACATGGTTACAAGTGCAAGGGGATGCGTGGATGAACCAAAAATATATGGGCCCTTCCGGCTTATTGATTCTATAAGTAAATTATATAGCATATTGAAAGAAAATAATCTTATAGAGAACGAAGAAGTATCGAAGATTATAGGAAAAATTGAGGATAAAAAATATAGTTGTATGACCGATGAAAAAGAATTTGTAATAATGCTGGATGATGTCATAGATGATTTTGTTACTTTATTTAATTTCAATAAATAACAAATTTAAAGAAGGAGGATATAAATTGAAAAGATTAACGTACAAAAATATGCTAGATATCATTAATGGCTCTGGACTTCTTGGTGCGGGTGGAGGAGGATCAATGGAATCCGGATTGATATTAGCAGAACAAATTAAAGCATTAAATATAGAGCCAATATTAATTACTGTTGATGAGCTTAAAGGCAGTGAAAAGATAGCTACGGTAGCAGGCATGGGTGCGCCAACAGCTATGCTAGAAAAACGTTTTGACATTGAATCAATTAACGCTTTGGAGCTACTTGAAAAAACAATAGGCTCAAAAATAGATTGTTTAATACCAGTTGAAACCGGTGCATTTAATACCATGGTGCCTATATATGCAGGAGCTAAAAAAGGCCTGCCCATTATAGATGCAGATGGTGCGGGAAGAGCTGTCCCCGAACTTGAAATGCTCATGTTTCACTTCTATGATATCCCACCTTCTCCTTTTGCCATAGCAGATAAAAAAAGCAATTCAGCTGTTGTTTATACAGAAAATTCTTATGATTGTGAGAACATTGCAAGAAGTATAATCTCGGCATTGGGAATGAGTGGAGGCATAGCATCATATGTAATGGATGGAAATATGTGTAAACGGGCAATGATACCTGGCACAGTAAGTATCGCTGAAAAAATCGGGGTGACTATTAGAGAAGCAAAAGAAAATAATAATGACTTTATTAAATTGTTAATAGATCAGTTTAATGGATACGAGTTAATAAGAGGTAGAGTTCAGGACATGACAACTCAAACTAAAGAAGGCTTTGATTTTGGACGCTATATCGTCCAGGGGTCTGGAGAATTTGAAGATAATGTACTTACTGTAAAATATAAAAATGAAAATATAATTGCAAAGAAGAATGGGAAAATGATTGCCATGGCTCCGGATTTGATTTGTTCCATATCAGTTGGAGGGCAAGCTTTGACAAATGCAGACTTGAAAGAGGGCATGGAAATTGCGGTGTTAGCATTCCCATGTCATGTTAAATGGAGAGAATTGAACGGTTATAAAGTATTTAAACACGTTATTGAGAAACTGGGATATAATGAGGATTACGTAACGGTTGAGGAATTAAATAAAAATTAAGCAAAACACCATTTGTTTTTAAGAACAGACATAAAGTAGAAAGTTTGTAATTAGAAAAGATACTGTCAAAAATAATATGAAAAAATATAAAATTTAAGAAGGTAAAAAATGCCTAATTATACTTTGAAAAATAAACAGGATGTAGAGGATTTTGTAAGAGGTGTGACTTTTATGGGAACAGGCGGCGGTGGAGATCCTAAAGTAGGTCTAGATTTCCTTGTAAAAGCATTAGAAGAGGGATATAAATTAAGTTGGGTTGACATCTCAGAGATAAATGAAGAAGAATGGGTGGCAATGCCATTTTATATGGGTTCTATTGCACCTATCTCTGAGGAAAATTTAAAAAAACTAAAAGAAATGGGTTTAGGTGAACCTACCGTGGAGAGACCGTTAATAAAAGCAGTCCAAGAACTAGAAAAATATAAACAAATAAAACTGGGTGCTTTGATTGCGGGAGAGTTAGGTGGAAGTAATACACCAGCACCATTAGATACGGCGGCAAGATTGGATAAAATTTTTATAGATGGAGATTTTGCGGGGAGAGCGATACCAGAATTAACCCAGGCAACCCCTTGTGTTAAAAACAAAAGCATTTGTCCCTTGGTTATGTGTGATTTATGGGGAAATGTTAATATTATTGAAAGTGCTATAAATTTTGGAATGGTGGAAGAATATGGACGCTCAATTGTTATGGTAACGAATCAAATGACGGGTAATATCGGATTTCTTATGAAAGTTAAAGAATTAAAAGAAGTGATGATACCCGGTACATTGACGGATAGTTATGTCGTTGGCAAAACAATAAGAAAAGCAAGAGAAGCGGCAGGACAGGACCCAGTGGAAAAAGCAGTTGAAGTAATCGGAGGGTATTTACTTTTCAAAGGAACAGTTACAGGAAGAGAGTTTGAAGATAAAAAAGGCTTTATGTTTGGCACACATGTATTTGAAGGTCTAGATGAATTCCAGGGACATACATTTAAGATATGGTTTAAAAATGAAAATCATATTACCTGGTTAGACAACAAACCATATGTTTGTAGTCCGGATATAATAACGGTTGTTGCTTTGGGAGATTGTGAACCAATAACAAATACCTATTTGAAAGTAAGACAGCAAGTAGCTATAATTGGAAAACCTCATATAAAATACCGTGATAAAGGCGATGTTAACTTGCTAATTCCAAAACACTTCGGTTTTGATATTGAATGGAAACCAATGGAACGAATGTTCTAAGCATAAGCAAAACTTTTTCGATAGAATAAATTAATAATAAATAAAATGGGGTGATTAAATGATTGAGCTAAATATCAAATTGACTACAGAATCAGTTTTCAAATACTTTGAGGAGATTTCAAAGATTCCCAGATGTTCAGGAAATGAGAAAGCCATAAGCGATTATCTTGTGACTTTTGCTAAGTCAAAAAATCTTAAAGTAGAGCAAGATGATGCACAAAATGTTTTAATTAAAAAACCCGCTACCCCGGGGTATGAAAAATCACCGACTGTTATCTTGCAGGGACATATGGATATGGTATGCGCCAAAAAAAAATCTGCAAAACATGATTTCAAGAAAGATCCTATTGAATTTAGAGTTAAGGGAGATATGCTTTATGCAAAGGACACAACTCTTGGGGCGGATAACGGCATTGCAATTGCTTATGCTCTTGCACTTTTGGATTCAAATACTATTCCGCACCCTCCTTTAAAAATATTAATAACCACAGAGGAAGAAGTAGGGCTCAATGGCGCATCAGCCTTAGACCCTAAATACCTTGAAGGTGACATGCTTATCAATATGGATTGCGAAGAAGAGGGTGTTTTATTTTCAAGCTGTGCAGGAGGTATAAGGGTAAAGCATCGTATACCAGTAAAATGGGAAAAACCTGAAAAAAATTGTATTTCAAATTTAATCAGTATCAAGGAACTAAAAGGTGGCCACTCGGGAGTCGAGATAGACAAAGGCAGAGGAAATTCAAACAAACTTATGGGCAGGTTTTTAAATGATCTTCTGCAGGAAGTGGAATATTGCATTAGTGAAATAAATGGCGGAGTTAAAATGAATGCTATTCCACAAGAAGCGGACGTTACTATTTTAATTGATCCCTGTGATGAAAGCAAACTGGCAGCTAAAGTGGATGAATGGAATTCGATTTTTCAAAATGAACTGAAAGTATCTGATCCACAGATGAATCTCAGTGTAAAAAGGTTAGATGATAATGATTTAAAAGTGTTATCAAGGGATACGATGAATAAAGTTATTTCATTACTAGTGCTTATGCCCAACGGTGTCCAGACAATGAGTAGAGATATCGAGGGACTAGTGGAAAGTTCAACAAATCTGGGGGTAGTTAATACATTTGAAACAGATATACTATTTGAGAGTAGTATTAGGAGTAATATAAAAAGTTTAAAATATAATATATCAAATCAAGCCAAAATGATTGCGGGTATTTTAGATATTGGTTTTGAAACGGATTCTGACTATCCGGAATGGGAGTATAGTCCTGATTCAAAGTTAAGGGATATATTTAAGAGGATTTATACAAATATGTACAATAATGAACTAAAAATAGCAGCAATTCATGCAGGATTGGAATGTGGTTTGTTCAAAGAAAAGAATAAGAATCTTGATATGGTTGCTTTTGGTCCTAATATGTATGATGTACATACTCCTAACGAACATATAAGTATATCTTCTATAGAAAGGACTTGGGACTACCTGATAGCAGTTCTAAAAGAGATAAAACCTGTACAATGAACACTGCAAAAAAGTATAGTATGTTATTAAAATAGTTGGTAAATTTAACAAAAGGCACATATTCTTTAGGATTTTTAGCGATGGGGGGGATACTATTAAAAAATTTGGCAGTACACTTTCATTCAAGTTAAACCGAGGTTAATATATCAATAAACTAAGAAGGGAGTCAGTAATATTATGTCAAAATTTATAACTACGATGCAAGAGGTTGAAGATTTAGTAAGAGGTGTTACATTCTTTGGAACAGGAGGAGGCGGAGATCCTGTAAAAGGTTTAAAGTTTTTAAAAGAGACAGTGAAGGATGTTGGGAAGATTGAAATTATTGATGTTGATGAGTTAGATGATGATGCGACAGTGTGCACATGCTTTTATATGGGTTCAATCGCGCCACATACACCCGAAGTTCAAGAAAAAATGAAAAAGATGGGTTATGCAGATATAGAAGTTGAAAGAGTACTACCTGAAGCGGTTAAGAGACTGGAAAAATATATCGGAAAAGAAATTGATGCAATTGTTGCAATTGAATTGGGAGGCATTAATACACCCGCTCCTATAGATGCTGCCGCAAGGTTAGGAAAAAAAATAATAAATGGTGATTATGCAGGTAGAGCCATTCCTGAAATTGTTCAAACAACGCCGTCACTGGCAGGGAAAAATGTGTGTCCCATGACCAGTGTTGATGAGTGGGGGAATGTAGTATATATCGAGAAAGTTAAAAACCATTTATGTGCGGAAGCTATGGGTAAAGCAATTAGTACTGTCGCATTTGGATTGGTAGGACAAACTTCTTTTGTTATGACAGGCAAGGAAATGAAAGAAATTATTATTGAAGGTACAATCACAGAAAGCTTAGCAGTCGGCAAGGTTCTTAGGGAAGCAGCAGAGTCAGGCAAAGATCCAGCTAAAAAAGTAGCTGATTTACTTAACGGATGGGTACTCTTCAAAGGAAAAGTTGTGGAAAAGGTTTGGGAAGACAAGGAGGGTTATTTTTGGGGAACAAATACCATTAAAGGCACTGATGATTTTTCGGGACATGAGTTCAAAATATGGTTTAAGAACGAAAATCATATTACCTGGTTAGACGGAGAAGTGTATGTGACAAGTCCAGATATCATTGAAGTCATTGATTCAAAAACAGGAGAACCTATAACTAATCCAGCTATAAAAGAAGGAAATGAAGTTGCAGTTATCGGGGTAAAGAAGAGAGCAGCTTTTGATAACAAGGTAGGTATAGATAGGGTAGGCCCCGTTCATTATGGCTTTGATATTAAACATAAGCCAATTGAAGAAGTTGTTAAGTAAACTACTATCCGTAGGTGAGATTCCCAGTCCGGTGGACGTGCCACCCGGATGTAGTTTCAATATACGATGCCCTTTCAAGACGGATATCTGTTTTGTCGAAGATCCAGTGATGCGAGAGATTGAACCTGAACATTATATTCGTTGTCATGATATTTAATTTTATTTAATTAAAAGGAGGTAAGAGATTATGCCGATTACAATGGATTTGGAAATTGGCGTTGCAGCCTACAAGGTTGTGCGTGAACTGCTTGAGGTAAAAAAAGGAGAGAGTGTCCTGATTACGATCGACTCGGCAGGTCACTGGCGGTTAGCAGAAGAAACCGCTAAAGCGGCTGAAGCAATGGGAGCAAAAGTAATGGTCGCCTGGCATTCAACACCGCCTGGATATGGAAAGGTGGGTGATCCCTACTTACCGGATGCTTTACACGCAGCGATTCCGGAGACGGACTGCTGGGTAGAATACAATTATCAGTGGCTGCTTTATTCTACACCGTGGGAAAAAGCCTTAACGAACCCCAAGCGTGTCCGTTATTTGTTCCTGGGAGGATTAAATGAAGATCAATTTGTCCGATGTGTGGGTAAGGTTGACCTCGACTTGCAGAAGCAGTTTCAGGATACACTGGTCGGTTTAACCCAAAA
>Ga0114922_10006897_pt1 | contig 10399 bp, 11 predicted proteins | sample AartaG_FD_100975 | JGI IMG/M metagenome (GOLD analysis project Ga0114922, IMG submission 100975) | Deep subsurface microbial communities from Aarhus Bay to uncover new lineages of life (NeLLi) - Aarhus_00045 metaG | ecosystem: Environmental > Aquatic > Marine > Oceanic > Sediment | place...
CAATAAGCACCTTTGCGAGAGACGGTTCTCTCGCAAAGGTTTCGACTCGGCGCTTCGCGCCTCGCTCAAGGCTGGCCCTGAGCAAGAGCGACGCAAGTCGCTCGCGTCGAAGCCCGCAGGGCGGATGTTGCACGCCCGTCGTGCAACATCCGGGCTAGGGTCGTGGTTGCCCGATGCCGGCGTCGGGTGCCCGTGCAGGTACAGGATGAGCGAAACCGACAACACCGACCTCCTCGCTTGGCAGGAGCATGGCGCCGTGCGCTTCCTGCGCGAGGTAGGCGTTAGAGCTGGACAGGTCGTCCTGGATTTCGGCTGCGGCCAAGGCGCCTACACCAGGCCGGCCGCACGGATAGTGGGAGCGCGCGGCACAGTCTACGCGCTAGACAAGAATCCCTCGGCGCTCGACGCCTTGGCGCGAGCAGCCACCGAGGAGGGATTGACCAACATACGGCGCCTCGACACCGCCGGAGCAATGCCCTTGCCGCTGGACGATACATCTGTCGACGTAGTCCTGCTGTATGACGTGTTGCACCTGGTTGGATCACAGGGGCCCGGCGAGAAGGCCAACCACAGCACGGTCGCCGATCGAAGAGGGCTGCTGAAAGAAGTGCACAGGGTCCTGAAGCCGGCGGGCCTCGTGTCGGCGCACTGTCCACACTTGGCCACGCATACGGACGTGGAATCAGAGAGGGATATTGCAGAGGAATTCACGACGGAAGGATTCGCCGTTGAGAAGAGCTTTCGCGCTGAACTGAGGCACAATAATGGTATTGCCCAGGGGCATGTCCTGAATTTCGTCAGAGACAGCGATCGCGGGCGCGGAGCATGTTGAGGACCCACGGCAACGAACTCAGGTGGATTCCGCGTCAGATCATACGTGCCTTGAGGGGCGGCCGGCGACAAACGAAGGAAGTGGCAGTATGAGAATCGCAGTTTCCAGCGGCAAGGGCGGCACGGGAAAGACCACCGTGGCCACGAACCTGGCCGTCACGGCGTCCAGGGCCGGGCGAACCGTCGGCTATCTCGACTGCGACGTCGAGGAGCCCAACGGGGCGCTGTTCCTCAAGCCGCAGATCGCCGAAACGCGGCCGGTGAACGTGAGCATCCCCAAGCTGGACCTCGACAAGTGCAACGCCTGTGGCGAGTGCGGCAAGATCTGCCAGTACAGCGCCGTCATAGCCATGGGCAAGACCGTGATGATCTTCCCGGAGCTCTGCCACGGCTGCGCCGGCTGCTGGCTGGTATGCCCGACGGGCGCCATCACGGAATCGCATCGCCAGACAGGCCAGTTGGAGTTGGGCATGGCCGGGGACGTGCATTGCGTTGGGGGGCTGCTCAACATCGGCGAGGCCATGAGTCCGCCCGTGATCGCCGCGGTCAGGGACGCCGCCCCGGACGTGGACTTCCTGATCATGGACTCCCCGCCCGGGACGTCCTGCCCCGTCATCGAGAGCGTCCGCGATACCGACTTGGTCTTGCTGGTCACCGAGCCGACGCCGTTCGGCCTGAACGACCTGAAGCTGGCCGTGGAGATGGTTCGCGCACTCAAGCTGCCGCTGGCCGTCGTGATCAACCGCGCCGATATCGGCGACGGCCAGGCCAGGCGGTATTGCGAGCTTCAAGGGATCGACGTGCTGGCCGAGATTCCCGACGACCGCCAGGTGGCCGAGGCGTACTCCCGTGGTGAGATGGCCTGTGATGCGATCCCCAAGTACCGGGACCTGTATGGCGACCTGCTGACCGAGTTGGAGAAGAAAATCACTGCCCATGCCAGATAGGGATTGGCAAGCTGAGATTGCCCGCATGCAGGAGCGCGACCGGAAATCCCGAGCCATCCTCGGCGTGCCGGAAACCGCCGGCCAGACGGAGATTTGCCGGGCGTTTCGCCGCGCGAGCCTTGTGCATCACCCGGACGCAAACCCACAAGATGACAGCGCCGCGGCCCGGTTCCATCTAGTCTGCTGCGCGTGCAAGTTCTTGACCGAGGGCGAAGCGTCCGCCGCCTTGGACGATCTGGAGTGTTCGGCGTCGCCGCACACGGACGGCAAGTACCGCCTGGACAACCCTTGGGGCTACTGGTGCTGGTGGCGAGAGAAGTTCTTCAGTCAGAACAGTAAGGAGAGAAGCCATGCCGATCTTCGAATACCGTTGCAGGAAATGCGAGCACGTCACCGCGTTCCTGGAAAAACCGGATAACCGGAAGGCCCACGCCTGCGAAAAGTGCAGCTCGAAGGCAACGGACAAGGTCTTTTCGACGTTTGCGGCCAAGTCTGGAACGTCATCGTCCTCAAGTTCAAGCTGCCCCACCGGAACCTGCCCGCTCTCATGACATGACAAAGCAATTGCCAGATAACTTCTATGAACAGATCAAGCCGCGCCTCCACAAGCGCATCGGACGGGAAGTGCGCCTGGCTAGGCGGGTGCTGGACCTGGGCTGCGGCTCCTGTGATCTGGTCAGGCACCTGGCGGGTGCATACCGACAGGAGGTCACCGGCGTGGATATCTTCCCGGGCAGCTTTCCATCGCGACGTCACACGCCGGACGGGGCTCACTTCCACTGCCTGAAACGAAACGCGGCGCATCTGAGCTTTGCGGCTGACGGATCTGCCGACGCGGTTGTCACCATGTGGGCCTTGCATGAAATGAAGAAACCGGAGGCGATCCTGCGGGAAACACGCCGCGTGCTGCGCCCAGGCGGCGAGATCTTCATCATCGATTTCCCCAAGAACTCCTTGGCCCAGAGGCTCTGGAACGAAGATTACTATCGGCCGGACGAGGTCAAGGCTCTGCTTCAGGAAGGGGGATTCGAGAAGGTGAAAGTCCGCCTCATCGAATGCGAGCAGGTCATGTGGGCACGCGGCTATCGGCCACGGTTGGCCCGAGACGACAGGCGTGACCTTCGCAGGCAGAGGCGCTCGGGTCTGGAGGCACAGCGATGAAGGCCGCCATATACGAGACGGTAAGGAAGATGGCGGAGGCCGCTGCCGCGCTGGCGGCCGGCGAACTGTCCCGGCGTATTGCCGAGAACGGTCGGGCCACGTTCATGGCAGCAACGGGAGCATCGCAGTTCGCGTTTCTGGATGCCCTGGTACGACAATCACGAGTAGATTGGGCGCCGACGGAGATGTTCCACCTGGAGGAGTACATCGGATTGCCGGAGTCCCACCCCGCGAGTTTTCGCCGCTACTTGCGGGAACGCTTGCTCGACGTGGTTCACCCCGGGCGCGTGCATTTCATTAACGGAAGTGCTGCTGACCCGTGGCAGGAGTGTGCTCGTCTGGAGCAGCTCGTGCCCGAAGACGGTGTAGACGTGGCCTTCGTGGGGATCGGCGAAAACGGGCATCTGGCATTCAACGATCCGCCGGCAAACCTCGCAAACGACGATTCCTTCACCGTGGTTAGCTTGACCGAGAGTTGCCGGGCGCAGCAGGTTCACGAGGGGTGGTTCGGCACGATCCAAGAGGTCCCGGACAAACCCATTACTGTGACAATCCGGGGCATCTTGAGATCGAAGTGCATTGTCTCGGCGGTTCCGGAGGCAAGAAAGGCCGTTGCAGTCCGGTGCGATCTCAGCGGAACCGTCAGGCCGGCGTGCCCGGCATCGGTGTTGGTAGAGCATCCGCGGACATACCTGTTCCTTGATGCGGACGCAGCATCCCTGCTGGATGAAGCGGCCATCCACCGGTGGCAGGAGGCACAGCCAAGTACGCGCGATGACGACCAAGGATCGCCGAACACGGCCAAACGGAGTTCATGGGCTACCTTGGGTCAAGATAGAGAGAGAAAAGAGGCGCAGCCCGGCTGACTCGGGTGCGTTTGCTGAAGCGAGAGATGAGTGCATATGGGACGGATTATCGTGATTGTCGGCGGTGTGGCCGGGGGCGCCTCCTGCGCCGCTCGCGCCAGGAGACTGGACGAGACCGCTACCATCGTAATGTTCGAACGCGGGGAGTACATCTCGTTCGCGAACTGCGGGTTGCCTTATTTCGTCGGCGGGGAGATCAGTAGCCGGGAGAAACTCCTTGTCACAACACCCGAGCGAATGAGGAACCGTTTCGGCATCGACGTTCGCGTCCGGCACGAGGTTCTCTCCATCGACCGGATGGGCAAGGCCGTCGAGGTGCGCGATCACCAGAACGGAGGGACATATCGTCAGGCCTATGACACATTGGTTCTGTCGCCCGGAGCACAGCCGGTGCGCCCGAAGCTGCCCGGGATGGATAGCGCCCGCGTGTTCTGCCTGCGGACCGTGCCCGATGCCGAACACATTCGCCGGTTCGTGGAAGAGAACGATCCGCGCGCCGCGGTGGTGGTCGGAGGCGGAGCCATCGGCTTGGAGATGACTGAGAATCTCATCCACCTCGGTCTCTGCGTCACCTTGGTGGAGATGGCCGACCAGGTGATGCCCTGGCTGGACCGAGAGATGGCCGAGTGGATACACCAGCATCTTCGCTTTCAGGGGGTCGAGTTGCTCTTGAACAGTCCGCTGGAAAGGTGCGAGGAGGACCGAAATGGCCGACTGATCGTTCGCACTGGCGGCGGACACGAGATTCATTGTGATATGGTCATCTGCGCCATAGGCGTCAAGCCCGAGTCCGATCTGGCTCGGGCGGCGGGATTGGACATCGGTTCGCATGGCGGGATTCTCACCAACCAGCAGTTGCAGACGAGCGACTCAAGTATCTACGCTATCGGCGATGTGGTTGAGACCGAGGACCTGGTCGTCGGAGGTCGGAGGCTGATGCCACTGGCGAATCTGGCGAATCGCCAGGGGCGTCTCGTCGCCGATCACATCTGCGGCAAGGATGTCCGCTACCCAGGGGCTGTCGGGACCGGCATTGTTCGGATCTTCGACCTGGCGGCGGCCTCGACGGGAGCCAACGAGAAGGCGCTGAAGGCCAAGGGGCTGGCCTATGAGAAGTCCTACACGCACCCGGCCTCCCACGCAGGATACTATCCCGGTGCAGTCCCGATGGTCATGAAACTGCTCTTTGCGCCGGATGGGGGCCGCTTGCTTGGGGCACAGGTCGTCGGCATCGACGGGGTGGATAAGCGGATCGACGTATTGGCGACCGCCCTCTACGGGGGGCTGAGCGTCTCGGACCTTGCCGCCATCGAGTTATCCTACGCGCCGCAGTTCGGAACGGGCAAGGACGCCGTCAATCTCGCGGGCTATGTCAGCAGCAACATTCTGGACGGCGACGTGGACGTGGTTCATACGGAGCAGATAGATCACTGGCTCCTGAAAGGCGGGCTGCTCCTTGACGTGCGTACAGAGGCAGAGTTCCATCGCGGCTATATCGAGGGAGCCGTGAACATCCCCATAGATGATCTCCGCATCCGCATCCAGGAGATTCCCCGCGACCGGACACTGCTGGTTTACTGCTTGACGGGCATCCGCAGCTACTATGCGTGCCGGATTCTTCGACAAAAGGGATTCGATGCCCTGAATTTCAGCGGCGGGTACATGGTCTACTGCGCGGCCCTGCCATCACGGTGCAAGGGCATTCCGGGCCTTCGCCGTTGGAAGCGGACCTTGGCCATGGAGACTTTCTGCTCGACGCCCGAGGAAAGACAAATCGTGGAGAACCAGTCCGGACGCCGTCGCCCAGAGGAGCAAGACGATCATGCCATGGATTAAGCAGGACATGTGTACAAGTTGCAGCCTCTGCGTCAACGAGTGCCCCGTAGGCGCTATTGAGCTGAACGTCGACGGTTTTGCCGAGATCGACGAGGGCGAATGCGTCCGCTGCGGGCGGTGTCACGACGTGTGTCCCCAAGAGGCCGTGCGTCACGACGGCGAACGAATTCCGCAAGAGGTGGCGGAGAACCTGCGGTGGGTCCGCAAGCTGCTTCGGCACTTCCAGGACCCGCAAGAACAGTCCGCCTTCATGCAACGCATGGTGCGGTTCTTCAACAAGCAGAAGAAGGTGAGCGAACGAACTCTTGCTGCGATCACCTCCGCCGAGGACAAGCCGGCCGAAGGCATTGATGCCGCCATTGGCCAGTTGTCCGAGGATTAGAGCACCGAAGCATCGAAGGGATAGTGACACAGATGGAGACGAAGCCAAAGGAACTGGTTGTGATCAGCGGCAAGGGCGGCACGGGCAAAACGTCGATTGTGGCCTCGTTTGCCGCCTTGGCTGACAAGGTGGTGCTGGCCGACTGCGACGTTGACGCTGCCGACTTGCACCTGGTCCTCGACCCGAAGGTCGTCCGCCGGGAGAGTTTCTCCGGCGGCAAGCGGGCGCGGATAAAGCCAGGACATTGCACCGCCTGTGGCAAGTGTGAAGAGCTGTGCCGCTTCGATGCGATCTACTTTGACGGGCCTGGAAATGGGCGAGTGGACAAGACCTTCCGCATCGACCCCATCGCCTGCGAAGGCTGCGGCGTCTGCGCGTGGTTTTGTGCCGAGAAGGCCATCGAATTCGTCCCTGCCGTCAACGGCGAATGGTACGTCTCTGAGACTCGGCACGGGCCGATGGTGCATGCCAAGCTGGGCATCGCGGAGGAGAACTCCGGCAAGCTGGTCACTACCGTTCGTCAGGAAGCGGGGAAACTCGCAGAGCAGCGCGGCATCGATCTCGTTCTGATCGACGGCTCGCCCGGCATCGGCTGTCCCGTCATCGCCTCCATCACCGGCGCCGACTTCGTGTTGATCGTCACCGAGCCCACGCTCAGCGGCCTGCACGATCTCGGCCGCGTGGCGGACGTGGCCAAGCATTTCAAGATTCCGGGCATGGTGTGCATCAACAAGTGGGATATCAACCCGGACGTCGCCTCGGAAATCGAGCGTCAGACGATTGAACGTGGCCTCAGCGTGGCCGGGCGGGTCCGGTATGACCGGGCCGTGACGGACGCCCAGGTCCGAAAGCAGGCCGTCGTCGAATTTCAGCAAGATGGCTGCACCGAGGACATTCGTGATCTGTGGACGAAGGTGGGGGCGCTGCCGCGATAGCGGTGTGCCCCGGGCCACCCCAAGAGAGAAAGGAATGATAGATGGCGTGTTTACCTGAGACAGTCAGAGAGGCGTGGGAAGATCGTGACGGCCCTGTGATCCTGGCGACGGTCAATCCAGACAGTGCCCCCAACATCATCTACGTGGGCTGCGTGGGTGCATTCGGCGATGACCGTCTGGTTGTGGCCGACAACTACTTTGACAAGACCCGAAAGAACCTGCTCAGCGGCTGCAAGGGATCGATCTTGTTTCGCTGCAAGAAGGGCAAGGCATACCAGGTCAAAGGGACGCTCGAATACCACAAGGATGGTGAAGTCTTCGATCACATGAAGACCTGGAATCCTCCGAAGCACCCCGGACACGGCGCGGCGGCTTTGCGGATCGAGGAGGTTTACTCCGGAGCGGAGAAGCTCGGCTGAGTCAGGGCGTGGCAGGGTGAGGTAATCAGGCATGCCAACCTATGACTATCAGTGCGACCATTGCGGCCACCGCTTCGAGCAATTCCAGAAGATGTCGGACCCGCCTGTGGAAACCTGTCCCGAATGCGGCGGAAAGGTTAACCGACTGATCGGGGCCGGTGCGGCGGTCATCGTCAAGGCCTCCGGTGTTCGCTCTACCGACTACCGCACCTCTCGCCCAAGCTGCGGGCGCGACAGGCCCTGCTGCGGCCGCGATACGCAATGCGAAACCAAGCCGTGTGATGAATGAGGCGGTGCCACGGGATGCATCTTTGGACCTGTGCCGTCGCCGACGGGCTGGGCCTGCCCCGGCCCCAGGTCGCCACAAGCCAGATGCAGTAGCATCGGCGTGTCGAAAAGACGCCGTCGGGAATGCGGAGTGAACGGAGATGGCGCGTCCGCGAGGCGTGGCCGGCAGGCAGACGCCCGCACGTCACGCCTCTGACAGCGGGCGAGCGGATTCGAACCGCCGACGTCCAGCTTGGGAAGCTGGCATTCTACCACTGAATTACGCCCGCACGACACTGCATGATAATCGCCCGACGCGATTTGTCCAGCGGTTTCGCGCGACGGGCGGCCGCGACGGATCAGCCCATCAGGGCCTGGCCCTTCATCCACTCCACCGCCCTGGCCATGCTCTGCTCGGGCGTGTGCCGCGGCTCGTATGCGAGCTTGCGCCGGGCCTTGGAAATGTCCGGGCACATGTGGAAGAGGAAATGATTCCTCGCCCCCCGGTCGGGCATGACGCGTGTGGCGAACTCCTCGTAGGAGACCCACTCGATCGGAATCGCGACGCCGTAGATCTCCGAGAACAACTGGACCATCTGGGCGGCCGTGAGCGCGTAGGCCGAGCCGACGTTGAAGAACTCACCGGCCGCTGGGTCGGGCTTCTCGAGGGCGAGGGCGAAGCCTTCGGCGACGTCCTGGGCGTCGCAAGGCCCAATCAGCGCGTTGCATCCGCGGAAGAGCTTCACCGGCTCGCCGCGTGCCATGGCGCGATGGGCCTCGACGTCGCGCCCGCCGCGCATCTCCAGCGGCACCTTGCCCGGCCCGCAGATGTTCGGTGGGAGGATCGCGGTGAAGGCCACGCCGTCGCGGCGGCAGCGGCGCTGAAGCCCGCACAGCTCGTCCATGCGCCGCTCGTACGGCTCGCTCAAGGCCGGGCCGACGCGGACCTCCGGGGCGGGCACGGTCGTCGGCGGGCCGAGCATCCACACCGACCCGCACCAGATGAAGTGGCGGCACTTGCCGCGCAGGGCCTCGTACAGTGCGGTCGCGTCGGCCTGCACGATGTCGATGAGCGCGTCGCAGGGCAGCTCGGCCAGGGCAGCGACCGGATCATCCGCGGGCAGCTTGACGAGCTTGGCCTGCTCCCACGCCTTGCCGTCGGGCCTCGGTCGGCGGCCTCGCGTGGCGACCGTCACGTCGTGGCCCGCCTCGATCAGCCGCGGAACCAGGTGCCCGCCGATGTGCCCCGTGCCGCCAATGACGATAACCCGCATCGGTCAGTCCTTTCGCCGCGCCTGCGGTCAGCCGACCCACGGGCGCGAGTCGGGCACGTCCAGCCACGTCCCCGTGCCCACCGCCTGCTGGGAGATCAGCCCCGGCAAGGTCATGTCCATGGCCTCGTGAATGCCGATCGGCGGCGGCGCGGCGGTCCGGATGGCCCGGGCGAAATCGTGGAGCACCCAGAAGTCGCCTCCGCCGTGCCCGGCCTTGCTGGACTCGGCCAGCATGGCCTTGACGTGCTCGGGCAGGAAGCGCTCGCGGTAATTCTCGAGCGGCTCCCATTCCATCGCGCTGCCGTCGTCGAGCGCCCGGGGCTTGGGCCGGAGCGATACCTTGGGCTGCTCGCCGGGCGCCCGCCCGGACTCGTATGCCCCCAGCGTGCCCTGGAGGCGATAGTAGTCCATCTTGTGGGGGCGCTCGGAGAGCATGTCGATCTGGCACTGCACCATCCCGCCGCCGCTGAGCCGCCCGAGCGTCACGATCATGTCCTGGATGCCGTACGCTTCATCGCGGGCGTCCACGTAATGATACCCGGCGCCCGCGCAGGCCACCTGCGTGACGCGCTGGGGTGCGAGCCACTGAAGCAGCGGCCCCAGCTCGTGGGTGATGTACGTGTTGCCGTCGATGCCGGTTTGCCATTTCCGCCGCCAGCGGGTGACCTCGTTGTGGGCCTTCAGCTCGTGGAGGTAGTGCCCCTCGGCGTAGTACATCTCGCCGAACAGGCCCGCCCGCGTCATCTCGCGGACGATGATGTTGGGTATGCCGTAGCAGTAGTTCTCGGCCATCATGTAGACGGCGGAGCTTTCGGCGGCGGCCTGGACGAGCCGGCGGCACTCGTCGAGGCTCACGGCCGCGGGCACCTCGCTGAGAACGTGGACGCCCCTTTGCAGTGCGGCGACGGCCTGGGGCGCGTGAAAGTGCATCGGCGTGCCGATGACCACCGCGTCGGCGGCGCCGGCGTCGAGCATGGCCTCGTAATCGGTGAAGGTCTGCGGGATGGACCACTCCTCGGCGGCCTTGGCCAGCCCCTCGGGGTTGACGTCGCAGGCGGCCGTCATGCGAACGCCGGCCAGGGCCCGTAGCGAGCGGAAGAAACTGCCGCCGCGACCGGCCGCGCCCACCACGCCTATGCGAATCTCGTCGCTTGCCATGTTAAGTGCCCTTGAGAATCTCGTCGGCGATTGCGCGGACATCTGCCGCGAGAGCCCCGGCCGCTTCGGCGTCCTCGGCCTCGGTGACGATCCGCATGATCGGCTCGGTGTTGGACGCCCGGACGTGGACCCAGCCAACGGGCAGGTCCACTCGCAGCCCGTCCTCCTCGTTGGCGGCCGCCTGTGGGCGGGAGAGGAGGTCCTTCCGCGCCGCCGCGATTATCTTCGGCGCCGCATCGAGAGGGCAGGCGAACTTGTCCTTGAGCATCACGTAGCGCGGCAGCGCCGAGACCAGCTCGCCGACCGTCTTTCCGCTGGCGGTG
>Ga0114922_10006898_pt1 | contig 10398 bp, 5 predicted proteins | sample AartaG_FD_100975 | JGI IMG/M metagenome (GOLD analysis project Ga0114922, IMG submission 100975) | Deep subsurface microbial communities from Aarhus Bay to uncover new lineages of life (NeLLi) - Aarhus_00045 metaG | ecosystem: Environmental > Aquatic > Marine > Oceanic > Sediment | place: Aarhus...
CAGTCCTGCCGGCAGGCATAATGTCTCAAGCGGGATGAAGAATATGTTTTTGATACGTGAAACGAAGTCGGGTGTGCAGCGGACATCGCGCACACCCGACCTTTATTTTACCTTGATGGCTTAAACTATGCACTTGCTTAAGAATACCGGACGCAATGCCTTATCAATGCTATCACGGACATTGCTCGTGTGAGCAGGCTTCATCCTTTCCTTCCGCCTTCTGCCTTCTGCCTTTGCTCGTCCCTTTGCTCTTGACGCCAAGATGGATATTTGTATAATGATATTTACGTGTACCGCTGTATAGTATATGCGCCTACTATCGTTGCCGGCCCACAAAAGACTTATACTACCACGACGCTTACTACCCAACCACGGACACCGTTAAACCTTGTTAGTAAATAAGTTATACAAAAAAAACCGCGACAATCACACCACACGACCAGGGGACTGGAATAACCTAACTTCAGGTCCGATAAGGACTTAAAGCGAAAAAGCCGTAGAGATTAACTAATTTACGCGCCATAACCGAAAATTGAGCTAATTACCTGGATTTTAATGGTTTGAATTATGGAAAAAACGTTAAAATAATATAAATGGGCAAGCAGAGGTCCATGCTGATGCTACCCCAAGACGAAAAATTTATGGCCAGAAAGCGAAAAAAACTCGGTGATGTACTGCTCTCATGGGGCGTGTTAGATGACAAACACCTTAAAGAGGCCATGAAACACGCCGATACCAATCATCGAAGGCTGGGCGAAGCGCTGGTCGAAATGGGACTCGTCGATGAAGAGCAGGTCACCAAGGCGATGGCCACCCAGTTTGACCTCGAATACGTTGATCTCGATCAGCACGTCGTCGATACGTCCGCTCTTGACCTCATGCCCGACGACCTGATAAGAAGACATCTGGTCCTTCCTATGAGCAAGGAGAACGGACGTCTCAAAATCATCATCCACGATCCGCTGGACCTCGACACCATGGATCTGCTTCGTTTTCGACTGAATACCGAGCTGGAATGTGCTCTCGCCTCGAAAACCAAGATAAAACGATATATCGATACCTTTCTCGACAAAGTTCACTCTTCCCTGGATGCCACCGTTGATGAACTCCATAAATCCATCGATGCTTCCATCGATGCCTCAATCGACCTGGATTCACTGGCCGAAAGCGATCTGGAGGACGATTCCGCGCCGATTATCAAACTGCTCAACAAAATTATAGGCGAAGCCGTTAAACTGAGAGCCTCGGATATTCACATTGAGCCGATGAACGACCGCGTTCGGGTACGATATCGTATCGACGGAGTATGTGCCGAACGGGATAACATCCCGAAACAATTGCAACCGGTTGTTTTAACAAGACTTAAGATTATGTCCGGCATGGATATCGCCGAACGAAGACTCCCCCAGGACGGTCGAATCAAAAAGACCTTCGGCGGCTCCGAAATCGACTTTCGCGTCAGTGCGCTGCCCGGATACCACGGCGAAAGCGTCGTCCTTCGTATCTTAAGGCCGGAATCCGTTCGCGTTGGTATCCAGGCGCTCGGTTTCCTCGAAGATGATTATCAGCGATTCTTACGAATCATCAAGCGACCCAACGGCATCTTCCTGGTGACTGGGCCTACCGGATCGGGTAAAACGACTACCCTTTATGCCGCCTTACAGGAACTCAATCGACCAGACAAGAAAATCATCACCGCCGAGGATCCCGTTGAGTATAATTTTACCGGCATGAACCAGTGCCAGGTTAGGCACGATATTGGACTTTCATTTACAAAAATCCTTCGGTCCATGCTTCGTCAGGCGCCTAATATCATTCTCGTCGGTGAAATTCGTGACCTGGAAGTGGCCGAAATCGCCATTCAGGCCGCCCTGACTGGACACTTGGTTTTTAGTACTCTACATACCAACGACGCACCGAGCGCCATAACTCGTTTAATTGACATAGGAGTAAAGCCCTTCCTGGTCGCCAGCGCTATCCAGGCCATCATGGCACAGCGGCTCGTAAGGAAAATCTGCCAGGATTGCAAAGAAGAATTGCTCGAGCCCGATTCTAAGATGCTGAAACTCCTGAAATTCACCCAAAATGACCTGGTGGAAAAGTCCGTATATCGCGGCGCCGGCTGCACGCGATGCCATAATTCCGGGTTCCACGGACGGATCGGCATCTTCGAAATGATGTTGATGAACTCCGAACTACGTGAAATGGCCTTCAAACGAGAACCTACTAACAAGATCCGCGCCGCCGCAATCGCCAGCGGAATGCGACCACTCATGAACGACGGGAAGATCAAAATACTCGAAGGTATTACCGCGCTTGAAGAAGTCGCGCGAGTCGCCCAGGCTGAAGACATCGAAGCCATGGTGACTACGGAATAAGCGAGGTTGTAACCGTTTACGAATATGTAAAAAAACCATAAAATTAAAAACTTAAAAACGTGAAAAATGCAATATTGCGATGTTCGCTTTGTTTACAGACTTTATTTAATAATCCATGCTTTCGCTCTCCAAGTGTACCGGGAGCATTGCAGGGAGCTCAATAGCGAAATTGGGAGGGCGCTGAGGGCATAGAGAAAAACAAGATAGAAGTGAAAAAAGGATTTCAGAAGGCAGTGAAACTTTGCGAAGTGCCTGCTCCGCCGATGAGGTTACGAAGATTGGAAACTTGCTAGGTAGCGTGAGAATCAAGAAGAGGTGAAACCACGAATGGCACAGATTCTTCTTTCAAAACACCCTTTTGATCTTCTGTTGGGATTTAGAGTATTATTTGCATGAAATGAGGCGTGAACGCCTCATTTTGATTTAGATTGGAATCGTTGAAATATATGTGTATAGTTAAAACATATATAGCGCCATTACTAAATTCCATGGGAAATGAAATTTTAAAGCCAAACGAGAAACCCATTTACTGGCTTGATGAAATTTTATGTGGTGGCATAAAATATCATGAACAAGATATAGACGACGATACTAGGAAAGAAACTTATAAACCTATCGTAGTATTAATATCCGGGCCGCCGGGAGCCGGTAAGTCTCTGCTACTTCAGCAAATATGTTATATGATCGGGCTTCATGATGTTCAAAACAACCTCGATAATCCTGAAACATGGCAACGCATGGTTATTATTTCTGTTGATGCCGGCGCAAAAACAACAGTGAAAAATTTAGATAATCTGAAAATGCCAGCAGAAGTCGATGGTAAAAAAATTGTATTTTATTACGATTACGTTTTTCAAAAAAGCTCTAAAAAACCAGATATAAAGTTTTCCTTACCAGACCCTAAACCTCCTCTTACCATATTAAGCCCTTACTCATCGGATGGTCCTTGGCAGATTGACACATTTATGGATGCTGTCAATCTAGGATGGAAATGTATTGGACGAGCGACACATCCTAAAATTATCGCAATAGATAGTCTGAATATTATGGAGCGCACGAAAGTAACCAAAACAAGTGGGCACCAACATAAACCTGAAAAAGAAAGCGATAGTATGGGAGAGAGCATAGGCTCTTTATATGACAGGATATTGCATAGAATGCCCTGTCCTCCTTCCGTTCTCATATTAGTTCTTGATACGCCGGAAATTGCGGAATCTTCATTTTTTACAGGTCATCGTCATTGGGAATACTTATCCGACGTGGTAATTCGAGTTGATTATACACATGAATTTGATTACTATACCCGACATCTGGAAGTTATCAAAACTCGGTACCAGAACCATACTTTAGGTAAGCAATTGTTTAAAATATTTCCCCCTCCTGATTCAGATGAACAGAACAAAATTATACCTGATCGTGAAGGAGCACGTCCCTATATTACCCGTGGAGGATTATTTGTTTTTCCGTCAGAACACCTCATTCTCTCGAAGATTCGTACTGGAAAAAAACTAATCCACGTAAGACCAAAGAGACCCAAACTTAAATGGGCCAGTCCCATATTGAATACCGTCGATGATTGCCGGCCTGTTGCCAGCGGACCCGGCGACCTTGCTCCTCCCTTATTTATTATGAAGCAGGAAGGCGAACCTGTTGATTGGGACTCGAAATATGTAACCTTAAATTGGCCCATTCAATGGTGTTATGAGATGAACGGAAGCGGTATTCCTTTAAATCAAACAACAGCGATAATCGGCAACCGTGGATTACACAAAAGTTATTTTGCATATCAATTCATACTCGATGGCATCGCAAACGAAGAAAATACATTAACGATTTCTTTTCGAGATAATGAAAATGACGTCAATTCCACACTGCAAAGAATCAGTTGCGCTCCTCAGTATAAAAATCTTATTACAACGGGGAAAATTGAAACGTATAATTCCGTCATTTATCAGCGCCCCGGTTATGTGACATCACAAGAATTCCTGCACCGCGTAATCACGTATGTGGGTGAACACGCTCCTACACGAGTCATAATCAATGCCATCGACCAATGGTATGCAGCATATCCCTTATTAGAAAAATCCAAAATAATTGTGCCCGCCTTAATCGATTTCCTAAATTCTCATGAGGCAACGACAATTATCATTGGTGTAAATTCACTTCATCAGCCACTTGAAAATACGGGACTTACATCGAAAGTGGAAGTGGTAATATCATTTGATTACGTAGAATTACCTTGGCCAGTCAATATGAGCAAAGCGAATTATCGAGAGAGTAGAAGCTGTCGCGAGGACGGGTATCCAAAATCCACAAAACTTTTACGCTTATCTTCAAAAGAAGAATATAATTCTCAACCCATGGTTGTTGCTCGAGCTGTAAGAGTGCCGCACGGAAACGCCGGACTGGCGAGAGCTGTAATAAAATATCTGGAAATAGAAAGTGATGACCCGGCAGGACTGGAATTAATTCCATTAGCTCCTGAATATCCAATGGGTAAAAACTTATAATATAGTAGTTTTAGTTTAAGAAAATAGTGTAACGCATTATGTGTTATAGGAAAAAACCAGTTACGCCACAGGAGTGAGAATGGCAACATCAATTCACATCGACAGAGTCCTGGAAACCTGTATCAAACAGGGTGCATCCGATATTCACCTGGTAGTGGGCCGGCCTCCGGTGCTGCGTTTGCACGGGGGACTGAGAAGCCTCGAGACCAAAATCCTTGAACCCGATGATACCGTCGCTCTGATGAAAAGTATCACCCCGGACCGCAATCAGCAGGAATTGCAGGAAGAAGGAACGACGGACTTCGGATTTTCGTTCGGCGATGCCGGCCGATTCCGGGTGGCTGTCTTCCGACAGAAAGGGAATTTAAGCATAGTCCTGCGATTAATTCCTACTGAGGTAATGACGTTTGAGCAAATCGGGCTTCCGACGATCACCAAGGCTCTTTGCCGCCGACCCCAGGGATTGTTCCTGGTAACCGGCCCGACCGGCTGCGGCAAAACCACCACCCTGGCCACCATGATCAATCACATCAACGAAAGACTGGATCGCCATATCGTCACCGTGGAAGACCCGATCGAGTACTACCATACTCATAAAAAGAGTATCGTAAATCAGCGTGAAGTGGGTGTGGATGTGCCGAGCTTTTCTGAGTGCCTGCGACGGGTGCTGCGTCAGGATCCGGACGTGATCCTGGTTGGGGAGCTTCGAGACCTTGAAACGATGGAAGCGGCGATCCGAGCTGCGGAAACCGGCCATTTGGTCTTTAGTACGGTGCACACCACCGGCGCTCAGGGTACGGTAACGCGTATTATCGATCAGTTCCCGCCGAACCAGCAGGAACAGATTCGCGTGCAGATCGCGTCGAACCTGCTGGCTGTATTGAGCCAGGCGCTCTGTCAAAAGATAGGAGGTAAGGGTCGGGTAGCGTCGTATGAATTTATGGTGGTAACCCCGGCGATCGCCAACCTGATTCGTGAGAACAAGACGTTCCGCATCAACTCGGCGATCCAGACCGGTAAGAAATACGGGATGCAGTTGATGGACGACCACCTTTGGGAATTGTACTGTAGTAATATCATCGAAAAGCAGGAAATGCTGGATCATGCCCGCGATCCGGGAGATTTGGATGAGAAAGCGTCCAAGCGAGCCGGCCTTCTGGCGGCAAAGACAAAAGGTAAGGACGACTTGGCAGGCGAAGAAGATGCGGAGGAGCCGATTCTACGCCGCTAACGCGATCTATAACTTATTGTGAGGAGTGCGAAAACAGTTGCAGGCACACCCGAGGGCGGGTGTGCTACATGAACTCAGACAGTACAGTTATGAGGATGGACGTTAGCTGCGAAGGTCCGTATAATCGTATAGGGAACGACAGGGAGTGGAAAAGAGAGAAGCTGCCAGAAGGACCTGCCAGAGAGAACCTACGCGAAGCGAGGGAAGCCAAGGTATAGTGGACGTAAAGTCTTGTTATTTAAGGACTAGCGCGGCAAGGGCATTATGATGTAGCAGGTAGCGGGTTGGAAGATAGATTCTTCGCTTCGCTCAGAATGACGAAGAGGGGGGGAAGTGTGAAAGGTATGAAGGGGGGAAGTGTGAAAGGTATGAAGGTGAGAAAGGTGTGAAGGGGGGAAGTTAAGTTATTTTGTTTGAAGGAATCAGGCGATGGCGAAGATGCCGCCGGTGGAACAATTGAAAAGCCGTCCGTTGGGTCGTGTCCTTATCAAGATGGGTAAGCTGACCCGTGACAAGGTTCACAAGGCTCTCCAGGTTCAGAAGGAATCCGCTCAGAAACAGGCCCTGGGTCAGGTCCTGATCACTCTGGGTTACATCACGGAATCGGATCTGAACCTGGCGCAGGCGTTTCAGTTGGGGATGTCTTACATCGACGTGAAGGATATAGATATTCCGGACGAGGTGATCAACCAGATCACGGCGCAGATGGCGATGACATACCGAGTTCTGCCGGTGGAATACGACAAGGCCAGCAACTCACTGACAATCGCAGTGGATTCGGCGGATAACTTTAGGGCGACGGACGATCTGCGTACCCTTTTGGGCTTTTCGGTCAAAGCGATGATCACGGACCCGGACGCCTTAGAGGAAGCGTTAGGTCGCTATTACAATACGGAAACCGAGAGTATCAATGAGTTGATCGGCGAGCTTCAGGATGACGATCTGCTGAGTGAGTTTCAGAATCGTGGCGAGAGTCTGGATTTAAACGAGCTGCGCGAGTTGGCGGATTCGAATCCGGTAAAGAAGCTCTTAAATCTGGTATTATTACAGGCGATCCGGGACAAGGCGTCGGACATCCATTTCGAGCCTTTCGAGGATGAGTTTAAGATGCGTTATCGTATCGACGGCGTGCTGTATGAGATGGTTCCACCGCCGCGTCACATTGCGGTGGCGTTGGCGTCCCGGATCAAGGTGATGGCGAATCTGGATATCGCGGAGCGTCGTCTTCCTCAGGACGGTCGAATCCCGTTGATGGTGCAAGCCCACCCGGTGGATTTGCGTGTATCGGTGCTTCCGACATTGTTCGGGGAGAGCGTCGTGCTGCGTGTACTGGACCGTACCCAGGTTGAGTTGGACATTGAGCGTCTGGGCATGCGGGATTATGATATCGAGACGTTCCGTCTTCTGATCAACAAGCCGAACGGAATCGTGATCGTAACGGGTCCGACGGGATCGGGCAAGACGACGACTCTGTATTCGGCATTGTCGGAATTAAATACGATCGACCGTAAGCTGATCACGACGGAGGATCCGGTCGAGTACGACATAGACGGTATCATCCAGGTCCAGATGCGTCCTGAGATCGGCTTGACATTTGCGCGTTGTTTGCGGAGTATTCTACGTCAGGACCCCGATATCGTACTGGTGGGGGAGATCCGCGATCTGGAGACGGCGGAGATCGCGGTCCAGGCGTCTCTGACGGGCCACCTGGTATTTACGACGCTGCATACGAACGATGCGCCGTCAGCGATCGCCCGCTTATTGGATCTGGGCATGGAGCCTTTTTTGGTGACGGCGACGCTGGAAGGGATCGTGGGTCAGCGTCTGGTGCGCACGACCTGTACGAACTGCAAGGCGCCCTTTCAGCCAACGGAAGAGATGCTCATGGAACTGGAGTTGACGCCGGAACAGACCGCCGATCGAGAATTCTATTTCGGCAAGGGCTGCGACTATTGCAACAATACGGGGTACAAGGGTCGCATGGGGATATTCGAGATAATGCGTCTGGACGACGAGCTTCGCGAAGACGTGATGAACAACGCCTCGACCAACGTGCTGCGTGAGAAGGCGCTGCGCAAAGGGATGCGTACGCTTCGGGATGCGGGAATCGCATCGATATTCGACGGTCTGACCACGATCGAAGAAGTGGTGAAGGAGACGGTGGTGGATGAGGTATAGAATAGTTGTGAGTTGTGAGTTGTGAGAAGCAGTAAAAAAGTTGAAAAAGTCAGGAATCAGGGGGGGGCGAAGGCGAGGATGGGTAGTAGAATCTAAGGGCGAGCGAGCCGGCGACGGGAACAGTTGTTCGATGCTTTTTAGAGAGGATATGCGATGGCAACGTTTCAATTTGAAGCGATGAACGCCCAGGGCAAAGAGGAGAAGGGCGAGATCGAGGCTCTGAGCAGCGAGGAAGCGATCAGCAAGATCCGCAACATGGGATATTTTCCGACGAAGATTCGGGAGAAGGGCGGCGCCCGTCGTGCGACCAAGGGAGCGGCGGCCAAAAGCAGTAAGCCTCGGCGACCGCGTGGAACGGGCGGTCGAACGAAGACGAAGCAGTTGACGCAGTTTACCCGTCAGTTGAGTACTCTTCAGGATGCGGGCCTTCCGATCCTTCGTTCGCTTCGTATCTTGCAACAGCAGCAGAAGCCCGGCACGTTAAAAGCGGTCGCGGGCGCGGTTGCGAACGACGTGGAGGCGGGTGCGTCGCTGTCGGAGGCGATGGCGCGTTATCCCAAGACGTTTAATTCGCTATATTCGAACATGGTGGCGGCGGGCGAAGCGGGCGGTGTGCTGGATTTGATTCTGAATCGTCTGGCGGACTTTATGGAGAAATCGGCCCGTCTGAAAGCGAAGATTATTCACGCCATGATTTACCCGATCGCGGTGTTGAGTATCGCGTTTGGTATTGTGACGGGAATTATGTACTTTGTGGTGCCGAAATTTGAAAAGATATTCGCCGACTTCGGCGTCGATCTTCCGGGCCCGACGCTATTGCTGTTACGGATGGGCAACTTTATCTCAAAACAATACGGCTGGGCGATCATTTTGTTCAGTCCGGTCGCGTTAATCGCCCTGTTTCGCATTATACGTATCAGCGAGACGGGTCGTCTGATCCTGGATAAGATCGGCCTGGCGATTCCGGTGATGGGTCAGATCATGGCGAAGACGTCGATCTCGCGTTTTACCCGAACGCTGGGAACGTTGATCTCGGCGGGCGTGCCGATCCTGGACGCCTTGAATATCACTCGCGACACGACGGGCAACGAGGTGTATCGCCGCGCGGTGCAAAGCGTGCACGACAGTATCCGCAAGGGCGAGAGTTTCGCCGAGCCGCTGCGTAAGGCGCGCGTCGTGGACGTGATGGTGGTCAACATGATCGACGTGGGGGAAGAGACGGGTGATCTGGATAAGATGCTGGTGCGGATCGCGGATAATTACGACGAGGAAGTGGACCGGCTGGTGGCGTCGCTGGTGTCGCTGCTGGAGCCGTTCCTGGTGATCATGCTGGGCGTGATCTGCGGATTTATCGTGATCAGCCTGTTTATGCCGATGATCGCGATGATGGAAAACTTACAAGCGTAATAAATCAGTTGTGAGTTGTGGAAAAAAAAGGAGAAGGAGAAACGTACAATGAAGATGAAACGAGTGGTAACGGCAGTGGCGTTGGTATTCGGTTGGGCCGTTTTGGTTCAGGCGGAGGAATATGAGTTCCAGCAGGGCAATACGGATGAAAATCATCCGGAATTGGGCGTCTATGAGGGAGGTCAAGACGTCAGGATCGACTCCACATATTCGAATCCCCCTTATCCCCCGCAAGAGGAATTAGTGATTCGTGCTTCAACTTCGGGCGCTGAAATGATAAATGCATTGATCCGTTTTACCGGTTTGGCAGAAGCTCTGCCCAACGCGAAAGTACAAAGTGCGAAACTGGAACTTACGTATGGCGTGGACTCCCCACAATCAACCCGCCAGGCAAAAATAGAAATCTATACGGTCGGCAAGATGTGGCATGATCCGAACGCCACGTGGGACGTAGCGAACGGTGGTCTACCGTGGGAGGCATCCGGGGCCCAAGGCGTAACGGATCGCCTGACCATGCACGGGGAGCCTGTAGATATGGGTCCGCGGCCTTACCCGGATTATTACTTGGAAGGAAGGAAATTTATTTTTCCCCTGGATCCCATTGAAGTCCAGAGTTGGTTTGATAATCCGGACTCCAATCCCGGGATAATCCTGGTGATGAATTCGGATGCGAAGACCAGGGTCGTATTTCATA
>Ga0114922_10006899_pt1 | contig 10398 bp, 13 predicted proteins | sample AartaG_FD_100975 | JGI IMG/M metagenome (GOLD analysis project Ga0114922, IMG submission 100975) | Deep subsurface microbial communities from Aarhus Bay to uncover new lineages of life (NeLLi) - Aarhus_00045 metaG | ecosystem: Environmental > Aquatic > Marine > Oceanic > Sediment | place...
TGATTTCGGACGGTCTTCCTCGTATAAATCTCACTCCAATCTCCTGAGCAGATTTATACAATTCTTCAAAATTTAATCCTGGTGTTCTGATATCTATATAACATATCGATACCTCAGTATCAGGATACGTTTCTTTAACAATTCTTGCATTTTTTATTGCAAATTTACAACATACACCAGTACAATATTGATTTCCAACTTGATCATTTCTACTCCCTACACATTGGATCATGACTACACTTTTTGGGATTTTTCCATCAGAGGGTCGTAGAACTTCACTATTAGTAAGCGATGTTGGAGACATCATTCGTTCTAATTTTAACTGAGTAATAACATCTTCATATCCTTCTTGTTCATAATGATAGGGTTCAATTTCAGATGGATTATATTCAGCATATCCAGCAGCAACAATGATGGATCCAACTTTCACAGTTTTTGTTTCTGGTTTCATTGAAAAATCAATAGCTTGAACAGGACAAATATTAATACATGTATTACATTCAATACAATTTTTCTTATCTCTTACATAAGTAGCGGGTATTGCTTGTGGATATGCTTTATAAATTGCATTCCTCATTGACATCCCCATATCCCATTCGCTCGGTAATTCAACTGGACAATGAGTAGCACATTCGCCACAAGAAGTACAATTATCCTTAACATACCTAGGTTTAATTTCAATCTCAATTTCAAAGTTTCCTAACGATCCCTCAACATTCTTGATTTGAGCATTAGTATAAAGTTCTATTAAAGGATGATTAGCTACTCCATTCGTGAGAGGGGATATTGAACATTGTGGGCATTCTAAAGTAGGGAATGTTTTATTTAATCGTGTCATATGGCCTCCAATAGTTGATTCCTTTTCCACTAGATATACAGGAATACCTAATTCTGCCATATCATAAGCCGATCGAAGTCCAGCAATTCCAGCTCCTATAACTAATGCCGCTTTTGTTGTTGGAATTCTTCTTGTTTCTACATCTTCTAACTTTCTAGCTCGATTTACTCCTGCTTCAACCAATTTCATAGCTTTTTGAGTTGCTTTTTCTTTTTCTTTCTTATGAACCCAACTATTATATTCTCTTACGTTAACTTGTTGATGACGGTGTTTATTTAATCCCACTTCTTCAATTGCTCTAGCAAAGGTCTTGCCATGCTGATTTTTAGAACAAGAAGCTACCACTGTTCGATTAACACCTAATTCTTTTATAGAATCTTTAACCATTTGAACTCCTGGTTTGGAACACATAAACATATAATGTTCAGATTTAACAACATTCGGTAAAGTTTTAGCATACTCAGCAACTTCAGCCACATCAACTGTTCCAGCTATATTATGACCACAATGACAAACAAAAACACCAATTCTAGGTTCTTCAGAATCTTCAGATGTTGCCATACTCTCAACCTCTTCTGTTTCTTTTATATTCTGATTTTTTACTGTCAATTAAATTGCCTCCTTTATTTCTTTTCTTATTTCTTCTCCCCCAAAGATATAATCTTTCCCCATTAGTTGATAATGTAAACCAACAAATTCTTTATCCATCCCCATACAATAGGCAGTTAATTGAGAAAGATGAATTACAGGATAATCGTAATTACAGTTCTTATTTTTATTCAAGTAATCTTGTCCCGTTTCATATTGGAGATGACAGAAGGGGCAAATATCTAATATAAAATCTGGCTTTACATCATCAATATTTTTCATCTTTTCCGCAAAAATCGTCATACTTGCATTACCATCATAGGCTTTAACACCTCCTCCAGCACCACAGCAAGTTAATTGTTCATTGAATTGTATAGATTGAATTCCTAAAGCTTCAACGAATTCTTCTACAATCGTTGGTCCTTCTGAGCTTTCAATCTCTCTAATTCTAGTAGGTTTCAGAAAATGACAACCATAATGTATTGCAGCTCTAGCATTAACTTTTCGAACTATATGATCTTCAATCCCCCATGGACCTATCTCATAACCTAACACTTCAGCAATATGTCGAACATCTATCGTTCCCTTAAACTCATAATCTCCGATGAGTTTTAATTTTTCATTTACCATTTCACGATGCTCTTCATTTGTTTTCAAGTGTTTATTAACCTCTTGGAGTGTTCCGAAACATCCATTACAAACAGTCAATATGTCAGCATCTAATTGTTCTGCTATACATAAATTTCTTGCCGCAGCAACCATCCAATCAATTTTATTAAATGATCTGAAGACTCCTGGCGCAGGACAACATGTTGCTCTTTCCATATCTAAAATTTCGTATCCTAGTTTTTCCATTACAAATTTCGTTGATTTTTCAATAGCAGGATATCGATTTGGCATCAAACAACCTAAAAAGAAAGCAAATGTGTTTTCTTTTACCATTTTTTACGTCTCCTCTTCTTCCTTTTTTTCCTCCTTAACTGGAGGTAAATCGAACATATGTTCTTCAAAATTTTTTAAATCTTTATCATCCCCCTCCTGTTTAAACTTAAACGCAGTAGGAGGTAATTCTTCTAATCCTAATTCGACTCTTCGTTTTTTTACTTCTTCATTTATCGGTACGGCATGTCCAAAGTTTTTTAAATACCCTACAACAGCCCTATGATTAGGAGAAATATTCCCTAATTTAGTAGCATAATTTCGCAACTCCATAATAACATCTGTAGGTCTTAAATCACGCGGACATCGTTCATAGCACTGATAACATGTAGTACACAACCATATATCAGGATCATTTAATACCGATAAATCTCCTAAAATAACTTTTCTAATAATTGAACGAGTCTTTAAAGCAGTCCATCTACCACTTTCACAGCTCGCTGTGCATGTACCACATTGAATGCACTGCCAAATATTTGATTTTCTTTCAATATCTTTAAAAAAATCTTTATTAAAATCTTCGTCTGTTTTATATTCCCTTGCTTGTTCTTCTACATCAGACGTTTATCATCACCTTTTTTAATATAAAAAATAAAAAAAAAAATTTATTTTAATTTATAATGAAACTATTCTGCCGCCATTACTCATTTCTAAAAATGAAGCAGCACCAACAGGTTCTTCAGCAAAATCGATTATATTTTCATGCTTAATTTTCATTAAATCCATGGTCATTTGACATGGATATAACTTCAAATTACCGCTTTCGACACCGTCTTTAATTAAAGCCCATGGATCTTCTATCCCAAACTTTTTCATCCTTTTTCTAAATATTTTTGCTCCCATGCCTTTCATAGGTGTAGGCATTCCAGCAACTTTTGGTCTAAACTTTTTTGTTAATAAATTTAAACCCCAAAAGGTAAAGAAAAAGTTCATTTTCACATCCATCGCGTCGCCTGTTGAACCAAGGATAGCCATCATCGCAAACTTCTCAAATGACTTATCCTTTACTATAAAATTTATTGTTTCAGTTTCAGCCACATATACCACCTTTTTTTGTTTTTTTTAAAAATTTCCTTTTTGTTTGTTTAATACTCTATATTTTCTGGTTTTAGCCAGAATTTTTCAAAAAATTTTGCGAATTTAATTTTCTTACCTTGCTACATCCAAGAAATAACTTTTGGCGTAGCATCTATAACATCTATTAGATCATCATATTCTATAAACTTAATTTTGTCATGTACATATTCTGGAGCAATACCGCGAGCTTTCATATCTGATCTCATAGCAAACACAGCCACATCTAAACTGAGGAGTTCTTCCATTTGTTTTGGTATTTTTCCCTTTGTTGTTATGCCTATTACGCCATCGTGAATTAAAACTAATCCAAGTCTCGTATTCTTTTTAATCTGGCTTTTTAAAATAGGTATTAATCTCTGTAATTGATTTCCCGTTAACCCACTAAATCCAAACAAATATATCATATCAAGATTTTCTGACATCTTTTTCTATCCTCCCTTAATATCTAAAACACGTATCAGCATTAGCAATTAAATCTGTTAATTCATCATATCCAATGATTTTCAAGTTTTCATAGTCAATCATATCAGCTTTGGTTAATCCCGCGTCAGTTAAAGAAGAATCAATCATAAATACTTCTAAATCAGATAAATCAGCCATTTCTAATACTTCAGCAAGAGGGTCCATTCCCACAGCTTCAGGGTCGCAATTTTTATTAAATAGATACACAGCATCTCCCATAAATACAATTTTGCAGTCAATAAATTCTCCAAGAGCAGTGAATCCCGATCCGATTCTAATAGCCTCAACTGCCGAATTTCTTCCAATAGGCGATTGATCACTTATTATTACCACAGATTCTACCATAATTTTTAACCACCAGCTCCAAATACAATTAATTTGTCAGCTTTAATTGTCCAGTTTGAGAAATCCCCTAAACCCTCTTCAGACGCACCTTCAATGAACTCTGGTTCTTTAAGTCCTGTTATACTAACCCATGTACTACAACCTGCAACTGGAATTTTATTCTCATAAGAAAATTTCTCAATTTTCTCTGGGATGTTTCTTATAGTAGTTCCACAATTAATCTCCTTTTTAAGATTGTAAACACCAGTTCCAAAGAAGAATATACCCGTTATTTCATGCCCCTTTCTTAGTGCAGCTTTCCCTATTTCTATCAGAGAATCTACAGCTTGATATTTGTAAGGTTCCGTGCTAATAAAGAAAACATATTTAGACATATTAATATCCTTACTCCGTATAATGTGTTTTAAGCCTTCTTAATGACGAAAATTAAGTTGCCATTATCTTCTCTAAGTTCTACTAATTCATCGCCAATTTTATTAAGAAGCGCTGGAATATCCTTTTTTGCCCCGACATCATCAGAGATTACTTCTATAACTTGTCCAGAAGTTAAGTTTTTTAATTCCTTTTTAGTTTTCAAAACTGGCATCGGACATTTTAAACCAGTATAGTCAAATGTTTTATCAGCCATTTTTTTCACTTTTTTTAGTTTTTTCTACTATTTTTTTTTATTTCACTATCACTTTAATTTAATTATGATAGCTTTATTAGTAAAAAATACTAATTCATATTTAAATAATAGTTTTTTTATTTATAAAAGAATGATTTATTTAGAAAATATTACTAAATTAATATAGAATTTTAGTGAAAAAAATTATAAATCAAGACTTCTTATAATTACTTGAAACTTAAATAACCAATCAAGTAATTATTAAATATTGAAAAAAATAGATAAGGGATTAAAAAATGGTTACTACAAATTCAGCAAATAAGATAATCGATGAAGTAGACAAACAGATTCTTGAACTTTTACAAGAAGATGCAAAAATAACTATTAACCAAATAAAAGTAAAAATTAAAGAAAATTTAGAAGAAGAGAAAAGCCAGACAGCTATTAGATCTCGTATTCAAAGATTAGAAAAGGATTTAATTAAAAAATATGTTGCGTTAATAGACTGCCGCCAGTTAGGTTATAGAGAAATGGTTATGGCGTCTTTAAGAGTAAATGCTACAAAACCATTAGAGCATGTGAAACAAGAGATCGAGGGAATGGAAAAAATCAAGTATGCTTATGTAGTTACTGGTGAATATCCTTTATTTATTATGGCAAAATGTTTGAATCATTCAGATTCTATGGGTCTTATTGAAAAACTTCGTAATCTTCCAGGAGTAGAAGAAGTCAAAACTGAAATTGTTTTAGACCGAATAAAAGAAGATCATTCAATTATTATTCCTGAATAATAAAAAAAAGAATTGAAAAAATATTTCTTTAGACCTTCGAATTATTAATGCTGACCATGTATCTTATTCTTCATAAGTGAAAGTTTTGAAATCATCTTTCCATTTTTCAAGTAATAATCCATCAATTGAATAACGGGATTGTGTTTTTTATCAACAGACATTCTTTCAATTTCTTTATTTCCTTTTTCAGATAATGATGTTGAAATGGTTTTCCAAGTTGTCGTAGTTGTTCCATCTTTATTTTGAGTTAAGCATATTTTACAATGTAACAACATATCTCGTTGGAATCTTACAAATTCAACATATTCATTTAACTTGAACCCCGTGAAAGTCCATAAACCTTCACCTGCAGAATTTGATTTATTAGTGCGAAATACACACTTGTCTTCTGCATAACCAGATTTAGTATAAATTAACTCCGAATCCCATCCAGGGATCCAATCAGCTTCACGAGCAGGACATAAAAGAGGAAAGATCCTTTCTAGAGTCGTTTCAAAAGTTCCTGAAAATTCTTGTATCTTTCTTTTATACTTTGGTTCTTCTTGTAAGAACTTTTGTACTATCCTTTCTGATTTTGACGTATCCATATTTTTTACCTCTAAATGTTTCTAACATAAATTTGCCTGTGTTTAGTATCTAAACACTAAGAAGAATAAGATAATAATTGTTTAAAAACCTTTCTGTTCAATTTAGACAATATCGTATAAAGTTTAATTTTTGGATTTATGCATTACTGAAACTACTGTATCAAGAAAATCTGAAATTGTCTGTTTTTCTTCATCTGATTTCGTTTCCAAATAATTTAAATATTTAGTTTCAAGAGAATTTCTAAATTCAATTACATGTTCCATCAACACCTTTCCTTTATTCGTAAATTGAATTTGTAATTGGTTTTTTTTGGATGGTTCAGTTCTTTTTATAATTATTCCCTTCCTATTAAGACGTGAGAGAGTTTGAGAAATTGCTCCCTTGGTCAAGCCAAGGTGTTCAGCAATTTTGGTTATATTTGTATCTTGAATATGATAAATAAATAGTAAAAGATGAATTTCTGAAGGATAAAGTTTGATATCTTTGTGGGTGATTTTTCTTCTTTTATCTAAAAATGTTAATTTACTAAGAGTTTCTAAGATTTTGTTTACAAGCTTCAAATTATTTACCATGTTATGTTTAGTAACTAAACTCTATAGAAAAAGTTATCGGAATATAGCTAATAATTTAGATATACATTCCTGGAGCTTCTATGGGTCTTATTGAAACTTTCAACAAACAAAATTCAAATTATAATCTTTTATTTAACTATTATAGTATAATTGTAATATTTATATAATAGAAATAATTTACATCATAAGATTAAATTCGTGATAAATATGGCTGGAAATTATGAATTAATAGCGAAGAAGATGGGAGTTCCTTGGTCGGAAGAAATAGAGAAGATTCTAAAGGCTCTATATTCAGATGAGGAAGCTCAGATTTTATTGGTTTTTAACGGACCATACTTGGATAGATTCACAGCGCAAAAAATTGCTAAAAAACTCAAACGCCCTATTGATGAGATTGAGCAAAAGTTAATAGAGATGGCACGTACTCAAAGAGTATTTTCTGCTACTAGAGACGAAGTAACTACCTACTCAATGTTTCCTTTACTTCCAGGTCTTTTTGAACTATATTTTTCTAATCATGAGAGAGCTTTAAAAGAGGAAAAAGACGTTCTAAGAATATTTACTGAGGAATATGAGAAATACTATAATGAAGGGAATATTGTAAATACATTCAGGTCCTCCTATCCATTCATGAGAGTATTTGTAGAGCAAGATGCAATAGATGAGACGGTTAGTAGAGGTAAAGGAAAACTCGTTGAGGTTGATCAAGAAGTTGAACCTATAAAAAACAGAATATTACCATTTGAACAAGTTAAAAATCTAGTGGAGAAATCACGTCGGATTTCGGTAATGGATTGTGCCTGCAGGACTCATATGAAACTACATAATGATGGAATTCCTGTAAATGATTATCCTATAAATGTTTGTATGACTTTTAACACTTTTGCGGATTATGCACTAGAAAATGGATTTGGAAGAGAGTTGAAAAAAGATGAAGCCCTTAAAACTTTAACTGCTGCAGCTAAAGCAGGTTTAGTACATACTACCCAGAATGTAACTGACAAAACAACATTTATATGTAACTGTGATCGTGATTGTTGTGTAATGTTACGAGGTATTCGGCAATTTAATGATCCAAACGTTGTTGCGACTTCGAATTTCTTACCTGAATATGATAAATCAAATTGTGTATTTTGTCTAACATGTATAGATCTTTGCCCTATGCAAGTCATTGAACTTATTGATGAAGAAAGTGAAGAACAGCGAATTTCAATTGATTTTGATAGATGTATCGGATGTGGAGTTTGTGCATTCAATTGTCCTGAGGAAGCTTTAACAATGGTAAAAAAGTATGATAAAGTACCAGTAAACAATATGATGAAACTGATGACAAAATATATTGACGGAAAGACAAATTAAATAATATTTTTTTTCCTTTTACTTAGTTTTTCTCCTTTATTATGAGAGACTTTAAGATTAACGAGAATAATTCCTAGTATTACTGATAGTAAGGAAAAGGGGTAGATAAAAACATCGAATTGTTCATGTAAAAATAACGCTGAGAGAATAACTCCAAATAATGGTACTAATGTTTGAAATATGGCTGCTCTGCTAGCATTTAAGCGTTTAACTCCCTCTAAATAGAAAGTATATGCGCCTACTGTAGATAGGAATGCTAAATATAGAATCCCAATCCATATTCGAGGTGGAATGTTTAAATATTCCACCGGGTTAAGAAATTCTGGACTAATAATAAAAGCTATAGGAATGGTTGTTAAAAAACCAAAAAACGATACCCAAGTGATTATCCATAAAGAGCTTGGTTTAGGTAATTCAGGATTATTATTGATTTTATTCAAGAAATAACGGGAAGTAACGGTATAGGTCGCATAAGCAAATGCTGCAATTAAAATCAAAATATCTCCAAGTAATCGATTTGAGACACCAACATTTGGAGAAAATCCAACGACAATTATAACAGCAATAAAGGCCATTAGGGTTCCAATCATTTTTTTCCAAGTGAAAAATTCTGATTTTAAAAATATACTGGAAAGAATTACTACCCAAATAGCATTTGTTGCAACCATGATACTAGCATCACTTGCCGCTGTGAAGATTTCACCTATAAGATAACCTGCTTGATAAATTGTTACAGACAATAACCCCATTAATGCTAAAATTTTCCAATTTTCCTTAGCAAATTGCCAATTTAGCTTTCCTTCTTTAAATCTAAGAATGAGAAAAAAGCAAATTAATGCCATAAAATAGCGGATCACTGCTATCATGAATGGGGGAATTGTTGCACCTCCTACTTCTTCAGATACTAACCATCGCCCTATTGGCCAAGTACCTCCCCAGATAACCATAGTAACGATTAATAATATATAAGCAATGATTTCCTGTTTTCTATTAGCATTTGATGATGAGTTTACTATCATCTCACCTCTGGAGTTCATCATACCATTTGCTAATCAAATTATGCTTCTTAATATATCTAAGAAGATAGAGAGATAGAACTAAGGTAATTGTGTCTTCAATAATCCATATTAATCCATATACTGTTAAGCGGTCGATTTTTATTGGACCAATATAAATAGGACCAAAATCTATTAAAGAGTATAATAGTATGTCGGGATTTTGCAGTATTATTGGAAAAAACATCTGTATTTGGCCGTGGGCTGGAAGATCGAGCAAAAGATGCGTCAAACCTCCAATCAAGGCAGAATAAGATGCGACAATAAAGAACCTTTTATTATATTTTTTTTTGTTTAGGTTATCCCATTCATCAATGCCAAAATATTTCAATGGTTTATATATTCTACTCTCTCTTTTTACAATGTTAGCGATAAATGGACCTATATAAGTACAAAATAATATTGTCAAGATTAGAGTCAATGGAATAGTATATATAAATAGCCCTAATAGACTATGGGTAATATTCCTAACTGAAAAGGGTAAAAAGAAGTCTACAAGTATACTTAAATCAGGAACTAATGTACTGATACATAATGCTGTTCCATCAAACTTTTTTGGGTATTTTATTTTTAATAACAATCCGGGTGCTTGGTGAGAAATTACACCGTTTGGCATCTGAATATCAACCTCTTTTTGATCACGTAATTTTCTTAATAGTTAAAACAAAATATATATTATGGTTATTATGTTTACTAATCCGATAAAACTATATCCTTTTGCATTATTTGCTCTTTCTCCATGAACAAAAATCACATGCTTCTGCACCACATTCTTACCCTAATCATTACATCAGTAAAAGAACTTATTATTATTAGACAATTTTAGCTTTTTAAAAAGCCTCCACGGTGCCTGTATTCTCTTAATATTTGATCATGAGTTTACTATCGACTCACTTCTGGTATTTCTTCATACCAATTCTTAATTAAATTACGCTTTTTAATATATCTAAGAAGATAAAGGGCTATAACAAACGTAATTAACGTTTCAATAAACCATATAAGTTGAAATACAGTTAAATTAGCATTGAATTGTATTGGACCAATTTTAATAGTGCCAAAATCTTTAATAGAATATAATAAGAAATCCGGGTTTAGCATTACTAAAGGGAAAAACATTAAATTATATTTATGAGCAGGAAGATCGAGTAAAAGATGTGTTAAACCTCCAATAAAAGCA
>Ga0114922_10006900_pt1 | contig 10397 bp, 8 predicted proteins | sample AartaG_FD_100975 | JGI IMG/M metagenome (GOLD analysis project Ga0114922, IMG submission 100975) | Deep subsurface microbial communities from Aarhus Bay to uncover new lineages of life (NeLLi) - Aarhus_00045 metaG | ecosystem: Environmental > Aquatic > Marine > Oceanic > Sediment | place: Aarhus...
CAGCCTCCATAGTTGAAGGCGGCTTAGTAGTCACGTTATAGGTAACGCTCACAACGCCGGGAACTTCAGTTGTCATTCTGCCAGCCAGTTTCTTCAGGACATGGTAAGGCAACTCCACTGGTTCAGCCGTTCTGGCGTCAACGCTATCCCAGCATCTGATCTCGATCTGCAGGCCGAAATCCCTTTTCCCATCCCTCATGCCTGTAACTCTATCCTCATGCAGGATCGCCATATACTGAAAAGCGCCTGTATACGACAATTCCGCTTCAGTAATAGCCGTCGCCTTCCTTACTATCTCCACTCTTTCAGGGGTTACTTCCCCGATCACCCTTGCAGCCAGAGCCGGCCCGGGAAACGGGGGCCTGTTGTAGATTGACTCAGGCAAACCTAACGCTGCTGCGACTTTTCTGACCCCATCCTTGCGGATCTGCACCAGAGGCTCCATAATCTTATATCCGAAGGCTTCCTGTGGGTCTATGCCCAACTGCTCAAAAACGTTATGCTGTCGCTTAATTCCTGCAACAGTTTCATCCACATCGGTCAGGATAGTCCCTTGCAGGAGGTGTTTTGCTCCGCTTTCCCGCACGAGCCGGCCGAACACGTCTTTGTAAAACGTCTGAGTAACGGCTTCCCGCTTCTCTTCCGGGTCTGTGACGCCTTTCAGCGCGCTGAAGAATTCCTCCCGGGCGTCGATCAGTTCTACGTTCACTCCCAGTTCCCTGAATAGTGCGAACACTTTCTGAGGCTCATCCTGTCTCATAAGGCCGTTTTCGATGAAGTACGTCTTGAGCCTGTCGCCCAGGGCTTTGTGGCCCAGCATGGTGACGACTGATGAATCGACGCCGCCGGAGAGGGCATTAATGGCTAGACCATCTCCAACTGCGGAAGAGATCTCACCCACTTTCTGCTTTATAAACTCTTCAGTATTCAGATCTTCAGTTTTTATCTCCCTAATTTGCATCCTGTTTTCTCCTTGATCAGCCTTTACGCGGCATTGCGATGATCTCGCGGATCTCTATATCGAAAAAGTTATTCATGTGCGCTGGTTTTATAACAAACCACATATTTGATCCCCAATTCCTCCCGCCGTTTTCTCACCGTCTCTACCACTGCATCGGTATTCTGAGGGCCGGGTTTGTCGAAATAGACGATCTCCTTGACTGTCATGGCAACCCCCTCTATATTTTAGATTTCAGATTTTAGATTTGCGATTTTGGATTTTGCCAGGTCACAGCCTGCTGATGATCACTTTCAGCGATTTCTCTTCAGGATTCAGGGCGGTTTTCATAGCCTGTTCGAGTTGATCGAAAGGGAACTCGTGAGTGATAAGATCCTTCAGATTCACCTCTCCCTTGGCCAGAAGGTCAAGTGCCAATGGAAACCTGTTATTATAGACCCTGGACCCGTATACATCCAGCTCCTTTTTGACTATGTGTATGGGCGGGATCGGGACCAACGGGGATTTGTAGAACCCCAGTATAGCGACGCGGCCGCGATATGCTGTGGCCTTGAAACACGCCTCCAGCGCTGGCTCGGCCCCTGTAGCTTCAACGACCAGGCTTGCGCCCTTGCCGTCGGTCAATTCCCCAATTCTTTCCTCCAGATCCTCCTCCAGAGTATTTATCGTATAGTCTGCGCCCATATCCTTAGCCAGTTTCAATCTGTCTGAGACAATGTCCACAGATATGATCCTCCGGGCGCGGTGGCATTTTGCGGCTTTGAGGACGCATAGTCCGATAGTCCCCGCTCCGAATATCACCACTGTGTCCTCTATGTTTAAACGGCCGCGGCGCGAGGCTTCCAGACCGACGCAGAACGGCTCTACCGCAGCGCCCTCTTTCAGGGTTGCGTTGGGCGGGAGCTTAAAGACCTTCTCGGCTGGCATGACCACCTTTTCCTGACAGGCTCCGTCCACGTGCACGCCCAGAACTTTCAAGTCCTCACATACGTTGTAATCACCTGTGCGACAGGGTTTGCATTTCCCGCATGAAACCAGCGGCTCTACTATAACCGGATCGCCGGGCTTCACGCCTGTCACGTCTTTGCCCACGTCTTCTACGATGCCGGAGAATTCGTGTCCCAGTACCCTGGGAAACGTCAGCAACTCGTGTTTCCCCTGAAATCCCAGCGCGTCGCTGCCGCATATCCCAACGACTTTGACGTCGATGAGCACGTCATCCGGGTTCGAGATCACAGGATCATCCACTTCGACCTGTTCCAATTCGTAGGGTTTTCTTAATACAAATGCTTTCAATTGTCTGTCCTTTCTTATTGAAATATCTTCGCTATTTCGTCTGTTTCAAATATGGGTATGGGGCGTCTCTCTGCCCCTTCCTGGAAGAATAATCCTTTTTCCTTTTCCACAATCTGGCCTATTACAAAACAACTGATACCGCTTTGAGCGAGAACTTCTGTGATCTCGCCGCTGCGTGCTGGATCGGCGATGATGAGTAGTGCTCCGGAGGCTATAGCACCTGTGGGATCGATGTCGAATTCGCTGCATAACTCCCTGCACTCCGGGAAGATATAGATCTCTTCGGGCCAGGCGGTTACCCCTACCTGCGAGCACCTGGCGATTTCATGGAGACCAGTCACCAGGCCGCCTTCTGTGGGGTCGTGCATGGCATGTATGCCGCCGACCTGAGTTGCTATCATAGCTTCTTTGAGCACCGAGATGCCCGGGTCTTTCAGGTATTGCCTGGCTCTCGCGATGTATTGAGGCGAATATCCCCGGCTCAGAAGCATATCCCCACGCTCCCGCGCTATGATGGAGGTAGCTTCAATGGCGATTCCCTTGGTCAGGATGATGTCATCCCCAACCTGAGCGCCGGAGCTTGTGATAAGCCTGTCTTTATCCACCTTTCCCAGCATCTGGCCTATTGCGATGGGGCGATCCAGACCATAAGTAATCTCGGTGTGACCGCCGCATAATGTGATATCAAACTCCTCACAGGCTCCGATTATCTGGGAGAATATGTCTTTAACCAGGGCTTCTGTGGCTTTGCCCTCTGGCAGAAGAAGCGTTACCAGGAGCCATCTGGGCTGAGCGCCCATTGTGGCTATATCGTTCCCGTTGACGCAGACCAGGTACCATCCGATCTCGTCCGTGGCGAAGGTGATGGGATCGGTTTTTGCCACGAGCAAACTGTCACCCATGTCAATAACCGCTGCATCCTCGCCCACTTTCGGGCCGATGATCACCGCCGGATCGCTGATGCGATAGCTTGTGAACAGCGATTCCAGGAGATCGGGATTCAGCTTTCCTATCGGCAGGCTGTTTTTCACTCTCAGAAACCTCTCAGCGTGAATTTAATATTGAACATTTACTTGTGACAATGATACAATAATATGTTTTTGCAGTCAAGATTGATGAAAGAGGAACGAGAAGATTTCGCTTGACTTTGTTTATATTCTATTTACGATCTTCAACATCAGGGGAGAAAGCTACAGAATTATTTCCACATTATCAAGATTTGAAAGGGGGAACAGGAAATGCTAAGGTATTTGTCAGCAGTTGCTATACTGCACCTGGCTTTCGGCGCGGCTTTATCCTATGGAGCCCAGGGATTTGAGTATGCTCCTGACAATCATACTCTCGCTCTCTGGCACATGAACGAGGGAAGCGGCGATATCATAGGAGACGCGTCGCCCAACGGCTTCGATGGATTGGTGGAGGGAACAGCCAATTGGGGCGAAGAGGAATGGAAGAAAGGCGGAGATACTGGGAAATCTTTTGACTTTGTCGGAGTCACTGTCATCAACGTCGGGCCTGAAGATAAACTCATAACGCCTGACGCCATAACCGTTGAAGCCTGGGTCTACCCACGTGATCTGGGCGGATGGAAGCTCATCTGCTGCCACTGGGGCAGCGCAGTCGTGGGTAGCTGGCATATGGGGGTTGAGAATGGAATCGCGAAGTTCCACATCAACACAGGTGATGGAACAGCCTTTGCCGGTACCCAGCAGCTTGAGCTGGAGGAGTGGCAGCATGTGGCCGGAACATACGATACCAATACAATCAAGCTTTACATTGACGGTCAGGAAGTTGCCTCAACGAACCACGGAGGCGATTTTGCTCCAGGCGACCCGGACTTTGACGTCATCATCGGGAGCAAGGCGAGCCGGGAGTTCATCTGGAGCGGGTTTATGGATGAAGTGAGGATTAGCTCAGTTGCCAGGGGGCCTGCTGAATTAAGCCCGAATCTGGAGGGGCCGCAGGCGGTTGAATTCGGTGCCCAAGCTTTACCGACACTTTGGGGCAAATTGAGGGAGTTGTGATGATGGGATTGGGTATCTCATTACCACATCCTGCCTCAACACAAGCATGAGAAGGAAGAATCGGGTGAGCAATTTCCGTGAAATGGATCTGGCAATATTCCGGGGAGATGACCCGGGCGACACGGAGATATTAAACAGGTATGGCTGGTGGGCGAATTCGTGAAGGAGCAAAAAGGTGGTCAGAAGGCATGAATGCGTCCGCTCGCATTTCGGGACAGGGGGTGACATTTCGCGCCGTTGTCATTGGTCTTTTGCTCCTCCCGGCAAACGCCTACTGGATCACCAAGTCTGAGGTAGTATTAGCCACCACTCACGCAACAACCCTTTCCCTGTTCTTCAATGTTATCTTTGCGGTTTTTATCCTTTCGCTCATCAACCTGGCCGTCAGGAAGCTCGCTCCCCGTCGCGCTCTCTCATCAGGCGAACTGCTGACCATCTACAGCATGCTGTGCATAGCCACCTCCCTTCTGGGCTGGGATATGATGCAGATCCTGATCCCCGTAATGAGCTATGGAACCTGGTTCGCGACACCTGAAAATGAATGGAGCGAGCTTTTTGGAAGTGCTCTCCCTGAATGGCTCACGGTGAGCGACAAAAGCGTGATACGCGGTTATTACGAGGGTGATGCGAGCTTCTATACGCCATCCATCCTCGCGGCATGGGCAAAGCCAATCCTGCTGTGGACAGGGTTCACAGTCGTCCTTTACTTCACCATGATGTGCATAGTCATAGTGCTGCGGAAGCGATGGACAGAGGAGGAAAAGCTCAGCTATCCCATAATCCAACTGCCCCTGGAAATGACCGTCCACTCCAGCCGGTTCTTCAGGAATCGCAGCATGTGGTTGGGATTTGGGATCGTCTCAGTCCTGGATCTTATCCACGGGCTCCACAGGTTCTACCCGTTTATCCCGGACTTCAGAACAAAGTATGAATTAGCGCCACTCTTCAACGCCCATCCCTGGAATGCAGTAGGCTGGTTACCTGTGTGTTTCTATCCATTTGTCATTGGCCTTGCCTACTTCATGCCGCTGGATCTATCTTTCTCTACGTGGTTCTTCTACCTGTTTTGGAAGGTGCAGCTTGTCATAAGAGCTGCCCTCGGTTTCACCCGGCTTTCTGGCCCTTACCTGGGAGACCAGTCCATGGGAGCCTGGCTTGGTATCGGGATTTTGTCCATCTGGTTGAGCAGACGCGCCATCCTTCAGGCCATACGAGCCATCTGGAATAGGGAAGTTGTGGATGATAGCCAGGAACCACTCCCTTACCGGTGGGCAGTAACTGGAACTCTCGTTGGCACCGGGTTGCTCATATTCTTTTCCCGCGCGGCCGGTATGTCGCTATGGGTAGCTCTACTGTTCTTCGCCCTCTATTTTACCCTTGTCCTGGCCGCCACTAGGATGCGCGCTGAACTTGGGCCTCCTACCCATGACCTCTACTACGGGGGGCCGGATAGGATAATACCCGCGGCCGTTGGCACCCGACGGCTTGGCCTTCCCAACCTGTCCGTTTTCACCCTCTACTTCTGGATCACCAGGGATTACAGGTGCCACCCAATGCCCCACCAACTGGAGGGCTTTAAGATCGCCGAACGGGTGGGATTCAGCAGCAGAAGATTGGTAAGCGCCATGCTTGTCGCCACAGCGTTTGGCGTTCTGGCCGCGTTCTGGGCTATCCTTCATCTCTTCTATGAACACGGCGCTACTTCCCGTGTGCGAGGATATGCCCTCGGGGTCGCCTGGGAGTCCTATGTCCGACTGGAGAACTGGCTGAATTACCCCACGACATCCGACCCGGCAGTGCTTCGGCAGATGGGATTTGGGTTAGGGCTGACCACGTTCCTGATGGTCATGAGAAGGCGATTTCTGGGCTTTCCATTCCATCCAGTGGGGTATGCGGTGGCTGGAAGCTGGACAATGAGTTGGATGTGGTTTTCCATCTTCCTGAGCTGGCTGGTGAAATATCTTCTCCTGAGAGGGGGCGGGCTTAGGCTATACCGGAGGGGAATTCCCTTCTTTCTCGGGCTGATGTTAGGCCAATTCGTGAGCGGAAGTATCTGGAGCCTGATAGGTGTTATCGCAGACAAGTTGACCTATGGGTTCTTCGTCTGACCCAGAGCTTCATAAAACATTCGGGTAACATTACGAACGCTGATCCCGATTGATGAACATTCATAAATTAATCGGGCAATTCCAAATTTAGCAGGGAGCAAAGTCATTTCCCCCTTTTCCAAAGGGGCATTAAGGGGGATTTGGACCAGTTGCTTCGCCAGATAATCCTATTACCCGAATATTTTATGAAACTCCATAAATCGGGGATCCACCCCCCTGGATCCCCGATTTCAATCGGGATCAGCATCCGCAACGTTACCCAAATATTTTACCAATCTTCATTAGTCGGGATCTTACTCAACCACAGGGAATTTGGCGAGAGAACCACTTAGCTCTATGCCCCAAACCCCTAGAAATCCACAGTCAGCCTGGCCCTTTTGAGGGAATGGATCAGCTTCCCGGCGTCCGGGCCGGCATAGGGGCCGAAGCGGAAATTGGTGACTTCAATGTAATCGTCGGTGACCTCAACCACCTCATCCCATTCGCAGAACCTGCCTTCAGGCACTTTGCCCTCCCGGAGAGCCGCCCACCATTTTTCGCCTTCTTCCTGGGTGCCGGTTTTTCCTTCCGCGTGATTATGTTCCCATTCGCCCGAAACCGGGTCCAGGCGAATGACTATAAATTCTGCCATAGATTATCCCCCTGTCAAACCATTATTTTGCGCAAAAACGCTTCCGTGGCCTGCGGCGCATCTTCAGGTATCTTCGAAGACTTCGACACTTCCGCTACCGGGGGCTGCGCCATCTCCGGCGAGAAATCTTCCAGATCTTCCACATCCACAGGCACACAAACCAGTCCTGTGCGCTCGTTCACAGAGTAAGGGGCACATGTATGCTGGTAAGGCTCTATCCTCCACAAGTAAGCGCCTTTTGCAATCCTGATAATTTTCCTCAGAGCCTCTGAGAGGCTCTTTGCCAGTTGATGATGCTGAAATGCGACCTTCCTGCCGCCTATCCGCCGGGGCATAGCGGCTGAAGGTATGATCACAAGCAGGCTGCTGTCCCCGCTGAAGTTCACGGAGAACGTCACCTGAGAATCCTGAAGCATATCCAGAAGCGGCTTCATAATCTTAACAACACGATCGCAACTGCCATTCCTGAAATCGAAATCTATAGCAATATCAGCACCTATCAGGCTGTGAGTCTGAGGGTCATAAAGGCCTTTGGTGCGCTCGAATCCAGGCCAGTTCCTCCGTCCCTGGTTGGAGTGTACGTAAGCGACCAGAGGGAGAACATGCTCCGGCTTTTGTAAATCCACATAATTTTCAGATCCGGCGGCCAGCCATATCTTCCTGTTCTCTACGCAACTGTATATGGCCTGTTGTATATGGGGCTGTGAGTAGTGATCAAAAGCTTGCTGACGGAGTGACCATCTCCATAGAAACCAGAGCTGCTCCGTATCCACACCGTTTTCTCTGGCAACTTTCTTGATGCTGGGCGTGTGTTCCAGATCTACCATTTGCTCCAGAGCTTTACGCAGATTTTCATCTTCTGACAATTCGTTTCTATGTTCCAGATCTTTCTGGCCCGCTTCGATCATCCGGGAATATGAATCATCACCTGCAACCGGGGCGATCTTAGCTTCAGCCGGTGAGGCTTTCTGGAACGCTTCTGACATTTGCTCCCAGAGTGACGTTTGCTTCCAGACCGGCTCGGATTCCAATTCCTCATCTACTGCGATCTGCGCTTTTCCGCCGGACGTATAGTCCACCAGAACCTTGTTACGCTCACGAGCGTCCGGCGGCATTGGCCACCAGCCCTCCAGGATCTCCACCGATTCCATCCGCGCCCTCTTTGGCGAAAAGCTATCGTAATCCTCCGGCCTGATTGGCACGCTCACTTTGCCGGTCAGTTCGTGTATGGAGTACGGCAGCCGCAGGAAATGGGATGGCCTGGAAAAGCTCCTGTCCAGGTATGACGACTGCTTCACCTTGCTCCTCACCAGACTGAAGAAGGCGCGATAGGCGCTGGGGCCATGAAACCCCTCGGGTATGGCTTCGGCAGGTATTATGATGTGTGGACTCGCGTGGCCGCTGAACTTGACGAGGAAGCACACGCCCAATTCCCGGAAGAATTTCACCAGCGGCCTGGCAATGTCGAAGGATTTGGACCAACTACGCTTATAATCTATCTCTGTCACCAGGTCGCACCCGGTCATCTGCCCGTCAGGAGCATACCGGGAGATAGTGCCGTGCATTGACGGCCACTGCCTGCCCGATGTGTGGGACTCAGATATTCTGAGCATGAGCGGCAGTATATCCTCTGGGTTCCGCAGCCGCTGGAATATGGGTTGAAAGTTGCGCACTACGGCTATCTTGCGATCGCTAGCAAAACTGAAGATGGCCTGCTGGATTTCCGGCCTGGAATAATAGGATATTACAGTTCTATCCTTGCTGGCGGTTATGCCAGAATACAACTCCTGCAGCGTAACCCCGTATCTCTCAGCGACCTGGTTCAGGGATATATATGGCTCCTCTTCCTTAAGCCTCTCGAACTCGGCCACCAGTTGGTCCAGATCCAGGGCATCGGCGCTGCTGTAGTAATCCTGAAGCTGCTCCTGTCCCTGGCGGAGGATATGGTCATATCTATCCTGCCGCCCTGATTCGTGAAACGAAGCAGCAGGCAATGGGTTTCTGTTTCTTTGTTTCTTCTTTTTCCTCTTTTTCTTCATCCGGAGGATCAATACTTTCCATAAGTTCTGGCGACTTCGATCATGGTAAAAATGTTTTCATCTGGCGTATCTCTGCCGCACTGGTCGCCGGTGGAGAGGATAAACCCTCCACCTTCGGCAGCGTCATCGATGGCCTTCTTTGATGCACGCTCAACGACGTTGGCGGATCCCCTGAGCATGACGTCTGTGGTGTGCAGGTTGCCCATCAGGCTGATCTCCTTCCCAAACCCCCTCTTTGCCCTCGCTAGGTCACAGTCGCCCATAGGCGGATGCTCAAGCGGATTGATGCTGGATAGCTCGGTTTCTTCAGCGGACATCCTGACGAGGTCATACTCCGGCCCGCAGCAATGAATCTGGCAGGGAACGCCGGCTTCTTTGCAGACAACTGTCACATCCTTAAGCGTGGGAAGCGATAGCTCACGGAATATGGGCTCAGGGTTGGTGATCATGTGACCGGACATTCCGATGAGGAGGTAGTCGGGCTTGAGTTTCACTATTTCACGAACCCTGCGCACAATGCCCTCGCGAGCTTGCTCGCACCGGGCGATGACTCTTTCCCGGTTATCATAGTATTCGTAAATTGAAGCTGTATCTCTGATGTTAAGCCCGGGCAATCCCACGGCCAATCCCACAACTCCCAGGTCGCCCATAAGCTCACGTGCCTTGTGATAAGCTTCCAATCCATTATAACTCGTCCGTGGATGCACATCCTCCCACTCCGTCGGCGCCGCCTCGGGCAAACCAACCTTGGAGAGCGGAAGCCCGCTGGTCGGTGGGTTATCAATGTAATATACGGTGCAATGGTCAGACCAGCGCACCTGGCCGTCGGTGGTGATGTGATAGCGCGTATAGATGCGATCCGGCGTGCGTTTGACAATCGCCTCCTGCCAGCGCGGAGTGTTTTCCGACTCCTGGCGCTCGTAATCGAACCCTATGGGGACGCTGTCCAGCCAGCCGTCAAAACCGAAGTATTTCACAGCGTTGATGTATGCCTGCCAGCGGGGTGGATCCTGAAAGAGGTAAATATCCCAGAACGGCTTGCCTGTGAGGCGACATGGGATCATGTTGGATATATCCGGTGCCACCGGGACACAGTCCGGCTGGCCCCCCTTCATGGCAATGAGCATACGCTGTTTAGAAGTCATAAATCAACTGCCTCCCTTGATTTCGGATCTTCGATGCCGGATCAGGCCAATATATACAGCTTAAACACAGATAACTCGAAGGCTTTGCCGCTACGATGCCAATCTGCTTTCCCGAAATTCGTTTCAGGCGTTTAATACCTCTTACAGTTTGAAATGATACTTATCAGATCGACCATCAGAACTCCTTCCCCCTTGA
>Ga0114922_10006901_pt1 | contig 10396 bp, 7 predicted proteins | sample AartaG_FD_100975 | JGI IMG/M metagenome (GOLD analysis project Ga0114922, IMG submission 100975) | Deep subsurface microbial communities from Aarhus Bay to uncover new lineages of life (NeLLi) - Aarhus_00045 metaG | ecosystem: Environmental > Aquatic > Marine > Oceanic > Sediment | place: Aarhus...
GTAGGGGCGGTTCGCGAACCGCCCCTACATCAAAACGCAAACCATTAGGCCGTATTATAGGAGCATTTAAAACAGTTTCAACCAAACGGGTTAATATTTTGCGCCGCACTCCCGGCGCACCTCTATGGCAGCGTGGGTTTTATGAGCATGTAATCCGGGATACGGATAATATGAACCTGATACGCGAATACATCATCACCAATCCAGCTCGCTGGGCCCTTGACCGGGAAAACCCTGAACTAAAAACATGAATATAACCTTAGAGTTGAGGCAAAGCAGGTTTCAATCTGATCCCTCGCCCAAAGGAATCATTAGAGAATACGTTACCGAACTTCTGATTTAAAACCCTAAGTAATCCTGGGCTTTACAAATCATATCCTTTATATTATATATATATTATAATAGACAGTATATTAAGATCGATCAAACTTTAGCGAATTAACCCAAATTTTAAGCGGGCTGTCTAAAACGGGGCCTGCGCTGTTAACTGCTGGAGGGAATTCAATGTGGAATTACACGGATAAAGTTATGGAGCACTTTCGTAACCCGAAAAACGTCGGCTATATCAAGGATGCGGACGGCGTGGGGGAGGTCGGATCGACGGCCTGCGGCGATGCCCTGAGGCTGATGTTCAAGCTTGATGACCAAAGCCGGATAGCCGATGCCAGGTTCCAGACATTCGGCTGCGGAAGCGCCATAGCAACCTCTTCCGCTCTGACTGAAATGATCAAAGGCAAGACTCTGGAAGAGGCTGAGAAAATAACCAACCAGGATATCGTGAGTTTCCTGGGAGGATTGCCCGAGCAGAAAATGCATTGCTCGGTGATGGGCAGGGAGGCTCTCGAGGCTGCCATTGAGAATTACCGAAACGGTACGACAGGCAAGCGTAAACTTGAGGGCCATGTAGTCTGTGTCTGCTTTGGAGTAACAGAGGACAAAATAAGGTCTGCAATCAGAGACAACGGTCTGACCACTGTCGAACAGGTTACCAACTATACCAAGGCAGGCGGGGGCTGCGGCGGCTGCATCCCTGAAATCGAGGAAATCCTGGCCGAGATGAACGGCAAGAAATCCTCGGAGGAAAAACCAGCAAAACCTCAACCTAAGAAACTGACCACACTCGAGAAGATCAGGCTTATCGAGAAAGTAATCCAGGAAGATATCAGGCCGGAGCTGAAAAAACACGGCGGTGATCTGGAACTTGTCGATATCGACGGTAATAACGTGATAGTAAAACTGTTAGGTTCATGCACCGAATGCGGCATAACCCGGTTTACCCTTAATACTCTTATCGAGCCGAAACTTCGCCAGAAGGTCTCAAGTGAACTGGCTGTAATGGAGGGATAGTGAACAAGATAGTCTACCTCGACAACAACGCCACCACCAGAGTGGCTCCGGAAGTATTCATAGAGATGAAGCCCTTCCTGAGCGATTTCTATGGAAATCCATCGAGTATCCATACTTTCGGAGGAGGGTGTCGCAAGTTTATCAATAAGGCCAGGGAACAGGTCGCCGAACTACTGGCCGCTGAGCCTGAGGAAATAATTTTCACCGGGAGCGGCTCCGAAAGCGACAACACCGCAATTATGGGAGCACTGGAGCTTGCGGGCCCTGAAAAGAGACATGTGATAATCACCCAGGTCGAGCATGAGGCGGTTCTGGAGGTCGGCCATTATCTCAAGCGAAAAAGTTACCGGGTGACCGAACTTCTCGTGGACCGTAAAGGCGCGCTAAATCTTGACCTTCTTGCAGATTCGATTACTGAGGACACCGCGGTGGTGAGTGTAATGTGGGCCAATAACGAAACCGGGGTCGTTTACCCGATAGAGCAAATCGCCGAGATAGTCAAATCAAAAGGTGTGTATTTCCATACTGACGCGGTGCAGGCAGTCGGAAAAATTCCTGTTGATTTGAGCAGGGTGCCTGTGGATTTCCTGGCTCTCTCCGGACACAAGTTTCATGCACCCAAAGGTGTCGGCGTTCTTTTCGTGCGTAATGGAATCAAGATGCCGCCTTACATCCGGGGTGGGCACCAGGAAAACGGAATACGCGCCGGTACTGAGAACGTGGCAGGTATTGTAGGGCTCGGCAAGGCGGCCGAGCTTGCCAGGGAGCGTATGTCTGCGGATGCAGACCATGAAAAAACACTGCGAGACAAGCTCGAGAAAGGCATCCTGGCCACCTGCAAGGACAGCCGGGTCAACGGCGCCAACAGGCTGCCCAATACCCTGAATGTGAGTTTCGAGTTTGTCGAGGGCGAATCCATTCTGCTGATGCTCGATGATCTCGGTATCTGCGCCTCCTCTGGGTCGGCCTGCACCTCGGGATCGCTGGAGCCGTCGCATGTTCTTCGCGCAATGGGTGTTCCTCACTCTATGGCCCACGGTTCGATAAGGTTCAGCTTGAGCCGCTATACCACGGAAGAGGAAATCGATTACGTGCTGGAGCACATGCCGAAAGTTATCGACCGCCTGAGGGAGATTTCTCCTTTCACCCACCAGATTGCCTGATACAGTAGAGTAAAAGAATATGCCGGAATTACCGGAAGTTGAGACAATAGTACGCCAGCTTCAACCGGGCCTGGCAGGCTGCAGAATAGTATCTGTCGAAATCCTCGATCCCAAGCTGGAAACCCCGGCGAAAAACAAGCTTCCCGGCAGGAAGATTCTCGATATCACCCGGCTCGGCAAGCAGGTCTGCCTGGAGCTTTCAGGCAATGACAGAGATGAAATGAAACTCTGGCTTCTGTTCCACCTGCGCATGACCGGCCGTTTGATCACCCATAGCTGCAGCTTGGACCAGAACGAGAGGCACCTTCGCGCGCGGCTGGTTCTCGACCAGGGAAGCCTGCTGTTCTATGATATGCGCAGTTTCGGCTGCCTTCTGGTGCTTGATTCCCTGCAGGAGGCACTGCCTAAAGGAATCGATCCTCTATCTCGCCGATTTACCAGACGGAAGCTCAGGGAACTTATCAACGGTTCGAAACAGGAAATTAAGCCCTGGCTGCTGCGCCAGGATCGCCTGGTGGGGCTGGGCAATATCTACACCTCGGAAATACTGTTCGCCTCTGGAATAGACCCGCGAAGGCAGGCGGGTTCTCTTAAATCCGATGAACTGCATCGCTTGCACAGCCAGATTCGTCGGATTCTCCTGCTTGCTATAAAAAACTGCGGCACCACATTCTCCGATTTCCAGGACTCCCAGGGACGAACCGGCTCTTTCCAACGTCTTCTTTCAGTTTACGGCAAAACAGGGCAGCCATGTCCCAACTGCTCCGGGCCGATCCAGCGCATTGTGCAGCAGCAGAGGAGCACCTTTTTCTGCTCCGCATGCCAGAAATAGTTCATCCACTGGAGGAAACTTCCACGCCCCTTACTTGTTAAATCAAATTTTAACACAGCAGGTCTTGACATCTCCTCCCACAGGCAATACGTATTTAAAGAAGAGCACCCGGGAGGCAGATTCGCTCTTTTTCTTGTCTGATAATCTCGAAATCAAGATCAGGCTCTATATACATTTTTTCAAAGGAGCATTACATGTCTGAAAGACAGGGAGCAGCCACCATGAAAGGCAACCCGCTCACTCTTGTCGGCAATGAGGTTAAAGCAGGGGATAAGGCTCCGGACTCCGTGCTGGTGGGCAGCGACCTGAGCGAGGTCAGGTTGTCCTCTTTTTTCGGCAAGGTGCTGGTGCTCTCAGCCGTGCCGTCGCTGGACACACCGGTCTGCGACACAGAAACCAGGCGGTTCAATGAGGAAGCAGCCAGGCTGGGCCATGAGGTTAAGATCGTCACGGTTAGTATGGACCTGCCATTTGCACAGAAACGCTGGTGCGGTGCTGCCGGGGTGGAAAACGTGGTGACCCTGTCCGACCACCGCAATGCCAGCTTCGGCCAGGATTACGGCATACTGATCAAGGGCTTGCGCCTTCTTGCCCGGGCTGTTTTCGTGGTGGACAAAGAGGGTGTAGTGCGTTACGTCCAACTGGTCAAAGAGGTGGCTGATGAGCCTGATTACGATGAGGTCTTGGCTGAAGTTAAAAAGCTGCTCTAGAAATTGATTCGGCTTTTATCATACATAATCCTTTTACTTACCGGCACAGGAGGTTCCAATGGCAGGCAGAGGCCAGGTTTTTAAATGCTCGGAACATGAAATACTGGTCGAGGTGCTTCACGGGGGCAACGGAGAACTGCAGATCAACGGCAAACCTATGAAGCAAATGGCCGAGAACACGGTTGATGCCGCAACAGAAAAACACGTCCCGGTTATCCAGAGGACATCGCACGGTTACACGATTCATGTGGGAAGTGTGGCCCACCCCATGGAAGAAAGCCATTATATCGAGTGGATCGAACTGGTTACCGGGGACATGGTTTGCCGCAAATACCTCAAACCCGGTGACCAGCCGGTCGCCGAGTTTCCCGTGGTGGGCGAAAATGTTGTCGCCAGGGAGTACTGCAACCTGCACGGATTGTGGAAGGCCTGAATACTTATCAGGGTTTTGTTTTTCCCATAGGAAAGGGGAGAGGGCCTCTTGGTCGCTCCCCTTTTTAATTCACTTCATTATTCGCAGCCTCCAGGTATCTTTCAACGGGGCGTTATCGCCTGCGCGCAGGGTTATCCGTGCCAGGGATTCTCCCCAGGATGCCTGGAGCCTTTTATCCTCGAGGTCGATCTTTTCGACTTTCGGTGTGAGCTTATCGGCGGGATAATTCAGCTTGAGTGTAAATCCCTCTTTGTTGCCGCTCTTTTCAGTAAGCGTAATAAGTCCTTTTTTATCCAGGTCCACCTTGCAAGGAGTAATCAGGCTGATCATCAGTTCTCCGTCGCGTTTGGCAAGCCTGTATGATTCCACCAGCCGCACCTCTTTACCCCGCACGAGGCGCACCGCGCGTTTCCAGGAGATCACCCCTGCGCTTTCCGGGTATGCACCGGCAATATCGCTTGAAAGTTCGGCATATGAGTTTTTCTCTTTATAGCGGACATCCCTGGCGGCGAAAGTCCTGCCCTCTTTCTGCATCACTCCGTTGATCGTGGGCAGGTTGTGGAAAACCGACTGCATGGTCCATATTTCGTAGCGTTTATCGCTGAACGTTTTGCGAGTGTATGTGCCTACCCCGGCATCGATAATCGCCGGTCGGCCGTCCACATAGACTGTGAAATTGCCCACATCGTTATGGTTGTGGTTTTCGGCATTGTGGCCTCCCTTGGCCGCAAGGTACAACCCCTCAGAGGTGCCTGCTCTGGAGCGTGCGGCCATGACCTGGATCCCGTCCAGCCAGACATCCCGCACATGCGGCTGAAAACCCTCAGCCGAGATCAGCTCGCGAAGGTTGGACAGTGCCGGCAAGGCCCGGCCTATACTTCCTGAGACACCCGGGTCTTTTGCCATCTGCTTTTTTGCCGCGTAAGCCCCCAGTGCGGCCATATTTTTGTCGCCGATCCTTTTGCCAAACCTGTAGACCAGGTCACCGGCAATTCCCACCTTTGCCGGGGCGTCTGCGAAATTGATAAAATAACGCTCGTCTATGTGCGTGCGGTAAATAAAACGTCCCATTTGCTGTATCAGTGGCTTGTTGTATATGTCGATCTCGCTGTTCGTGGCACTTCGCAGCAGCTCCAGGCAGTCAAAGAGCGAGGCAGCAGCCCGGCCCCAGTAGCTCGGGCCCTCATCGCAGCCGCCGTCCGGATGATAGGAAGAGATAAATAGATCGAGGCTCCGCAGAACTTTTTCCACAGCAGCGACGCGCCTGTTATTATCACCCTCGAGCAGAAAGTTGGCTGTGAGCCAGTTGGAATTGCACCACGGGTTCCAGTTGTTTATATGCGAACCAGAAAAACCCATCCACCAGAAATCATCCCTTTCAAGACAGGGCCGCAGCACTCGCACACTGGCCTCGCGCAGCAGCCGGGTGTTGATCAGCGGGGAAATCTCATCGAGCTGCGGGCCGATAAGGTAATGAATCCAGGCGAGAAGAGCCACGGTCTCGGCACTGAAAAGGTCCACAACCGGTTCTTCCACATCGGGAAGGCCGGAGCTGGCTCGCTGTGCGTTAATATGCGCCGGAATCACCCAGCTCGACTCTTCCAGAATCGCCCACACACCGTTTACTATCTCATCCATAAAACGCCCCTTCGCCTCCATACACTCTGCCAGAACGAGATTTGCAAGCCGGTTTCTCCTCTCAAAATACGGCTCCTCGTACCTGCTACGGTTGCCGTTTATCGAGAACTCCAGGTAGAGGGTGGCAGGCAGCACGGGCCACTTTTCCCCGAGAACCTGTTCCGCCCTGGCGAGATGTACCCGGCGGGTCTGCTCGGGCAGCGAGTTCCAGAAATCCCGCTCTGCAAGGGTAGCAAAAGGATGCCATTCGGAGCGGGGCAGGAGAACTTCTCGAAGGGTTTCTATCGGGTACTGGGAACTCAGGCTGGGCTTGGATTGGCCGGGATAGGCAGGAAGCAGCTGAAAATAAGCGAGAAAGGGGAATAGAAACGCATTGACACACAATACCCTCCGGAGTTTTTTAGAGCTGAACATCTCGACCTTCCTTGCTAAATGATTGTCCAGGCTGATACAGGCATCTTTTATCAATCAAGCTCATCAACAGATTATGCCTTTTGGAAACTAAGATAACAGGGAAGAAAATATACAAAGCAACTAACCCGGATTATTAATGAAACCCGGATCTTGACATGGCGGATCACTTATTTTCACATTTTTATCAGCCACCGAGGGAGGGGGGCGGCGGCTGTGCGACTTGGGTCGCACAGGCCGTTGCGCTTTTGCACAACGGTGCGCATTTCATGCGCCCGCCGCCCCCAGGCCCCGCACAAACATTACCCTCTCACCCGATAATTTCGAACAGCACCGCCTCCTCGTCCCAGAACATCATCATGTTGTCCCGGGCCTCAATCAGCAGGCGGTAGGTGCCGGGAGCCAGCACTGAGCTGTCCAGCAGGAACGATTCGGCCACCGGGCCGTCGCCGGAATCGACCTCCCGATCGAAAATGTGCCTGATCTCGGTGTTTTCCTTGGCTTCGCCGAACGTGAGCAAGCCGGCCAGCGCGCCAGTGATCCGTCCCAGGATACTCTTTTCCCCCTCGTAGCGGATAACATCTATATACTCCCGGTAGCTGCGCTTGCCGCCGGGGCCGTTATCCAGGTTGTAGTATTCCAGGTAGACCCGGATTTTTTCGCCGCGCTGGAAGCGGAACGAGGGCCGGGGGATAAACCGCACGCCGTGGCGCTCGTGGGCAGCTCCGCCCGCGGGCGGGTCCAGGCCGAGCACGATGGCGGATAGTTCCAGATATCCCTTGTTGAACCGCTTCAGATTCAGCAGGCCTCGCCCGTTCCAGCACTCCTCTCCAGCGGCCAGCTTGATCGCGTAGTTGCTCTTGCCGGGCGGGAAATACAGCCTGTGCACCGCCACCCAGCGGTTTTCCGGTTCGCCGGGGATGCGGAAACAGTCGCTGTGGCTGCGCAGAAGTTCGGTCCACAGGGTGTCGTAGGCGGCCGCCACGGCTGTGACCAGTTCGATGTGCTCGGGCAGCACCTGGTCCTGATAGATTTCCTCCGTGATTCCCGAGCCGTCGGCCGAGCGGAACTGCGCCAGGTAGTATTCCTCCGCCTCGTGGATTCCCGGTTGGACGTGCCTCTGCTGCTGTATAGCCTGCTGCATGTCACCCCATACTCTGGGCGTGCTGTTTTTGTCCATGTTTCCGAAAACGCCGGGGCTAGAAGGCGGGCGGAAGATGAATTCCCCGATCAGCGGCGGTTTCTCGAACATGAAAGGCCGGCCGTCGTACCACCAGATCTCCACCGGACCGCTCAGTTTATTATTAACCGGCATGCGCCCGCGATTGTATTCCGTGCTGAAGCTGGTTCTGTCTTTCTTGATTTTTTCAGGCGGACCGTAGCGGAGATACAGCAGGCCCCGGTGGTCCAGCCCCAGTGGATGCCCGGGGGAGAACGTGGTTTCCTCCGAGTGATATTTGTACTCGAAGCCATGGTAACCCAGAAGCTGAATAGCGTCTTCGCTCACGTTGAACCGGTTGTAAGGATTGTTCTGCCGGTAATTGCGCTGGACATGGCCCAGCCTGAGGTAGTGCTCGGCCAGCCGGCGATTGAGTCCGGAGAGCTTGTCGGGATTGCCGTCGGCCCAGAAGTAGTGGAGGAATTCCTTCTCCTGTCCCGCATCCACCGCCCCCCGGCAGCGGTCGACATCCTCCGGAGTGAAAATACCGGCGGCCTCGGCGAGCAGGCGGTCGAATTCGCCGGTGCGGCCGGCGGTCTCCACAGCTTGCCAGTAGAGGCGCTGGAAGGCGAGCGTGTCGCCTGTCTCCAGCCGGCAGCGGGCCTCCAGCAGGGGAATCTCCGGGCTGACAAACTCCGGGTTATCCTTCTGCAGTGCCAGCAGTTCGGCCAGGGCCGCCTCCGGCCCCTCAACCAGGTAGCGGTCCCGGGCCAGTTCCAGCCGCCAGGATGTGCTGTCCGGGTGGTTTTGCAGGTAGGCAGCCAGCAGGATAATCACCCGCCGGATTTCCTCCACGGTGCGGTCTTTCACCCGCTCCCGCCAGATCCGGTAGGCGTCGCGGTAGCCGATATCCACCTCCAGCAGGTGCAGCAGGGCCCGCATTGCGATTCGCACATCATCCGTGGAGGGCTCGCCGTCGAGCATGATCCGCGCCTTGGCGTACAGCACCGCCGGGCTGTCCGGGTCGATCGCCAGCGCCCGGCGGAGATGATCCGGGGCGGTCCACTGTCGGTGCTTCAGCAGGTAAGCGCACCAGGCCAAGCCGGTGTGGGCGGCGATCCGAATGCTGTCGATTGGAGAGTACAGCGCGGCGGTGAAATCACGTGACGCGGCTTCGCGGTTACCGGCCATCAGTTGTAGCCGGCCGCGGTCCAGCAGAGCGACGTGGTTCTCCGGCTGCCGCGAGATCGTGTTATCCAGTATGACTAACGCTCCGGAGGTGTCGCCGGCGGCCAGTAGCTCGGCAGCGCGGTAATTACTAACGCTAAACGTGTATTGGATTTCATGTTTGGGATATTCGGCACATATATTGCCAGCAAATAGGAGGCAAACCAGTACCAATTTGCCTCTTAATCCTATCTGTAGACAAGTGGCTTTGCCTGACATGTTCCTCATCTTCCTTGTGGTACTTTTATATTTCATGCAATAGTCGAACTGTGCAACCTTGAAACACTGTCATAGACCGTGTCGAACAGTATCAGAAGTAACGTAATCCGGGTCCGGCGAAGGTGAAAGCCCTTTGATTTTATTTTAACTCTATTTTTTCATTTTTTCAAGTTTATTTTAAATAATTTTCATTATTTATCCTTTAAACATTGTCGCCTTGCTCAAAATGGAAGCTTGTTTTACCACACACCAGATCAAGAGTTTTTCGCATGGAAGAGAAATAAGTGGTTTAGATCTCTCAGTTGGTTCTCCTTTGGCCTAGATCTACTGTTCTCCCAGCGCTGTACGGTTCCAGGATCAACTACCATCTGAATAGCCAATTCCTTTTAGCTCAAGCCAATAAACTGCCGGTATCTGTCTATCTTTTCCCCCCAGGCTGCGGGTTGAATTTCACTGTCGCCGGCAGATCTGTCAGACTCGCCGACACAAGCTTTGGTGCGGCGAAAATACGATTTGCTGAAAAATTGTTTGATAGACGTACCAGGTGTGTTTATACTTGTAGGCATCCGTCCGAAGGGAATCCCACCGGACGGTGTGTCAGCTAGAGTAACCCTTTCCAGTTTTCGCAAACAGTGGTGCCATGAACGAGGAAAAAGGCAGCCTGGCCTATGTGGTAGGGGTCTGCATGGTTGCAGCCCTGGGCGGACTTCTGTTCGGATATGATACCGCGGTTATCTCCGGGGCGATAGGTTTCCTTCAAACCCGCTTTGAGCTCGATCCGGCCTGGACCGGATGGGCAGCCTCATGTGCCCTGCTCGGTTGTGTGATCGGTGTTTCCATTGCCGGAACGATGAGCGACCTGCTCGGCCGCAAGAGGGTTCTGATCCTCTCGGCGGTTCTTTTCCTTGTTTCGGCAGTTGGAACGGCTCTTCCCAGAAACATAACCGAGTTTGCCATTTTCAGGATAATCGGCGGCCTGGGGGTGGGGGCTGCCTCGATGACCTCGCCGATGTATATCGCTGAAATCAGCCCGGCCCGGATCAGGGGAAGGATGGTCTCGGTCAACCAGCTCGCAATTGTTACCGGTATACTGGTGGTCTATTTCGTCAATTATTTCATTGCCGGGCAGGGTGATGAATCCTGGAACATCCAGTACGGCTGGCGCTGGATGTTCGCCTCCGAGGCCCTGCCTGCTCTTCTGCTGCTCCTGCTGCTGTTTCCAGTGCCTGAAAGCCCGCGCTGGCTTACCAAGCAGGA
>Ga0114922_10006902_pt1 | contig 10395 bp, 13 predicted proteins | sample AartaG_FD_100975 | JGI IMG/M metagenome (GOLD analysis project Ga0114922, IMG submission 100975) | Deep subsurface microbial communities from Aarhus Bay to uncover new lineages of life (NeLLi) - Aarhus_00045 metaG | ecosystem: Environmental > Aquatic > Marine > Oceanic > Sediment | place...
ATTGGCAATAAGCTGGCTGACTTTTTCGATGATTATCCGGGCGTTCGGAATAAGCCCCTGACCTACTGGCGCGGGTTCGCGGCCAACGGCATGAACCGGTCGCGCAACTTCGGACTCATCCAGGGCTACACCGATGTCGGCGTGAAACAGCTTGAAGTGCTTGCGATACTTGATGAAAGGACTTCTGCCATCTGTCGTGAGCTAAACGGCCGGATCATCCCGGTGAGTCGGGCTGCCGGCCAGCGCGATGCACTCATGGCCGCCGAAGATCCCGAGGACGTCAAGACCATCGCACCCTGGATTCCAGTTGAGGATGTCACTGGTAAGAGTACCAGGTACATCATGGATCAGGGAGTCATCATGCCACCGTATCATTTTCACTGCCGCACGACAGTGGTTGAGAGGGCTTAGTTATCCACAATTTCACAAAAAAGACTACCAAAACCAAAGGTTATTGTTAAGTGCCATAATTATTACAACTTAGCAAGCCCCTTCGAAGCCCCTTCGAAGGCCCCTCGAAGGCCCCTCGAAGCACAGATCCAGATCCAGATCCAGATCCAGATCCAGATCCAGAGAATACAGAGGGTTCCACGCGCCAAAAAATCACGCCTAAGAATTAAATCCAGTTTCACAATCGTACATCCCCAACCGATTGTGATTGACGCTTTTCTATTGCCACGATAATCAGTGCAGAAAGAAATAGTGTGAACGCACTACATGGAAGTTCCAGATAAGGAGCCACAATGACTGCAATATCAAAAGGACAAGCACCTAACGATGGCCGAGGTCAGGGCAGGGGAATGCCTGCCGGTGGCCGGGCCGGACGCAACACCGGTCGTTGTAAAGATGGCGGAGTCGGCTATGGGCGTGGTGGCGGAGCGGGGAAAGGCAAAGGTAGGAAGTAATTTATAGATGACAGACTACAACGACAATGTTTTCAGGCTATCCCAGGGTTCGGACGTGGTTCGCATACGCGCCGGCGCGCTGGTCCAGCTCTTTGTGAGCGACACGGATACGCTCCAGTGGGAAGGCAACGCCGATGCCGACGGAGCCTTTGAAGTTTCATCGCTGCCCACTGGCAAGTACGATCTGAGAATTGACGGCAGCACGGTGACGGTGATCCAGCACGTCAAGGCCGATCATAGCCACAAGCCCGATCAGTCCTGGGGGTTCTTCAAGAGCGGGGCCATTACCGCCGACCAGGACGAAGTCAACTCGATCCCGATCTATGGAACCGACGCAATTGGAACCATCGAGAAAATAATTATTACAGCCCAGACCCTCGACGCGACGGGTGACGTCACGGTTCACCTGCTCAAAGGCTCGGATGCCGGCGGTTCCGTGTTGACGGTGGGCACCGATTCCGTCTGGAATCATCGCATCAATCCCGGCAGCGCTCAGAAAAGATATTTTCACCAGGACAACAATCCGGGTGTCTCGCTGTCCGCCGAGGAGTGTGTGACAATCGGAATCGACCATACAGCCAATGTCGTCGAGGGCTTGACCGTGCTGGCGATATTCAGGCCCACATAAACGAGGGATGGTAACGACATGCCAAAGTCTAAGAGTGACACAACCGACCCGGAAGCGAAGTATCGCCTGACCAACCTCAATGTGGTCGAGATCGCTTTCGCGGGCAGCCCGGCGGTACCGAAGGCGACCTTTGCCGTGATGAAATCTACCGATCTGCCGGAAGGTAGCCAGCCGGTGTTGAAGACCATGCTCTTCAAGAAGGATCCCGTCAAGAAGCAGGTCTACGGGTACGTTCTGGTTCCTGATGAGGCGGACCTGCAGGGGGACATCATCAGCAAGGAGGACGTGGAGATAGCCTGCCATTCGCTGCTGATAAACCTCGCCAAGAATCGACAGAAGGGCGAGGGGGCATCGGAGAACCACGAGATATTCAGCCCCAACATCGGGCAGCCCATCGAGAGCTGCATCGACAAGGCCGGTTCGCTGGCGCAGGCTCACGGGGTCGATCCTATCCCGGGGGCGTGGTGGCTCGGGATGCAGTGCAGCGACGAGACCTGGAAGAAGATCGACGACGGTGAGTTCACCGGTTTCTCGATCGGCGGTGTGGGCAGCCGCGTGCCGATCGAGGCTACCGCTCCGCAGGCAAAGAGTGATTCCCGGGATTCTCTGACAAAGGCGTTGACTGGTTTCCTGGCGATGCTCAAAGGCGACGCCAAGGTCTTCAGCGAGGTCAGGGAGGAACGCGACGCCTGGGAGGCGCTGTGGGGTAGTATGGCCGCACTGGAACAGTCTATCTCCAGCATTTACTGGGATGACACGGTGGAGGATAAAGCGTCCATGGTGGCGGCTTCGATCGATCAGTTCAAGGTTGCCCTGGTGGCATACTTCGCGGTTCAGAAGGCGCTCCACGAGTTGAGCGCGGACAATATCGAGGCCCTGGAGAACCTGGCCAAGGCCTCTAAAACTATTAAACCCCTATTGGAAAGAATCAGCAAACAGGATCCCTTACTCACGAATGGAGGCGAGGACATGACCACAGAAGAGCTGAAGGCCCTAATAGCGAAGGTTGACACCCTGGTCAAGACCGTCGAGGATGTAGCTACACGCGTGGGCACCATCGAGGAATCGCGCAAATCCGATGACGGCAAGAAGACCGACGATGACAGCAAGACCGCCGAGGCTCTGGAAGTTCGTCTCAAGATGCATGATGAGCTCTCTAAGTCGTTCGCTGATCTCACCGGCAAGCTTGATGACATCGGCAAGCGCCTTGAGGTTCTTGAGAAGACACCCAATCAGCCCAATGGCAGCAGCGACATTGGCAATGTCAATGATGACAGCAAGCCCGACGGCAAGGCAACGACTCTTGCCAAGGCGACCGTCGGCGTGCTGGGTGGTGTCGCCCCGAAATAGGGGAGTTTATTTGCCCGGATATAGTGCTGGCACACTAAGGGTGCAAGCACTACCCCTGAAGGTTCTGTATGGAAACAATGAAGGGCACAGTTAGACTGGAGGAAAGTCACAATGCCTACCAATTCTGAGTTAATTGCAGCCGCGCGGATGGCGCTCAACGACATGATCGTCGGCAAGAGCGAAGGGGGCTCGCTGAATCTGACCGAGACTCACTTCAACCACCTGATCCCTCGCGAGCAGGTCGACGCCCTGATCGATCTCACCCAAGACCATAGTGCGTTCCTGAGTTCGATCAATACCGTGACCCGTCAGCAGAAGAAGGGAACCGTCCCCATCTATGACCTGACTGGTGAGGTGATGGAGCATGTCGGCGAGCAGGATCCGACGGCGGTGCACACACGGTCGACCACGACCACAGTTCCTTACGTGACCCAGAAGCACAAGTGCGAGATCACCATATCGCACGAGGAGATCGAGGAATCGAAAGCCGTCCCGGGGCTGGGGGACATGGAGACCAAGGCGGTGGAGACATTTCTCAAGCAGCTCGGCAACAATGTCTCCGACGTTGCAATCAACGGGAATACCGCCTTCGCCGCTGCCCCGGTTGACCGTCGTCAGCGGATGCTCAAGGGTGTCGACGGTGTCGATGTCCTGACCCAGGCGGGATCCAATGTTGTCCACAACAACGGCAAGGCCTTCGCCAAGGAGGTCTTTGACGCGATGTACGATGCTATCCCCTGGAGGTATCGTCGCAACACAGATGCTCTGCGCTGGTGGTTGAACAGTCGCACGATCAACAACTGGAAGAAAGCACTGGTAGCCCTGGGCGCCGGTTCGATCCTCGCGGATCGGGCTCTGACGGAAAAGGAGGCTCCCGGTCCGAGTGGTATTGCGCCCTGGATTGTCCCCTACGTCGGCGAGAATGACGGCCCGACCGCCATCGCGCCCACGAGTGTGGCGGACAACACGACCACTCTCCAGGCCGTGCTGACGACCCTGGTCACGGCGACTAATCCGATCAATGCAGCTGCTGGTGTCGGGCGCCGGTTCAAGATAACGTGCAAGACCACCGGCCATTCCGAGGTCTGCACGGGTATCCTCGATACGACACTGCGCATCAATACCGTCGGTCTGCTGGGCCAGACGGCCGGTTCGGTGAGCACCACCAACACCGACTACGAGGTCACGACCTTTGACGAGACCTCAATCTACCTCGGCGATCCCAAGGCCATCACCTTGGTCTGGAACGGCGAATGGCGCTCCAACCGTGAGTGGAACCCCAAACTCGACCAGGCCGAGATCACGATCTACCTGGAGTTCTGCGTCTCCATGCCGGTGCTTGATGCGATCGTGAAGTACACCAATATCGCCACGCCACCCATCACCTGGTAAGAAGGGAGCGAAACAGGCTATGTCACGGAAGTTCATATTTACCTGTAAGGCGGCCAGCTACACTCTGCCCGGCGGCGCTCAATACGTCAAAGGGCAAGTGATAGAAATGTCCGATGATGATCCCCGCATTCACCTACTGCGTGGCAACGCGGCGTGGGGCGTGAAGGCGGGGCCTGTCGAGGCCTTGCCTCTGGCCACGCCCACGGAAGATACTGGCGGCGAGAGTGGCGGTTCCCAAAGCGTGGAGAAGCTGTTCAAACCGCCAATCGCTAACGCCCTCAAGACGGCCGGTTACGACACCCTCAGTGATCTGGCGGACGCGGACATGGACGAGGACAAGTTGCTGGCTATCGATGGCATCGGCCCGGCCTCAGCCAAGAAGATTCTGGCTGAGATCGAGAGTAGTCACTTGCCGCGCGGCGGAGCTCACGAAGACTACGAGGGCGAGCTCATATAGGGCCAGGGTGATGAGACAGTGAGACTGAAGTTGAAAACGAAAATAGGAGACAAGAACCATGTCACATGACGTTGGACGAATGGGTTTTGGCGGTGTCCCCGGCGACCCCGTCGAGGGATACCTCTTCAAAAATGCCGCTCACGGCTACTTTATAGCCGACGGCACGACCGGACCGGCACAGTTGACAGGCACCGGCAATGGCACCTTCTACTATGACAATACCGCCGGCATTGTCGTGGTGGACGGCACGGCTCTTGACGTGGCGGCTGCGGCGGACACGCTGCTGGAAACGGCTGCCGATATCTTTGATAGCGGCCAGTCCAGGATATACACGATCATCGCCTGGAAGAACCCCTCGACGGGAGTCGTGGCGATAAAGGTCTGCCCCGGTACAATAGCGTTAACCGCCGCTATCGTGCCTCTGACTACGGCGGAGATCGAGGCGATGCTGCCGCTCAATGCCAAGTGGATAGCCCTCGGTCAGACGACCATCAACAGGACTGCGGACACCACCGCTACCCAGACGGCCACAACCAACCTGGTACGGCCTCTGTATATGGCGTCGTAAAATCGTCAGGACTTTGGAGTGGCTTATATCACGGTAGAGACTCTGCGCAGCGAGGGCTGTCCCGAACCCCCGTATTCAGCAAGCATGGTTGAACAGCGGATAGCCCTCGCCTGCAGTACCGTTGATCAGATGACGGGATGCTTCTTCGAGAAGAAGGAGGGTTACGTCATCACGATGGATGGCCACAGGCACGACACCCTGTTCTTGCCTGTTCCTCCCGTTTCTGTCGACGCCATCACGAGCGTCGTTGTCGACGCCGAGACACTCGATGCGGAATACTACGAAGTTCTGATGTCGGAAGTCCCCGACGGGCGATTCAATCCGAAACTGCGGCATCTAACAAGCACGTGGCCGATCGGTAAAAGTAACATCGTCATTACGGGTGACTTTGGCTTTGTGGAACCTGACGAATCCACTCCGCCGCTTATCATTAACCTGGTCACGCGGATTGCCGTCTGGAACTTGCCGAAGGTTGGCGACGTGGATGCACAACGGGCCTCGCAAATTGTGGAGGAATCACTCAAGGACTATCGGTATAAATTGGCTGATCCCTCTGCTATCGGTCGCGGGTTCTTCAGTGATCCGAAGATTGACAACCTGATTGCAATGTTCAAGAGGCCAGCCATGGGAGTGCTGTAGATATGGAATCACCTATCCCCGTCAATGTTCTTTATTGGACCATCGGTCTGCTTTGCGGTGTGCTGACAGCATACTTACCACGCATGTATCGCAGATTGACAACGCTTACAGCCGACGCGGCTGCACAAGGTCGCGATATCAAGACCGCTTTCCGCGATATTGGAGATAATCGCGAACGGATCGAGGCTTCCCAAAAGAATCACCGAGAGACCCTTCAGGTGATCGAGAAGATCGTTGACCAGAACAATTTTCTAATCCAGAGGATAACAGCCGGTGGCAACTAAGTTTCTACAGCGGCATCTGGAGACTCTCCACAGAAAACTTGGAGGCGATAAGACTGTCTCGTACATCACCTACGATGAGAGTGCCAAGGATAGTCTCACGGGTGACGTGAACGAGTCTGCCGCCTACGCCGCTACTCCCGTCTACCTCCCGGCATTGATTGACTTCAGCCCATCAGAAGCTATGCGCCAGAAGCTCGGCCTTGAGCTGGACTTTGACGCCACACTGAGTCTGACCACAGAGCAGCTTGACGAGAAGGGTATCTCTCTCAAGATCGGCGACGCTTTCATCCTCCCGGGCGAGACAGGCAAAAGCTATGTGACCAAAATCGTCCCGACGCATCAGGCGGGAAGTGTCTTCTTGATGCGCCTGGTTGCCGTATCGCGCAAGGTGGGGAGGCGCTGAGCAGTGGCTAAGTCGACTTGGGGTTTTGATAAAGCTGAAAGGCATTTTGATAATATGCCTTCCCTGATGAAACGGAATTTGAACCGCGCCACGAAGAGTGCTGCGATATCTATGAGAGACAGCATCATAAGAACCATCCGCGATGGGAGGCCTATGTGGCCACCTTTACTGGCAGCAACAATTGCGCGCAAGGGCAGCAGCAGTCCCCTGATAGAGCACGCCGACTTACTTAGGAGCATCACCTGTATTCCGGACGGCCCGTCACGCTTCTTTATCGGCGTGCCTCGCAATGTGAGGAACAGTGCCGGGGAATCACTCGTCAATATCGGGTTGGTTCACGAGTTCGGGACTCGGCATATCCCGGCACGCTCCTTCATCGCCACTACCTTTGAGGATAAGCGTAAAGACATATCTGACCGCTGGGGAAAAGCCGTCAAGGCTATTCTGAACGGAGAGACCTATGTCAGATAAACGTCATACGGTCGAGTCCCTTTACGACGTGTTCCAGGCGGTGCGCAATCATTACGCCGCCCTATTGTCCGATATCGTGTCCGATGATTCCGTCGGTCTGGCGTTCACCGATGAGAGGGGGAGGCTTGACCGTGATCGAGCGTTCCCGTCGGCGACCATCTATCTCTATGACGTCAGGTACGACAGTCGACGGCGCACTGGCGGCAAGGATACCGTTGCGGTTGCCAACGAGGACGGCTATACGGCGTCGGTGACCAAGACACCAGCACCGATCAATCTCTATTTCCAGTTCGATACCTACGCCGAAAAGCGGGATAATGATTGGCTTATGATGGAGAAGCTGGTGCCCTTGTTTGCCGATCGGCAGTCACGCATCACGGTGCCAGCAAATGAAGAGACCGGAGCCACCGAAAAACATCTCTACATGGTTCCGCAGTCTATCGATACGCTCAATGATATCACCAGTGACAATCTCTGGCGCAAGGCTTACCGCTTTCGACTGGAAGTATGGTTCCCGCACCCGGAAGCCGCACAGCAGAAGTACCTGGTACTGCAACGTCGCCTGAATATGATGGGACTTATCTGGACAATGGACGCGCCGCCTGAATAACGGGAGATCAGCATGGCATTCTACCTGAAGAATCTACATAAGACATTCGTGATGGTCACGGTGGGACAAGATAAGTTGACCATCCTGCCGGGAAAGATTACTGGCCCCTTCGATGATGAGGACATGACGCAGGACGTGATCTCCAAGGCTAACCGGCGAATCATCAATGTCTTTGTACCGGAAGAGACCACCGAGGACAAACGCCAAATCGAGCCGGAGCCCAATAAGGAGCCGGAAAACATAGAGGACGTGGAAACGGAAGAGCTTTAGCAAGCCACAGGAGGCATAAATGAGCAATCATCAGGTGGGAGTAAATCTCGTAGAAGGCCAGTCGGTATCACCGATCGCCGGTGTGACGACCGCCGTTGGCGCAATCATTGGGACTTTCGAGCGGGGTCCCCTGGACGTGGCCACCCTGGTGACCAGCATGTCACAATTTATGCTGCTATTCGGCAGCAAGCCCGCAGCCGGTTCGACATCCTGGTATTCGGTTGAGGCATACTTTGCCAAGACCGGCAGCGGTTCTCTCTACATCATCCGTGTGGCAAGCTCGACCGCAGCCAGCGCCGCACACACGTTCAAGGATCGGGGCAGCGGCACCCCGGCCGATGCGCTCAAGATCGAGGCCGCCAACGAAGGCGCCTGGGGCAATGACCTGGCCGTTCAGATCGAAGACAACGCGATCCTGACGACAACGCTGGCCGAAGATGCCGACGCAACGGACACCTCGGCCGTGCTCACGTCCATCGAGGGCCTCGAGGTTGGCTCGGATGTCTCGTTCTATAACGGTACGGACACTGAGTACATCCGGGTGATATCGATTGACCACGCAAACAACACCATCCACTGGACGGGCGGACTCACCAACGACTATACCACTGCCAACGGCGTGATCACCTCGCAGGAGTTCAAGCTGACCGTCAGTGTCAAAGCTGTTGAGGTTGAGGAATGGGCGGGGCTGTCGATAAATTCCGTCGTCTCCTTCTATGTCGAGAAGAAGGTCACCAGCGATTACATCCTTTGCACGGACGTACTCGAAGCGCCCACAAATACCTACGAAGACCAGCCGGTGGCGATTGCGGCCACAGCCTTGACGAGCGGCGCAGATGGTCTCGATGATGTCGAGGCTACGGACTACTCGGGTTCCCAGGCCGACAAGACCGGCGTGTTTGCCCTCGACGCTATTCCGGACGTGTTCCGTCTCGCCTGCCCGAATCCGCTTCTCACCGAGGCTGAGGCTGAGACCGCCTACATTGGTCTTGTACAGGCGCTGATCGATTACGTCAACGCTCGCGTTACCATGACGTACTACGCCGATATTCCGTATGCCAAGACAGTAGCGGAGGCGGTCACGTTTGCGCAGAACTTCGCCGGTCGCCGCCTCGTGTTCTTCTGGCCCTGGCTCAAGGTGATGAAGAACAGTCTGCCCGTCTGGCTGCCACCTTCGAGTTTCGTCCTGGGTGTGGCGGCCGAGAAGGACTATCGGCGGGGCGTACATAAGAACGTCGGCAACGAAACTGTCCCCTGCGCCATTGGTCTTGAGTACAACGTCTCACGCGCGGAGGGCGAGACGCTCAACAACGCCGGTGTGAACACTATCCGGAAGTTCCTACCCGGTGGTATCAAAACCTACGGCGGCCGCACGATGAGCACGCTGACGGCCTGGCGCTTCATCCACTTCTCTGAGCTGTGGAACTACATCGGCCGAAGCCTTGAAGTGGCGACCCAGGATATTCCTTTTGAGGTTCACGACGAGGTACTCTGGAAGTCGGTTATCCGGAGAGTGTCGGCCTTCCTCAGCAATGAACAGCGCAAGGGCGCCATTGGTGATTTCGCGGTGGTGATGGACGCTACCAACAACCCGCCGGATCAGGTCGCCCTTGGTATCGCCCAGGTTGATATCGAGTACGTGCCGGCGGCCACCGCCGAGAAGTTCGTCATCACGCTAACGAGCTCGCCGGCCGGATTGTCTGTGTCGGTATAGGAAGTGAACAGAGCAGCTAAAAGATAAGGAGATAGATCATGGCATACGCCGAGCCGGATGCGAATCCTGTCCTGACTTCCCTTTTCCGGGTGGAGATCGACGGCATTCAGTTGCAGTCATTCGCCGAGGCGAGAGTCAGCGGCGGCGACCTCAACAAGATGGAAGATCGCGACGGGACGGAGCCACCGGAGGTAAGAGAATCGTCTGGCCTCAGAAACCCCTGGGAGATCACGCTGGTGATGAAGGAGCGCGAAGGCGGGCGCGGTGACGTCCTGGCTCTGATTGTCATGGCGACAAACGGTTCCAAAGATCGCCGCAGCGTGGCCATCGTGACCCTTGATCACGACGGCGCTGAAGTCGGACGGCAATCCTTCCGCACCGCCTGGGTGGCCAGCCACGAGGAAACAGATCACAAGGCCGAGGATAAGGACACCCCGATCACGCATACCTTCGTGCTGTCGGCCAACGGGAGAACCGTGACATAGTGGGACTGCTTGACCTTCCTCAATCTATCATCCAGTATCTGAACGTGCTGGATCTCGAGAAGCTCAAGGCGTTTCGCTTTGCGGTGCAGATCGACGGCGATTTCACCGGCAAGGAGTTCGTCATCGGGTTTGCCGATGTCCAGGGTCTTGCCTCGGAGGTGGATGTCAAGACTGTTCGCGAGGGCGGATATCCGGGCATTCACAAGTTTCCCCGGAAGG
>Ga0114922_10006903_pt1 | contig 10394 bp, 9 predicted proteins | sample AartaG_FD_100975 | JGI IMG/M metagenome (GOLD analysis project Ga0114922, IMG submission 100975) | Deep subsurface microbial communities from Aarhus Bay to uncover new lineages of life (NeLLi) - Aarhus_00045 metaG | ecosystem: Environmental > Aquatic > Marine > Oceanic > Sediment | place: Aarhus...
ATTCATCAATCTTTTCTGGGCTTAAAATGAAGCCTTGTTTTTCAAGTTCCTTGACTCTAGGATTTTCTTCATAGACCTTTTCAATTGGTATTAATTCATCCATAGTTAGCAATATTCTTGATTCATTTTTAAATTAATTATTATTTTTCTGCTCATTTTTTAATAAACTTTCTTATTAGTAATCTTCTAAAAAGATCTATTATTGGTTCATTTATCTGATGTTTCTAATTTCCTAGTTTTGTAAATTATAGATTTTATGATAATTTCTCAAATTGTGAATTTTTAATATCCAATCCATTCCTTAGGAACAAATCAAATTTTTAGACTCTAGAGAATCAAATATTTTGCTTAATATCCATTCTTTCATAAAAAAAAAGGTTTTATGTATTCAATTATATAATTAACATGTCCGAGACATAATTAGATTTAACTCTTAATGTTTTGAAAAATTATACTAATTTCGCTATGAATGAAAGTAAAACTAAAACTGTTGTAATTTTAGGGATGCATAGAAGTGGCACTTCCATGATTGGAGGTGTTCTTGCAAGACTTGGAATAAATATGGGAGAAAGCTTTCGTGATACTCGAATAGTATCAAATCCTTTAGGCTTTTATGAAGATACGGATTTCCTGAATTTAAATAAAGAGATATTATATGAAGCTGGAGGATCTTGGGAAAATCCTCCCAAAATTGAACAAATAATGTCCCAACAAGATAAATTTAAAAATAAAATTCAAGAATTATTTAGTAATAAAACACAATTCTGGGGGTGGAAAGACCCCCGAACAAGTTTAACGATTCGTTTATTCCTTCCGTTTTTATCAAATCCCTATTTTATTGTTTGTTATCGAGATCCTAATGAAGTAGCTAAATCTTTATACAAAAGGAGCAGAATGCGTTATGAAGAAGCTATAAAGTTAGGTAATTTTTATAAAACTGAAATTGAAAATTTTTTTAAGGACTTTCCTGAGTTAAAGAAAATTAGATTGAATTATCACCAGATTATTTCAAATCCTAGAGAAAGTATTGATAATATTACCAAATTTCTTGATATTGAAGTGAGTAAAACCCAATATGAAGATGCAATGCATTTCATCTTACCCAAAGTAAAAAAGAATAAAATTAAACGCAAAATGCTTACCACACACTTAATAAAAAGAGGATTAAAAAATCCTTGGAGGATTCCAAAGTATATATTGAAAAATTTAAGAAAATTATTACAAAAATAGAAAAATTAATCAACCTAAGCAATTATTTAAACTATCAATATCAGCTTGCAATTATTTACATAAATCAATTGAAATTCCATGCCCTTATCTCTAAAAAGTAAAGATTTAGTATCATACTTATTCTCATTTGAATTAGACAGACGAAAACCTGTAGGAAAAATTATTAAAACCCTCAGTTCACCATTTCGAATATTACCGGAATTTTTAATTATTGGAGGACAACGTTGTGGGAGTACATATTTTTATAATTGTTTAAAACAACATCCTAATATAAAAACTACTCTTAGGAGAAAAGAGATTCATTTCTTTGATAATAATTTTAATAAAGGGATATTATGGTACAAATCTTATTTTCCAACAGTACCTTCTAAATATGCTAATAAATATTTATTAAAAAATAAGATTATAACGGGAGAAGCATCTCCTTATTATCTTTTACACCCTCTAGTACCTAGTAGAGTTCACTCATTAATTCCAAATGTCAAATTAATTATTTTGGTTAGAAATCCCGTTGATAGAGCTTATTCACATTATAAACAACAAATTCAAAGAGGAAATGAAACATTATCATTTAGAGAAGCAATAGATCAAGAAAAAGAAAGATTAGAGGGAGAAATTAATAAAATTATAAGTAACGAATTGCAATATAGCTCAGTTTTAAGGAATTATTCTTATTTGACAAGAGGGGTTTATATAAATCAAATCAGGAATTGGACATTATATTTCTCTAAAGATCAATTCTTAATAATAAAAAGTGAAGATTTTTTCAAAAATCCTCAAAAAATACTAAATAAAACTTTCAAATTCCTTAATTTGCCCTCCTTTGATAATGTCATATTTAAAAAACCAAGACAACAAAAATATCAAAAAATGGATACTGGAATAAGATTTGAATTATTGGAATTTTTTAAACTTTATAATTATCAACTCTATGATTATTTGGGAGTAAAATTTGATTGGGAGAAATAAAGAATTTAAAAACTTATGAATTCCTTTAGAATATTAAATCAAACAAAATATTTTGATGATTTTTAAGATTTTTCATGACAAATAAGAAGTCTCCTGAGAAAGGAGTAGTATATATTGCCACAGGTAAGGAATTATTTCTAAAAGAAGCTAAAATATCAGCGAAATCAGTTAGAAAATATAATGAAAATATTGGAATCTCAATATTTGTGGATGAAAAGAATAAATTCGATGATATTGAGAATTTGTTTGATTCAATTTACTTTGTTGAAGAACCAGAATATGGGTTTGGAGATAAAATCTATGCAATGAAAAATAGCCCATATCAAAAAACAATTTATTTAGATTGCGATACTGTTGTTATTGGTGAAATATCAGAGATTTACAGTATGTTAGAAAAATATGATATTGCTGCGTCTAATCCTCCTTTTAAGAATGACTATTATCAACCGAATCATTATCAAGCAGGGATAATATTTTATAGAGATAATGATTTAGTTCGCCAATTTTTTAAAAAATGGGACAAGAATTATGATCGAATAAACCATGGTAATGATCAACCTTCTTTTCGTGAGACTCTATCAGAACTACCTATTTCACTATTTAAATTTCCACCAAATTATAATTTTAGAGTACCATTCGCTTCATATATAAATGGTAAAATAAAGATTATTCATGATCATAATTTATCTCGAGTTAGCGATAATACAAGAAATTCATTTATTAATTATCTTAATAAAAGTACTAAAGAAAGATATTGGTTTCCGAATAAGGGAATATTAGAATTCCCTGAAAAATTTGGTATTTTTAATCGTATAATTACATTTCTAGAAAAAAAAATCAATAAACGAAATGCTAATCTTTTAAACTACTTTCCCATAAAAAAATTAATCAACTTTTATATAATCAAATCTTTCCCTTGGTTAATTGTATGGATTATTCCTAAACAGTATCGAAATAGAATGAAAAAAACTTACAAAGAAATGATGAAATTTAAAGACTCATAAATTTGTAGCACAGATATTAGTTAATTTCTTACTTTTTTTAACATAATAAAAAATGTCGCTCCTTTCTTAGGAAATAGTCGTTTAAGAATTGAGCTGTATAATCTAGTAAAGCGGTTGATATTTGTTCCTTTACTAAGATGATTATATGTCTCATAATATTCTATTTCGAAATTTGGAAGTAATTTTTTTGATACATTAAAAATATCAATCCCTCTATTAAAACGATATCCTGCTGCAGTGGGAGAATGAAAATCAACCATTTGATTAATTTCCTTTAGAGTTAATTCTTTTTTAATTATATTCATATCAAGTAGTTTTTGATTGATTTTATTTAGGAGATCAGTTTTTAAGGTGGCTTTTTTCTTAAATTTATCTTCAAAGTACTTTGCAGTGCTTTTTAACTTCAATTTCCTAAAAATAGTAGGTATAATTCTTTCTTTATCAAAGATAAGAGATATAAACCTAAAATTATAGAATAAAAACATGTTTTTTACAAAAAGTCTATTTGGTTCATGTCCAATAATTAAAAACCCGTTTAACTTCAACAATCTATTAATTTCTTTAAATAATGGAAAAAAGTCAGGAATATGGTGAAGCACAGAGTTCAGAGTAACAAAATCAAGTTCATTCGATTCTAAATTTATATTATGCCCGTCAAGTTTTAAAAATTTAAATTCATTCCCGAAATTTTTCTTTGAAAGTTTTGTTTTGCATTGCTCTAAAATATTAATTGAAATGTCTGAGCAAATAAAGAGATCAGAATTTTTAAGAAAGCCTGCAATTGTTCGTGGAACAAATCCCGTTCCTGTACCGACATCTAAAACTTTAATTTTATTTGAACTATTAGCCAAATACTTTTTTCCAAAATCTCGCCATCTACGATACTCATCAAAAAATACTTTCACATGTTTTTGATCATAACCATGTGCAGTAATATCATGATATAATTCATTAACTTTTAGAACTAATTCTATATTACTATTCATATTCTAATATTAATAATTGGTTTTTAAATAAAGTAATTTTGTATCATTTTTCTTTTAATAAATTTTTAAGAATTGTGAGATAATCAAAATATAGTTGTTCCCAATTAAAATTTTTAATAACTCTATTATGTCCTAAATTTCCCATGTTTTTTCGTAAGTCATCATTGTTTAATAAATATAAGATCTTGTCTACAAGATCTTGTAAATTTCCTGGTTCAATTAATAAGCCTGTCTGATTATCTATAATAGATTCTATCATTCCTCCGGAAAAGGATCCTATTACTGGGAGTTTAAAATAATTTGCTTCTAAAAATACTATCCCAAATCCTTCAATTGATTCCTTTTCAGCAATAGAAGGCATTAGAAATAAATCTGCTAATTTATAAAATTTATTTCTTACTAAATCATCACACTCTCCTAAAAATATAATTTCATTATCTAAATTTAATTTTTTTGATAAATTTCTCAGATTTTTAGTGTATGGTCCTTTCCCAATTAAATAATATCGTAAATTAATATTAGGATTTATCTTTTTGATTTCAAAAACAGCTTTGATAACCAATTCAAAATTTTTTCTTGAAACATGCCTTCCAACGCTTAATAAAACGTGAATTCTTTCAGGTATATTAAATTCTTTTCTTAAATCAGCGACAGATTCACTATATTCATAGTCTTTCAAATTTAAACCTGGAGGAATAATCTCAATTCTCTCTTCATTCACATTATGAATTTTTATTAATAATTCTCTAAGTTTTTTTGTATGAACGATAATTTTTTCTATATTTCGATAGTAGTATGATCTTATTGAGAAAGCAGTATGAATTAAAAATTCATTTCCATGAGCAATTGTAACCACTTTTTTCTTAAAAATTCTTGATAATACAAAAACTAAAGGTAATGTATCGGAACCTGATGCTCCAGCAAATATAATATCAAAATTTAATTTAGTAAAGTATGGATAAAGATTATATATATTAATTAAGGTTTTAAGTAAGATTCTTGGTCTGAAAAAAAAATATAGTAATATATATAGCTTATCCGTTAAAGAGCTCCTTTTATCCTTAAAGATATTCCATATAGAAAAAAATAATATTAAAAGTAACTTCCTATTTTTTAGAATTAACTTAAAATCCTTAATTTTATATTCTTTTAGATCTAGAATATCAAAATTTCTATTGTCCTTATAATATGGATTAAAAACATAAAGTTCATGATTTTTATTTTTAAAAACTTTGCATAGATTTGTTAAAGTATGAGAAATTCCATCTTTCAATGGAAAAAAGTCATATGCAATTAAAGCAATTTTCATATTTTTAAATATCTCGAAATTTATTTATATTTTTTTTATTTTCAGAGCGATATCAGCGATTTTATCCATGTTTTTGAAGCCTAATTTATTTCAATAAATTTTTAAAAAAAAAAACACTAACCCAAAATGTTAATCTTAGTTAATTTTAAATATTATTTAAATTCAGAGATATCTATATGATTAAAAAGCTAATTGGTAGAATATTAAATATTCTTTTACTTAAAAATCAAAAAATTCTGCAAAAATATGGTTTTATAGAGGAACGCTTCCCTAGCGATATGGAAAAAGATTTTAAGGTTCTTTTTAACAAATGTAAAGATTATACCTTCACTTCAAAAGCAAGAATGTTTTCTTTATATGATGCTATTAAATATATAGTGAATAACAAGATCCCTGGAGATATTGTAGAATGCGGTGTTTGGAAAGGAGGTAGCATGATGTTATGTGCTTATACTTTGAGAAAATTAAACGATTTTGATAGGAAAATCTATCTATATGATACTTACGAAGGAATGAGTAAACCAATTTCAAGAGATATAACTACAGACGGAAGAAAAAACGCTTTAAACATGTGGACAAGAGAAAAAAAAAAATCAAGAAAAATTTTTTATGCTCCTCTATCAGAGGTAAAAAAAAATTTATATAGTACATCATATCCTAAAAAAAAACTAATATTTGTGAAAGGTAAAGTTGAAGATACTATTCCAGATAAGATTCCTAATAAAATTTCCATTCTCCGTTTAGATACAGACTTATTTGAATCAACATATCATGAATTAGTTCACCTTTACCCTAGATTATCTAATAATGGTGTATTAATAATTGATGATTATGGCTATTGGAAAGGAGCTAAAGATGCTACAGATTTATATCTTCAAGAAAATAGTATTAAAATTTTTCTAAGTAGAATTGATGCCACGGGCAGGTTAATTATAAAAACGACAGAAAATAAATCTAAATAATTATTATATTATCTATCTAACAGGGCAAATTATTCTAAACATCTAGGAAAAGATATAAATGAAAGCTTCAAGTATAAGAAATATAATAAAAAACTGGAAACACCCATATTTTGTAAGAAATGCTTTATTATACAAATTCTTATCAATTTTATACAGAAAAAATAACGGATTTTTTATTTTTAATGAACCTTGGGATAATTTAATTATTTTAGATGCTTGTAGGTATGATTTCTTCGAAGAACAATTTAACAAGCAAAAAATTGGCGGAAATCTAGAAAAAAAAATATCACGAGGTTGCCATACAATATCCTTTCTTTCAGAGAATTTTAATAAAGATAAATATAATGATATTGTTTACATAACAGCCAATCCGCATGTAGATTTGTTATTGAAAGATAAGTTTTATAAAATTGTTTCCGTATGGAAAGATGGATGGGATGAGAAAGAAAAAACAGTTTTACCTGAAACAGTTTATGAATATTCATTAGACGCTATCGCAAAATATCCAAAAAAAAAAAAAATTATTCATTTTATGCAACCACATTATCCTTACATTGGATATAATATTAGGGATAATTCCACAGAAATGTTTCGAAATGCAGTCCTAAGCAGTAAAAAGATGATTTTCAAAAGAAAATTCCGTGATAACCTCTTTTCATGGTTTAATTTAGACATATATGCGATGATTGAAAGAAAGGAACATTATAGGATTTATAAAAAAAATTTAGAAATTGTATTACCATATGTTAATAAACTCTTAAATAATTTAGCTGGCAAAACAATTGTCACTGCTGATCATGGTGAATCTCTAGGAGAATTCTTACACTTTTTAATTCCTATTAGATTCTATGGTCATAAAGAAAGATTGAGAACTCCGATTCTTATTCAAATTCCATGGCTCACATCGTTTTCAGATCATAAAGATAATAATGTTATAATTGAAAGAGAAAAAATAATTAGAAGTATTGAGAGTATCAGTAACCAACTTAGTGAAAGGTCAAAAAAGCAGTAAAAAGTTTCTCAAATGAAAAAATGTGCTATTTTTTATTCCTTTTTATAAAAAAAATAAGGTGAAATGGAACTACAATATTAATTATAGCTTCTACAATGAGATAATATAATATTTTAAAGAAGAATAGAATGCCATAATGAATTGCATAATCTTTTTTAATGGTTAATTTAAAGAAAAGATATTTTCTTATTTTTTTTAGATATAAGTTAAAAAAGAGAATGATTCCAATTGAAAAAAACCCAAAATTGAAAATAATTAAAAAAGGTGATATTAACATATAGAAAGATAAAAACAATAAAAATAAGTGTTTCAAAAACCTTAATTTTTTGAATTTAAAGGAATAAATTAAAGAATTTTCTGCCCAGATAACTCTCTGGCGAAAAAATTCAGTAATTTTTGAAGAAAAGTCTACAAAAATTCTAGACCTAAAATCTCTTAAACGATATGGTTTGTAACCTAATGAATACATATCTTCTGCCATTGATTTATCAGTAGCATAACTTTTATCCTCTACAAATCTACCCATAGCTGGTACAACTTTATAATTTACACAAGTATTTTGTCCTGCCATAACAACCTTTTTTGAATATCTCGTAAATTTAGACTGAAAATTAGAATTTCTATCAAAAAATAAATATTTCACTAAGGATTTATTTTCTTGACTTTTTAAAGGCCTAACTCCACCACCAACAATGTTTTCTTTATTATTTACTAATGGAAAAATAATTCTTAATAATATCTCGTCGTTTAGATAGCTATCAGCATCAATAAAATAGATAAAACCCTCAGAAACGTATTCCAAACATTCATTTATTGCTTTTATTTTACCTAAGGAGGGTCTATTAGCTCCTCCCTTTTGATGTAAAATAATAAAATTCTCATATCTCTCAAAAGACTTAGCTATCTCTAAAGTCTCTTCATTACCTCCTGCGTTCACAATAATTTTGAGTTTGGGATATGTCAATTTAGTAATAGAATTTAAACATTCTCTAAATATATCCCCTTCTTTCCAAGCGGGAATTATAATATTTACAAGAGGAATTGATGTGAAATCTTCAATATTAACGATGTCTGGATCTTTAACTTTATTGAAAGCTTTAACATAATTTTTATCCCTCAAAAAATAAAGAAAATTATGATATAAGAACAATAATGCTAACAAAAGAAGTATGAAGATTGCTGAATTTAATAGATTTAATAGGTAAATAAAAAAGTTTTGAATTAATTCAATAACATTCATAAATTACATTCACATAATAAGAAAATCTACAATTTTAAATGAAATTAATAATAAAAATCTAATCCAAATTTGTTAATGAGTTATGATGATTAAAAAAACTAGTTTTATATTCAAATATATATTACTTCTGTAAAATCTTTAGTCAGTTTCTTTTAGAATCTCTCCAAAGGGATAAAGGTAATGTTCTTGGACGTATATGTAGCTGATAAGAATATAAGATTCTATAAAAGATATAAGGTAATATTCTAAAAATATGTGAAAGCCATCTTACCATTTTAATTTCAAATTTAGTTAAAACTCTCTCGCGTTCAAACTTATTATCAAAACTTGAAAAACTTGTACCTTTTTCATAATGCTGTGTTAATAAAGAAGATTCGAATTCGATATTTAAAAATTGACAAACTTTTGAGATAATTTTTTTAGGATTTTTTCTTAAGAACTCATAATTAATAAGCAGAATTCGATTAGAGATAGAGTTGAATTTATTGAGGTGCTTATCATATTTATAATATTGGAGAACACGTCTTAATATAAACAACTTTTTAATTCTATTATTTCTAAAAGTATTTCTTCTTACAGCAGACTTTAAAATATCTACAATATCTCTTTTTATACCTATAAAACTCGCAGTTTTAAAGTATTTCGATAGTTTATTCAAGTATAAAGTGTGGCCGGGAGTCTTTTCAAGCCAAAATTCTGCATTATTTTTCTCTGCAAAAGTGTTCATTAACAATTTAAAAGATTGAACATAATTTGTGGGTCTTTCCTTATAAAAAATATCTTTATCTACTTTTGTTAATATAAAATAATCACTAGAACTAAACACATCTATAAATTGATTAAAATTATTATCATTCTTTAAATTACCAAAATACCTATCAATAATATTAAAGTAATAACTTTCTCGAATTCCAAAGGGTTCAGATTGAACTCCTACTATTTTACTATGTTGACATAATATATTAGCTAACCAAGTTGTACCTGATCTTTGATTACCTATAATAAATATTGGTTTGGGCATTTAATATTCATTATTATTTGTTCTATGATTGTGAAATTTTTATTAAATTTAAGTTACACCAAAAAATTTAATACTTGACAAATGGTTAAAACAAACTTAAAGTTTAATTTTAATTCCACAATTTTAAATTTATCTAAATTAATCAAGAATTTTTTTAATCTAAAGAATTATTACGATGGAAGAAAGCAATCAAACCAAAAGGAAATCAACTAAAGATCAACGAACCTTAGCAAAAAATTCATTCTACTCTTATCTGGGAAGCTATAGTAATTATTTCCTTGCTTTAGTAACATCCTTTCTTTTGGCAAGGATGATATCTATATCATCATGGGGTAATTTGATTACAGCAACCTCAATTATTACGATTTTTACTGTTATTTTAGGGTATTTACCCCCTGGGTTGAGTGCATCTTTGAATTATTATATTCCACGATATAAAACCTTGAAACAAATGAATGTATTAAGATCATTTATTTTATACAGCTTATATACAAAAATAATAATAGAAGTTGGATTTTTTCTAATAATATTAGGAATCTTCTCTATTTTTTCTGGAATTTTCGCAATAAGTATGAATGGATATATTCACCTTTTATTTATTTTAGCTCCATTAATGTTAATCACTAATTTATTTAATTTTCTTAGGAGTATTCATGTTGGA
>Ga0114922_10006904_pt1 | contig 10393 bp, 4 predicted proteins | sample AartaG_FD_100975 | JGI IMG/M metagenome (GOLD analysis project Ga0114922, IMG submission 100975) | Deep subsurface microbial communities from Aarhus Bay to uncover new lineages of life (NeLLi) - Aarhus_00045 metaG | ecosystem: Environmental > Aquatic > Marine > Oceanic > Sediment | place: Aarhus...
CGGGTGGCCTGGCTGTAGGTTGGGTCAAGTCATTTAGAAAACTGCTTTTTACTAATGAAGGGAATCTTTGGCCCTCAACAATCTAACGCGAGAAAACGTGACCCAACCTACTTCGCGGCACGTTTGTATTCGTCCACTGACAGGATAGTCTTTCCGAACGCGTTACCCAATTTGATAATCTCTGGGGGGGTCATACCAACAGATTCCAACTCATCCTGTTCTGAGAAGACCTCTCTTACTGTTCCGTCCATGATCACAGAGCCCTCGTACATTACCATTGCCCTGTGAGCATATTCGGCCACAACCCACAGCGCATGTGTGATGATTATGATAGTATGACCGGCGGCATTTAGAGATCGGAGCAGTTCCATCATGCTCTTCTGCTGAGAGTAATCCAGGCCAGTGGTAGGCTCGTCAAGTATAAGGATTTTAGGCTTGCAGGCCAGAACGGATGCCACCGCTACTCGCTGTCGCTCTCCCTTGGTCAGTGAGAAAGGGTCATTTTCTTCGTATCCCTGGAGTTCCACAGCTTCCAGAGCCTCAGCGACATTTCTTGAGATCTCTTCCTGGGAAAGACCATAGTTCCGGGGTCCGAAGGTTACCTCATCTCTCACGATGCTGGCGAAAATCTGATGATCCGGGTTCTGAAATACGTATCCTGTAATCCTGCCCAATTCAGATACGTTCATATCCGCGGCATCTCTGCCATAGCATAGAATAGTCCCTTCCGATGGCCGGAGAAGCCCGTTGAAGTGCTTTGCGAGGGTCGTCTTTCCTGAGCCGTTCTGACCGATTATGGCTAAGAATTCCCCTTCCCTGATCTGCAAGTCTATTCCATTCAGGACGTTTCCCATACCCGGATAAGAGTATTTCAGACCTCTCACTTCCAGGGCAACATCCCCGTATTTATCTTTTTTACTCTCATCTTCCTGCTGTAGGGTTCTAAACTTCTCCTCGTCGAAGGGATCATTCATTTGGCGATACGCCTCTTCGGCTGTGAAAGGAACAGGCTCATCCGCTGTGCTCTGGAAAAGCCTGGCTATCTGCGGAGGGCGTATCCCATGCTGCTCAAGGAACTGCACATCTGCCAGTATATCCCCGGGCTTTCCCGATACGAGGATTCTGCCGGCATCCATTATCACTATTCTATCGGCATCTATTACGTCCTCGGCATCCTGCTCGACTATAAGCAGACTTACAGACTCATCTCTCAGCTTTTTTAGAGCAGCGAGGATATCATGCCGCCCTTGAGGGTCAAGATCGGTGGTAGGCTCATCCAGCACCAGCACCTTTGGCTTTATGGATAAGATTGAGGCTATAGCAAGCCGCTGCTTCTCCCCTCCGGATAGATTATATGGCTGTCTGTTCTCGAACCCCTCCAGTCTCACCATGCTGAGAGCGTATTTGATGCGATCTGCGATCTCATCCCGCGGCAATGCTATATTTTCGGGGCCAAACGCTACTTCCAGTTCTACGCTGGTGGAGAAGAGTTGTGGCTCGAAGTCTTGGAAGACCAGACCAACGTCCTGGGCAAGCTCGTATATGCGTTTATCCTTCGTGGGCACACCGAAGATCTGCACGTCGCCGGAGAATTCGCCTTTCTGAAACTTGGGTATAACACCATTCAGACACCGGCAAAGGGTGGACTTCCCCGCTCCAGTCCTGCCCATTAGTGCCACCATCTCACCTTCGCGCAGATCGAAATCGATCTCGTCCAGTGCCTTGCGATCCCCACGCCGGTAAGTGAAGCTCAGGTTTCTGATACGAATAGGTTGCATAGTTGAGTGGGCTTACTGACCTACATAATAGCGGCAGCAAGGAGAATGAGAAGGATGAAAGGCAACAGGCCCAGGCCAAGCCCGAAGCGCCCTTTTATGTCTTTTCCGTAAATATTTAGCCTATCATCCACTTTCCTGACAGAATACATTGGCTTGCTGCGGATCAACGTCGATTTGCTGTCAATTATCATCCATTGGCTGCCTTTCTCTTCCACCAGGACGATGAATTTATCGGAAAGGGAGACCTTGTTGTCTCGAAATTTCTGGAGAAGCTCCTCCGAAAGCTGCTGACTATCCAACTCATTCTGGTAATTCATATCGACGCTCAATAGCTCCGTGGTATAAATCCTGTTCGTCGCCAGGGCAGATACCAGAGCGCCGGACTCGTAGCCACCGATGGCGACCCAGTTCCCTATAATAAGGCTGGCTACAACGACAATAACCATCAAGCCGCTTCCCCATACGCGCGATTTTGAAAGCTCCCCTTCCTCCATAATATCCACGTATAGAAGCCCCATTCGCTTTACCACAGGATACAATACCGGCAGGAGCAGCGGGCCGAGTATGGCTGCTGTAACCAAGTTGTTCAGCACTATGATGTTCCCCAGGGCGGAGAATGGGAAAAGTCCCATGATGTGCACAGCCCAGCCGATGAAAACTCCACACGCGGCACTCGCTGATAATATGAGAATGAAATAGCGGATGGATAGAAATCTCAGAACCAAAAACGCACACGCCAGGACAACTATGAAGAGCACAGAGACGTAGATGGCAGGGCTTTTGGTGAATTGTGTGTAATAGGCAATAACACCTATTACCAGGGTGATGATCGCGCCCACAGCCAGAGCTATTATCACTGATCTCACTGTAGAGCGATGTGCTTTGGCGATGGGTTCGCCTTTCCCGAAGGCTTTCCACATTCTATAGGGGATATATCCGTAGAGGAAGTTGCCTATAATGCCCGGAAACATCCCGGGCCCGGCAGTGCCGCCAAGGATGTCACCAATAATATTGCCAATAGCTGATCCCCACGCTGCCGCGGGTCCGAACATCAGAGAGCATATTATGGGAATGACGCTGGCAGGCCGGACTTCAGTGAAACCGGGCACAAGCGGGATGGCCACTTTGAAGGGTATAAGCACAGCGGCGTATACCGCTGCTGTTACGGATGTGAGGACTATCATCCTGGTGTTCTTCCACATGGTTATAAGCTCTTTCATAGATTACCTCCTTCCGCTCGTTGGAAGCCAAAGCATAAACTTTTTAGCCGGAAACCGACAGGACAGAAATGGTACTGTTGGCGAATCATGGATTCCTCCTTAAAAAAGGGGGAATACTAAGCACCATCACCCAGGACCGAGTTCGCCAACAGTATCATTCCTGTCCCGTAAGATAGCATGGAATATGCAGGTAAGTCATAACACTGGATTTCTGGACGTAAAGTTTATACTTCGTTCTCATGACGCGCAGATATTACCATAGAAAGCCGTGGATGTAAAGGGCGTAATCCGTAATTCGTAATTCGTGATCCGTGATTCGTGATCCGTGATTCGTGATCAGTAGAAATATATTTATCAGTGGTAGTGGCGGGGTCTCCCCGCCGTCGTCTCCAGAGCAGTAAGCCTAATATTCAATGGGTCTGAGTATTATACCCATCACTTACCACAGTTTACGGATCACGGATCACGAACACACGTTGTTGTTGAAAAGCCCTCCTCAGTCATGTTAGAATTTATGAGCAGTTCGTCCACTCGCGTTATTCGCGATTTGATCCTATTTTTCAAAGCAGGAGAGTAAGAAATGGCGATTATAAGGCCGTTCCGGAAAGGTGATGAAGATAGAATGAGAGAGATCGCTCCGCGCGCCTTCGGCGTATGGACGCGGCTCGCTCTCGATAAGACTTTACCAGAGGAGGGAACCAGTAATTACCTTGTGAACGAGGTGAGCTGGTACATCAGCCGTGCTCATCGGAAGGAGGAAGGCTTTGGCATCCTGGTCGCAGAAGAGGACGGGGATGTGGTGGGATATATAGTTTCAGGGATAGATCAGGCAAGATCGGAGGCTTTCGGATTCCTGTGGGGACACATAATATCGCTAGCAGTTGACCCGCCTTGCCACGGCAGGGGTATAGGTTCGGCGCTTATCGCATCCAGCCTGGACTGGATGAAAGAGAAGGGAGTGAAATATGCGGAAGTTCTCACCGACCAGAATAATATAGCCGCGATAAGGGCCTATGAGAAGAATAATTTCAGGGTGATCTATTCCAGCATAGTTCTGTCGCAGTATTTATAGTCAATAGCCTCTACGTAAGTTTTACGAAAGACATTATGGGCAATAATGATACTGTTGGCGAATTCAATTTGGGTAGTTTTTAGTGGGACATGCTGCCATTTTGTCTAGTGTTTGCTCAGTAATAATGCCACCTTGAACAAGCTGGCAGCATGTTCTACTTAATTCGCCAACAGTATCATTCCTGTCCCGTCTGTAACCACAATCTAATGCACAATCGCTGGAGATGACATTCTGATCCCCACATTCTCTAGTCATATCTACTGTTTGCTATTCAGCCAGGCTATCCAGGTCTCGCGTTCTGGACCTGTTCTCAAATCCTGAAATTCTTGATAGGTCATGCCGTAATGTGTCTGAAGATGCTGATCAAATTCATCTACAAGCTGATCCTGGAGTTTGAGAAGTCGTGTGCGTTCAGCGTTAATTTTTGAAATTTCACTATTTAGTAACCGAATTTCTTCTCTCAACTTCTCTCTCTCTTCCCCATCTGGTGAATTCACTGAGATCTCAACAAGCTTACTCGCTCTATTACCGAGTTCCAACACTTTAACGGTAAGCGGACCCAGTTCTTCGGTACTAGGCTTGCATCTATCCAGAAACTCTTTATATTCCGTAAACAGCTTTTCCAGTTCTGGGCTGATTGCTAACTTACCATTCTCCTCCGTTTCAGAATTTCCTGCCTGCATATCTACTTTCTCAGTCTCTGGTTCTTCATGTCCTGGTTTTCCATCCAGGTTGTCAAGATAATCAATGAAACTCTCAACTTCTTTATCTGAAGGCTTTTCCTGGCCCTTCTCAGTATGCTCAATCTCCTGAGACTTGGTTTCACTGGAACTGCCTCTTATACTCCCACTAGCTTCCTGCTTTTCCCGATTTTCTCCCTTTAGATAAGTTGACAATATCTCCTGGTCAGGTTGATGCGTCACAATCTTGAACCCGGTAAATCCCACTATCAGGATACCAATGACGCCAATGGTCACTTTCGCACCTGTCCCTATCTTCACGGCCGCAACACCTCCTAATATGATCCATTTGTGACCAAGTCTCCCTGCCAAACCGAAGATGCTGTATAGTCCCTTCAGACGGTCAATGAGCTTCTTACGAGCGCGGTAAAGCCGACTCAAGGAGGCCCGATAGGATATACTGAAACGTCTGCTGATCTCGATGTGGCTCAGGCCGTCAATGCGCGCCTTAACCACTTGCCTGTCCCTGACGGGTAAGGCTTCGATGGCTTCCATGACAGCTTTCATCAACTCCTGCCTGAGAATCTCCTCGTCGGGATTGGCGGAACTCCTCTTCGTGACTACCAGAGATAACGGGATTACATTAGCTTCCCTCCGCTGTATGAAGTTCCTGCTCCGATTGCGGGCCATTTTCTTGAGCCATGGGAGGAACCTGGCAGGATCCCGAAGCTGGCCGACTTTCAGGTATGCGTGCACGAACATCTCCTGAGCGAGTTCCTCAGCATCCTGTGGGTTCTTGACCATAGAGACACATATAGTGTATATGTGCCGATAGTATCTTCGGTAGAGTTCCGCGTATGCCTCGCTCTCGCCGTTCTGGACTCGCTTAACCAGTTCCTTATCGGTCGCCATAGAACATTCCCTCCTGTAACATAGACACAGAATCAGAGGAAATGTAGCAAAAAATCATGAGGGTTAAGGCCGTTGATGTTGGACATTGTTGGAAATAAGTTTGGACTGGATTCCAGCCTTCGCTGGAATGACAGCCAATGAAAACACTGGAATGGTATTGCCCCGGCCTGTCATTCCAGCGAAGGCTGGAATCCAGACCAAACGATCCACTATTTCCACTAATATCCATTAATTGCTACTTTGCGGCTGCTCCAGGATTAGCATTCCGAAGTAGCTTGGTGGCAGGTTGGTTTCGCCGTTTGCGCCCAGGGCCCATCTCAACTGGGGTGCGTTGGATCTGCGGATGATGTAGTTGAACCCTATGCGATCCGACTCGGAGGTCTTGTAGGGGTCAAATCCACCCAGGGCGGTGAATGGGATCTGGGCTTCCAGGACGTAGCGAGACCCGGGGAATATCTTCACAGCGACCTGGATGGCTGTGTAGTTGTAGACGGTTTCGGGCTTGTTCTGTCCCACGTAAGGCTTGCTTCCGTCTGGCCCGGCTCCTTTCGGACATAGCCAGAAGAAGTAGTAGCTGGGCTTCTTTAAACCTTCCAGATATGAGCTGATCTCGCCTGTTGGATCAGTATCGATATGCAATTCCAGGGCATCGGCGCCGTTCCAGAACTGAGTGGCATCGGGAACAACCACTTCCGGGTCTATTACATAAGCCAGAATGTATAGATTATCCCTATCCCACTGGACGTACAGGTTGCTCCCTTCGTCACCGGCTCGAAGCGAGTTCTCAAGAGGCCATCCCGCCATGCTGCCATCGATCACAACACCTTTATCCGCATAATCTGCAGTTCCAAGCATGTTGGTTCTGCAGCTATCTGTGACCTTTACATTGGTCTCGCCGGTACTGGTCAGCGCGTCATAGTAAACAGCCGTTACTCGCTCTCCGCTGACCACTTCGAGGATGTTCCCGCCTCCGGATACCCCTCTACCGTATCTTGTCTCAATGGAGCCTGTTAATACACCTGAGTCTTCGCTGGTTTCATTCAGTTTGACAGTCCTGCCGCTGGCTATCGCATCGCCTGACACCCAGATGTCAGCTTTATCGACGGTAAACATATCCCGATTCAGATCCAGATCCTCCAGTCTGAAGTAAATCGCATCTCCTGCATTGAAGTTAGTCAGTTTGAGACCGTTTGCTCCTTCTATGGTTATCTTGCCGGAGGAACCCTTGTTGGTATACGTGGTATCCATGATGGGCTGCGATGGAGTGCCGGGAGTCTGCGGGTAATATATAGCTCTGATTTCTTCCCCACCTCGAACCTGCAGTACCTCATCCTGTGCAGGCGCAGTACCATAACTGGTGGCTATAGATCCTATGTATATTCCCTGTTCGTCGGGCAGCTCTTCCAGCAGCACTTCCTCTGCGTCATCTGTCCCACCAGCCTGGACTGTAATACGGGCAGGGGTGTTCGGGGATGTGTTGCTCAGAACAAAGTCATCCAGTCTGAAGTATAGCCTGCGGCCGGCGTTGAAGTTGGGCAGCTCCCTAAACAATCTGGCAGCATGTTCTACGTAATTCTCGTCAACGATGAGAAGCGATCCCACACTTCCACTTCTGACGATTAATTCATAGGAGACGGGCATATTCGCTTCTCCAGTGACGCCTACCTCGTCGATGTACGTGAGGGTAACCACCTCTTTCTCTTTAACCTGCAGGGTTGAATCATAAGTGTCGGAACTTTCTGCGTAAACAGTCGGAACGCTGCCATCGAAGATGCCGCTGTTCAAATCAGTCTCCTGAAGAATAATCTGCACTTCATCTCCCAGAACGTTCCCGATAACGGTGACACTTGCCTGATCAATGGCCATAGGATCTGTATTGAGATCGCCGTCGCGCACCCGGGCGATGAACGTATCACCGGCGTTGAAACTGCTCCCCAGGTTGCGTCCATCCGACCCAATGGCCTGAATTGTGCCTATCTGACCTGTCTCAACTGTTAAAGCCACTTCTATTGGCACGTTCGTCTCGCCGGTATCTCTTACTGCATCCATATACGAGATACTAACCCTCCCGGCGCCCTGCACTTGCAGGATACCATCTCCGGGTATAGCCCTCACACCATATTCTGTCTTCACTTCCCCTGTGAAAACGCCTGCGCTGCCAGTCTCCTCGGTCAGGGTTACGGGCACTGAATCGCGTATGACGTCTTCGGTGGTGCTGACCTGGAATATTTCAGCAGCGGCGCTGGCAACGTTAAGATCCATGTCTTCCAGACGGATGATCAGCGTATCTCCCGCCTTAAATCTATTTTTCCAGCCCTCGTCGGGGAATCCGGCAATAGGAGTATAGGGATCATCCGCGCTGGAGACCATTATCTTTCCTGTTGTACCCGTATTGACTTTGCAGGAGTCTGTTACTGGGACGTTGGGTTCACCAGTAACGCGCAGCTTGTCAATGTATATGGCAGTAACATTCTCCCCTCCCTGCACCTGCAATGTACTGTCGCGCGCTTTCGGTAGGGACACGGCATGCCGTGTCCCTACGAAATACTCAGTCTTCAGGGAACCGAAGAATTCACCTGCATCCGGGTTATTCTCTTCTAATGTCACTATTTCGCTGTCCTGAGTCTCTTCGCTGACCACCGATATATCTACACGGTCTTTACTTCCTGGATCCATGTTCAGATCTGCATCTACCACTCTGAAGTACAGGACGTCGCCTGTGTTGAAATTCTCAAGATCCCAGAAGTAGTTAGCCCGTAAAATAGAGACCGTGCCATCGTTCCCAACGTTGACACGTGCTGTGAGGCGTACTTCCACCCCGGTAGCGGCAGAAGCCTGCAATGCATCTGTATATTCAATCGTGATACTCTCATTTCCTTTCACCTCAAGCATGTTATTGGCCTTATCAGCCATCAGACTATACGTGGTGCGCAGAATGCCGGAAAAGGTATCTGAATCCGGCTCGGTCTCAGTCAGTGTCAGGACTACGCTATCGCCAACAGCATCGCCCTCAATCTCAACGTCTATAGTCTCAGAGACAGTGCTATCCACGTTAATATCCTGATCTGTCAGGAATATGAGGAGAGAATCACCGGCGTTGAAATCCTCCACTATTAGGAGGTCATTTACATTGCCCGTCTCCGATCTGCCTATAATAAGCCGTCCTGTGCTGCCGATATTCACCATAGCGTAGGCATCTATCGGGACATCTGTGTTGCCTGTGTCCTGGATTGGGTCTCGATACGTGGCCTTGATCCTCTCTCCCATTACCTGCAGAACTCCATCGGCAGCGCCCTCTCTGCCAAAGGCTGTTTCGATGGATCCGGTGAAGATCCCGGAGTTTTCCTCGTCAACCAGAGTTACATCTTCAGCGTCCTTTCCACTTGCCACGTTAATAGAGACTTGAGACTTGAGACTTGAGACTTGAGACTTATCCCTTTCCCCTATCAGATCCTTGTCCTCGACCCTGAAGAATAGCTTGTCGCCTGCGTCAAAAGTCCCGATCTCCTGGCCATCCTGCGTCTCTATGCGTAAGGCAGCAGTGGTGCCCACTCTGACGGTAGCATCGAATGATACCTCTATATCCTTTTCGTCGGGGCCATAATAGGGATCAACGTAGTAAACCGTCACCTGCTCATTTCCCTGGACGGCCAGGGTATTGGGATCTTCACTGATCTCTGTGCTAAATTCGGTAGAGATACTGCCCGCGAACAGATCGCTATTGTTTGCCTTTTCCTTTGTTTCATTAAACAAGCTGGCAGCATGTTCTACTTGTGTCTCCCAGAGGATTACCTCTTTGCTATCCCCCGTGAGGTTACCCTTGACCAGGACTTTGATGGACTGCGGAGAATCCCTGTCAATGTTGCGATCCGGATCCCACACAGCAAGTGTAAGTGTCTCTCCTGCGCTGAAGCTCGTCGATTTGCTGGTCATATCTTTGTCCATTATGGCAAGCTGGGCGCTGACCGGGCCAACGAGTTCCAATTTGCCCCATGCCACAGGAGGCGCTCCTTTGCCGGAAGCTGACCAGAACAGATTAGAATATGAGTTAGTCAGTATATAGTTGAATCCCATCACCCTTCCGGCTTGAGGGGAGAATTCATGTAAAGCTTTGTCCTTCGGAATGCGCGCCTCCAGAATATATCCTGAATTTCCTGATTCAAGTGAAGCAGCCACCTGGATATTCGTATTGTCTTCGATTGTCCTGGGGATGGCGTCCAGATGATGGTGTATCTGAGTTGCTATTATCTTCTTTTCCGATGCTGGTATTCCCAGGGGCAGGAAGCGGAGATGATGATCGCCAGTTCTATACATCCCCGGAGATCTGGTTAAGCTAGTATCAGCAAATACGTGCAAAATGTCGGGAGAGGGTGATTTTGCTTCATCTTTGAGTTCACCTCTGTTGACTTTAAGAGCGAGAAACATATTATCATTATCCCACTGCACATACATAAGACAGGACGGCTCAGCAGGAGCTTCGCCCTCCCGCTGAGGTACGAGCGGGAAAAGCAAAGGCCATTCGTTCAGCAGACCATCGATCACAACAGGAGCCGCCGTCATGGTTGCCCTACCAATCGCCTCACGCGCCTCCTCCTCTATGGCAAGCACCTCTCTTTTGCTGGCCTGAAGTATGGCCACCTCTGATACTACGGCGTTGGGGCCGGCAAGCCTGTTGAAATGCAGTTCCATCTGTCTGTCAGCATAAGCCTCCGGGGGGATCGCAAAGGTGAG
>Ga0114922_10006906_pt1 | contig 10392 bp, 9 predicted proteins | sample AartaG_FD_100975 | JGI IMG/M metagenome (GOLD analysis project Ga0114922, IMG submission 100975) | Deep subsurface microbial communities from Aarhus Bay to uncover new lineages of life (NeLLi) - Aarhus_00045 metaG | ecosystem: Environmental > Aquatic > Marine > Oceanic > Sediment | place: Aarhus...
ACGCTTTTTAGTTATGTCTTTTCTGTAAATGCCGAGATATAGTCAGTATATAAAAAGTAATGGTACAATCAAGCCCCTGCGGTAATCTCGCTTTTTCCTCTCCCCTCCGCATCGCAGGGGCTTCATTATTTGTTAGCGACATTAGATGGCATTAGCGCACAGGAGCGGGTTTAAGTATGCCCAATCGCCAGGGGATAAGGCCGTATTTTTTGCCGGCCCGATCACGGTTCAAGACGCCCTGGAAGACAAAACGGATGTTGTCGGGGTCGACCTCCAATCGCTCGGTGTATCCGGCCCGCAGCAGCTCACCGTGACTGATTACATCGGTCCATCGCTTCTGATGCTCGACGTTGAGCATTGAGGCAAACGACTTGTCATTCTCTGCGGCCAGAGGAATCCATTGCCCATTGAGGCGGTCGGCTAAATAGGCCTTGTAGTACCGCCAGCCGTGACCATGCTGAGCCTCAATCAGTGTCAGATATTTGTTTTGTCCCTTGAGGTAGTACGTGTGACTGGCCTCGAATACATCGGCCTGCAGCGCAATGACCGGCTGCGACCAGCCGTGCGGGAACTTTTCAAGTGACGTCTCGCATCGCCACATCCGACCGTTAAGTGAAGTGAAGAACAGATGCGCCCTGCTCCGGTCACAGATGATCCAGAAGTCCAACCAGCCCTTAATGTTGGCCGGCTTCTTGTCGAATAGCGGTGTCAGCTTGCCCCACGAATCCGGTTCCGTTATATCCACCGTAGTCGAACAGGCCGGTCCATATTCTGGATCCCATGATTCATCCGAAGCCTGGCACAATATGTACCATTTCTTGTGCGGTGTGAAGTAAAACACCTGCGGCGCGCAGAAATATCCCTGATGACACTTGAGAACCTGCTGCCCGGCATCCTTTGCCTGGCTCCAGCTGTCGAATGTCACGTAGATAACCGCATGGCTGCGCTCAATCCCACGAACCGTGCAGAATAAGTGCCATTTGTCCCGGTACCGAACAACCGACGGGTCCTTAACCGCAATCCACTGCACACCATCAAGCGTGCGCGGCTGAAGCACAGGCTCTTCGGCAATCCATTCGAACTCATGGGTCTGCAGGCTGCTTGCTGGAACTGCTGCAAACACTGTTTTGCGGCCCACACAAAATGTTGAATAGGCCAGTGACAGAATAATGACTTCCATAGTACGATTCATATTTTAAGGCTCCTTTTCAAGTTAGTACCTATCAGCCGGTATCCCATACACAACTTAGCAAGACTGCTACCACAACATATTATACTCCTGGTCATTTTCAAGAGAAAAAACTTATACAGAATCCTCTAAGTTTTCTATTTAAATCGCCTCAGGAGGCCATTTAAATGACGAACTTGCCTTGGGGGCGGCTTATCCTGTTCTTTTGAATTTGATACAAGTAATGTTATGAGAAAACCTCAATGTATGAAGACTTTTCTGTTGAAAGATTTCCGGCAAATAGGTATAATTCTGTAAATATTCAACTTCGTGGAGGAGTGATTATGAAGATTATTTTATGCTTATCATGTTTCTGACCATCGGTGATTAAAGGTGGGGTCTGTCACATAGGAACAAGAAGGTTTTAGTTTTTGGAGGACAAAAACATGAATGGTTGCAAATTAATATGGGTGCTGGTGTTATTGCTCGGTATCGCGCAAGTCGGTAATGGTGCCCCACCAGCCAATGACGACTATCAAAACGCAGAGGCGGTTAGTAACGTAACGAGCTTGGCATTCGACACCACTGAAGCAACGTTCGATGGTCCTGGCGGATGTATCTTCAATTCAAACAGAAACATCTGGTACTGTTATACAGCTACTTGCACCGGTTGCGTTACTATAAGTTTATGTGGCAGCAGCTTCGACACTAAGCTTGCCGTTTATGATGAATGCAGTTCCACACCGACTTCGGGTAACATTCTCAGATGCAATGATGATTTTTGCGGCCAACAATCAGAGGTCAAACTCACCGTTAATGCCGGTAACAAGTACCTTATTGAGGTTGGTGGTTTCAGTACATCAACCGGTGAAGGTGTGCTAACTATATCTTGCGATGACACGGCTGGCCCACCATCCAACGACAACTTCTATGGTGCAATTTCAATCGGAAATGCATCAGATTTGGCATTCGATACTGGGTGTGCTTCGTTAGACGGCCTCGGATTTTGTATAACCAGCCCGAACATCTGGTATTGCTATGCTCCTGAAAATTCCTGTAATGTAACTGTAAGCACCGCCGGCAGCGGCTTCGATACTATTCTTGCCATTTATAATGGGTGCAATACATCCCCCACTCTGGGTAACTTGATCGATTGTAACGACGACGGCCCTGACAGTCGACAAGCCGAAGTCAGCTTCCCTGCAATCGGCGGCAATAAGTACCTCATCGAAGTCGGGGGATATTACGCCGATACTGGCCGGGGCCTGATAAGCGTCAGTTGCGATTCGGTGATACCCGGTGACCTTGGCAATAACAACTGCAATAATGCAAAGCCGATCGGCAACGTAACAGGCCTGGCGTTCGACACCGGCAATGCAACTTACGACGGCCCCGGGCACTGTATGACCAGCCCGAATATCTGGTATATTTATATCGCCACGTGCTCGGGCGAAGCTGCTGTCAGCCTCTGCGGCAGCAGCTACGATACAAAGCTGGCCGTCTATAACGGGGGCGGCTGCAATCCGTCACTAAGCAGACTGATAGAATGTAATGACGATTCCTGCGGTACGCAGTCCGAGGTCACCTTCGAGGTAATCGCCGGCCAGCAGTACCTCATCGAAGTCGGGGGATTCAGCGACAATACCGGTGAAGGGCTGATAAGTGTCAGTTGTGAGGGGACGGCACCAATAGAAGAATCAGACCTCGGCGATGCACCGGACAGCACTAACAATTTTGGAAATAACACGACCGCATATCCCAGGGGAGGTCCTTCGGGAGTCAAGGCCCATTATCCGACTGTCTATAATGACGGAAGCTCCTCCGGGCCTTATGGACCGATTCATTTTAATCCTCTGGCTGTAGCCCATCTGGGTAAAAAGGTTACTAATGAAAATGAAGCTGACATCGGCTCGGATCAGGATGTCTTCAACAACATAAAACCCCAAACCAACTCACCGGATAATGACAACGGTGACGATGGTGTTATCTTCCCGCTCAGTATGCCAAAATGCCGCTGGACTACGCTTGACTATATTGTCAACGTTATCAACCCGGGTACCAACCTCTGGGTCAATATCTGGTGCGACTGGAATCGTGATGGTGACTGGGATGATGACATTAACACCGACCAGGCCCTTGTTTGTTCCAGGGGAATTGTGTCCGAATGGGCGGTACAGAATCAGTATCTTATCAATCTGCCGGCCGGATTAAATCAGCTAACAACTCCGGCGTTCCTGTCATGGCATCCGGATAAAGGTACTGAGGAAATATGGATGAGAATCACTCTTTCTGAGAAGCCATGGACTGGCGGTAGTACTCCTGGCGTCAGTGGTAATGGTGGTTCCGGACCACAGGATGGATACGATATAGGTGAGACGGAAGATTACTACTTCATTCCGGATACAAGCTTCTCGATATGTGAAGATTATAACGGCGATGGAGAAATTAACCTCCAGGACCTGGCATATCTCACATCTGAATGGCTTGAGAATTGTCCGTAGCAGCTTTGTAGAATATGTGATTTGTATAAACAAAGGGCTGTGAGTATAATACTTGCAGTCTTTTTTTCATTAAATAAGCCAGTTCACAGAACACCCCTCAACTACCCATTTAAAACGCCTCAAGAGGCCATTTATCGACAAACTCGTCTTGAGTGGGGTGATAGTGAGAAGAAATCTGATTGATAGTCAGGCTCTATACAATTTTATTCCCTGCATCAGGTAGAAGTATTTGTGAATAAATGGGCCGTCTTTTCGTTCAGGAGAACCCAAATGGTGTATATACCAATCGCGGTTCCAATGGGTATATTAACCAAGTCAAGAATTCCGATTATCAGCACCAGAATCCTTGCCCAGCCTCTGCGCTTCAGAAGCCCTATGCCCCCGATAACTTCCGGCACCGAGAGCAGAAGAATAAAACCGCACAGCGTAGTACCTACAATTCCAGTAACGGTCACTGCGTGCGGATCGCCCGAGATAAGGCCTCCAAAAATAATTACTACAAAAAGGAATAGACCGACCATAATTCCCATCGCCCCAAAGACAATGTTGATTACGGCCACAAGCGTGACATGCTTTTCCATCGGATTGGCCTGAATAACGTCAATATCAGCCGATAGTCTGGCTCCACACTGAGAACACCGATTTTCTTCAGCCATAAAAATAACCTCCTTTTATAATACCAACCGCTTTAAGACCTGCATTTTTCACTTCTTTGTTATGGATTCCAATATTACAATAAAGAATGTCGCAATTGGCCCAAGTAGTAAAGAGACCAAGAACCAGGCTATACCACTGCGATTTTTTGATTGAGCCAGTCCGGCATTTATCATTGCCAGTGTTCCCCATCCAATCGCATATGAAGACTGGTGAGAAATATTTGTAATCATTGATTATTTTCGCTTCATCGCTGTCAAAAAGATACATCTTCACCAATGACCAATTTTAGGACGACCTGTTTAATTTTCTCAAAGTCGCTATATTATGCCGCTCGGAAACATTTACTTCTATAACGATATACGCTCCGAGGCCCAATTCTATTCAAATTATCTCATTTTTTCTTATGAATCCAACAGCAGAGCTTGCGTTTATCGTTTACTCTAAGCACACAGAAGGTCATTTAGACGACGAACGCGTCTTGAGGGGGTATTTTGGGGGTGCAAATTGTAAATTTTCTTAAAAAAACTGTAACATTTTCCAATCACTATGCGTCTTATATTATGGAAGCCCCTGTCTGCTATTATCTCGTTATATAACCACCCTCCTTAAACGGGCAGGGGCTTTTTTGGTCAGCAATCAGTTTGTGTCAGCTAATATTCACTTAACGAAAAGACATGAACTAAGAGAAACCTTATTATTGTATACTACTTCACTATACACATATTAATTAATCGCCAGCACCTTGACTTATGTCAGCTCTAAGTCATCATGCGTCCTTTGATGGCCCGTTTATACGACGAACTTTTTTTGACCCTAACCTCAAATTACCCTTCGGCTTGAGTTTGGCCTCTTGAGACGGCTCATCCGAATAACTTCGATAACACCGTGTTTTTGCATTCCTGAGTTCATTTCTTATAATTTAAATAGGAGATTGTGACTATTTGTAATCAGACAGAGCTTACTATTATGCCGGCTATTATGGCTGTACGGGCACTTGCTATCGTCCTTTTGGTGTTCAACTGATGATGAATTGTGAAGCTTGGGAATGTAGAAGATATGAAAAAGGCCGAAGTAAAACCTGATGAAGAATTAACCCGTGCAGTCAAAACTTTAGAGCAAATTACAGACGAGTGGATTGAGCAACAAGCGGGTAGATTTGAAAACACCATAGCGACTTTCCACAAAAAGCGGATTTCAGATTGTGACGTTTTAAAAACTTTCAAGAATACGATGTACAAAAGGCGGCGGTTTGACAATATCTTAGAAAAGTTCCGCTTATTTATACTCAATATCCCTGAGTCGCTTATGAAGAAGATATGGAATATACTTGTGTGCTCAATCGAATTTATGCAAAAAGTCGAAAGGTATAGGGATAAAGCGGATAAAAAGCCATGACCCTGGTTTTTGGTATGTTAATTTTTTCAACACAGCAGCAGCGCCAACAGTAGAACCTATTCGACATATCGTGGAACTTACAAGGAAATATTTAGCCCCTCATCTTCCAAAATAAATCGCCTTAGAGGCCATTTAAACAACGAATTTAGTTTGAGTTACATAATCAATAGCCACCACACCAATTTGATAATCCCCATCAAAATAGGAGAATATAGGGCTATGTTTGACTATTGTAGAACATTATAATCCTTCTCAGAGCCATCTTAGAGATAATCCTGTGAACGACCGGAGAGCTTGCATTTATAAGAGAAGTTATGTATTGTAAAGTAATCATCCTGACGGAATGAAATGTTATTGATAGTAAACAGAGAATCCCGGCATATATACTTTTAAGTGGGCTATCAAAGGACTTAAGGTGACACGAAGAGGCTTTTTGAAATCAGTTGGATTGACTGGACTATCATTCCTTTCTAAAGTATCCCCTGCGAAAGCACAGAAAAAGAGACCTAATATCCTTTGGATAATTGCTGAAGACTACAGTCCCGATTTGGGCTGCTATGGCAATATAATAGTCCATACGCCCAACATCGACGGACTGGCTCGCAGCGGAGCAATTTACACTCGTGCCTATACATCCGCACCGTCGTGCTGTCCGAGTCGATCGGGTATGATGACCGGTGTGTGGCAGATTGCTATCGGGGCCCATAACCAACGACCGGCTATAAAGAAACTTCTACCCAAAGGGATTCATGTGATTACGAAATATTTCCGTGATGCCGGTTACTTCACAGCCAATATTCGTAACTTTGCACAAACGCCCTATGGCAGGGCAGGAACCGGTAAGGATGATTTTGGCTTCCTGCCATATCAACAGAAGGTCTGGGATTCAAATCGATGGTCTGATCTTCAGAAGAATCAGCCCTTTTATGCTCAAATGACAATCAGCAATACCCATCGCAGTTTCATCAGATCTGCATCAGTCGCAGAATTTCAGGTTGATTCTGCTAAAGTTAAGGTACCCCCATTCTATCCCGATGTGCCTTTGGTCAGACAGGACTTTGCCGATTATTATGCCTCCACTAATGCTCTCGATGTATTTGTCGGTAAAGTGCTAAAACGCCTGGCCCAAGATGGCCTCGATGAAAACACTATTGTGATGTTTATTGGTGACCACGGCCGGCCAATGTTGCGTGGAAAACAATTCCTGTATGAGCAGGGCATTCGTATTCCTATGATCATTCGCTGGCCCGGGCATGTCCGGCCGGGAACAGTTATCGATGAATTAATCAGTGCTCTGGATTTGGCCCCAACGTTTTTGAAACTGGCTGGAGTTGATGTGCCCGAGCATATGCATGGCCATGTTTTTTTGGGGCCAGACCAAGATAAGCCGCGCAGGTATATATTTGCAGCACGTGACCGGATTGATGAGGCAGTTGACCGCATCCGATGCGTGCTTGATAAACGATTTAAATATATCCGTAATTATATGCCGAACATGCCTTATCTTCAGCCTCAGGTCTACCGCGAAATGAATTACCCTACACGAGAGCCGCTGATGCAAATGTATGCCCGGAAGAAACTGAATAAAGTTCAGGTACAATTTTTCCAATCTAATAAGCCTCCAGAAGAATTATATAACTTACAGAATGATCCCTGGGAAATTGAAAATCTGGCTAACAATCCCAAGTATCAGAATGAACTGAAAGGGTTACGCCAGGTACTTGAAATGCGACTGACAGAGGTCGGTGATAAGGGAGCGACTCCGGAACCGATGGTGGAATATATCCAGATCATGGAAGAAAGGACTGTTAAACGTAATCGCTGGGTGGAATCAGGTCGCAAACTGCCGCAGACCTGGCAGCAGAGCCAAAGATGATCGATATTCATATTCGATTCATTTTGAGATTATTTGAAAGATCAGGACAAGCATTATGTGCAAACGAGACGGCTTTACCCCGTTAGAAAATAAAATTACCAATCGGGAAAAGAGAAAATTTCCTGAAAGACACAGGGAAATATATGTTCGGCAACGACAACGCAGCTTTCGAATAGGGTTTACTTTAATAGAGCTTTTGGTAGTGATTGCCATCATCGCATTGTTGATGGCAATATTGATGCCGTCACTACAGCGGGCAAGAAAACAGGCAAGAGGGATTGCTTGTCAGTCAAACCTCAAGCAGTGGGGCACTATATTTGCCATGTATACCGACGACAATAATGGCTTCTTTCCCAGACGCACGCAGTCGTCCGGCCGTTGGATCAATGTCCTGTATGACTACTACTACCGGGAAGAGAAGATACGCTGCTGTCCGATGGTGACAAGAATTAAGGTCCCGACTTACCCGCCTGGGGCCAGCAGCACACTTGAAGCAGGTGGTGACACATTTACATCCTGGGGCAAGGTGGGTATGACGCCAAACGAAGAGTGGGGGCCGGTCGGCACCTACGGCAGCTATGGAATCAACCACTGGGTTTATGTGGCCGGGCAAGATCCGCTTTATGGCCAGTCCGCTAAATACTATTGGGGGACGGTCAATGTCAGGCGAGGCAATAACATTCCATTGTTCATGGACTGCTGGTTCTTTTGCAGTGGACCGGAGAATGATGATACGCCACCAAGCTATGACGGCGAACGGTTCTCGCCTCACACGGATTCCATGAACCGCTTTTGCATTAACAGGCACCAGCAGGGTATAAACGGCATCTTTTTGGACTATTCGGCCAGAAAGGTCTGGCTAAAGGAATTGTGGCGGGTAAAATGGGCCAAAAACTTCAGTTTAACGGCACCTTTGCCAAACTGGCAGACCGAAGCTCCCTGGATGGCAAACTTCAAAGGACCTTGAGTAACTGAGCAAGAATATACAATAAACTTTGTTCGTATAAAAAATATTGTCTTATCCTCACACCCCTGCGGTTCGTCTCGCTTTTTCCTCTTCCTCCAAACCGCAGGGGCTATTTTCTATTTGTAAGATCTATTGTTAAATCCACAAAACGCCCCCCCATCTTACATAGGTTCTCCCGATTTATATCGGACATAGCGAAAGCTGTTAATTTAGATCATTAGTCGATTTGCTTAGCATAAAAATAGTAACTATACTTTATATGTGCTTGATTTTACAACAATCCTGCCTTTTTGGTAGTCGAAGGCCGTAAATTGCAAAAGAAGAAAGGGAAATCCCATGTTCACGAGAAAAGAAATTTTATTACGAAAATTACGGTTTGTAGTGCTGATAGTGATTTCATCCAATATTTACACACAGGCTGTTGCAGAACAGCAAGATTCCAACAAAGAGGACTATCCAGAAATGTCTATCGAGAAGCTGATTAATCTTAATCCTGCCAAAGTTTCCTGGAAAGAAAGCACCCTTTTTGAAACATCCGACTCAATCACCTTATTAATACAGGAAGATATTCGAGAATCCGGATATCAATCGATTCCTGAACTTCTTCGGATGGCCCCTGACGTCAACGTTGCCAGGATCGATTTGAATGAGTGGGCTCTCATAAACGGTGCTTCCAATAGTCTCTATGCTGAAACATTAAGCCGGCGGACGCTTTATTTCCCTTTGTCTTTGGATGCTTACATGAATGTTCCGGACGTAACGCTTGAAAATATCGAGCAAATAGAAGCTATACGAGACCCGGAAGAAACGCTGTCGATTGCAAATGTTCTTACGGGGCTTCTCTGGCAGGTTAACGAAAACATGGACATTTCGATTGTTGGACAGGATCTCTTAGACAGGCTACGGCCTGAATTCGGGAATGATAATGCAACGGCTACTGAGCCGAAACGTGCCATATTTGTAAAATTAACCTGGCGATTCTAACAGGTCAAGGATACTGTTGGTAAATTGTAAGAACTTTTTTTATACTGTTCCCGCTTCGGTGTCGATTGTTCCTATACCTTCTGGTCGTGCTATATTATCCGCATTTGCAACATACTGACCTCTTCGTTCCGGTAGTTCTGTTTCATCCGCATTTACGACGTACTGACCTCTTCGTTCCGGTAATTCTGTGTTATCCGCATTTACGACGTACTGACCTCTTCGTGGCTGCTCCTGGCAAACCTGCTCTTGAGATTCTTCAAGTGCTGTTTTTTGGGCCTCATCCGGAACCTGAGGTTGTTCTTCGATACTCATAATTCACCACCTTTCAGCCGATTATTAAAGTATTCCGACCGTGCCTGTTCTTTTTGAAACGTCTGTAAACGATATGAATTATGAGCGATTCTCCGTTCCCCTTTGGAAGACTTCATGCTCGACAAGCACCTTCGCCTCTTCGGGTGTGAATTCCCGGCCGCATGCAATGCAGTAAAAACCGATTTTGCTGTCAAAATGTACCTCTCGACGGCGACATTGGGGACAGATTACATCTTGATTTGTCGTATCAAACATTTTTCTATCAGACCTCCCTCTTACCCTGAAACACTTGTTATTCGCTCCAAATGTTCTATCGGCAAAATCCAGTCAGATGTTAAGCTATAAAGCCGCTCTTTTTGGACTAATCTGCATTAAAATCCACTGAACCATAAAGCTGATTTGATCCGGATTATCGGCCTAACGATTTTAGAAATACCTGAGAATAAAATTCTTCAGTCCTGTTAGAGTTTGGTCGATAATTTCAGATGGAGGCAGCTATATCCGGAATTCAGGAGGTATATCGAACTACAAA
>Ga0114922_10006907_pt1 | contig 10392 bp, 8 predicted proteins | sample AartaG_FD_100975 | JGI IMG/M metagenome (GOLD analysis project Ga0114922, IMG submission 100975) | Deep subsurface microbial communities from Aarhus Bay to uncover new lineages of life (NeLLi) - Aarhus_00045 metaG | ecosystem: Environmental > Aquatic > Marine > Oceanic > Sediment | place: Aarhus...
CGGCATGCACGATCAAAACCCGAAGCCCCCCAAGCATCTCCAGCCACAACTGCGGCGTGCTGATCCCTCTGTCCCTGCCCTGCAGTTCGCGAGAGAGAACTTCCATCAGACACAGGAGGGTGCTGCCGCCGCTTCCCATGCGTTTGCCGCCGACATCCGGAACCACGAGGACCTGCCGACAGTCCTGGAGAAGGCCCAGCTCGCATCGCTGCGCAAGCTGCTCCCTATACGTTTGGGCTTGGCGATCATTGGACGCCGTAACAATCAGGTAGTCCCAATCCGATCTCACAAGTGTTGTCTCCTGCCAGCGGTCCGGATCCAATCCATCCCACCCCGCCGGGCACTCCTTCGACTCTTTGTTATCATAGCCACATCCTGCAAACCCATGCAACAGCCAATATCGCATGACACACCAGACTGTACCACGCCCGCAGATGCAAGTATTCTACCGGCATGATTGTCCGTGACCGCAAGAGTAAGAACCCACGGCCGGAAGCCATGGCGTACAGTCGCGCCAAAACAGGCGATTCGACCAAAATGCGCGAACTTCACCCGCCGAGAAGGCATACAGAACCGGTGTGCGCCAACGGATCTTCCCGGCGAAATCGCGATGGCTGTGTCCGGCCGCCTGTTCCGGATGGCTCGGGAGGCCTTGAGGAACCACACGTTCGTCGGCCCGAAACCGCAAGTGGAGACCCACGATGACCAGATCGACATCGCATAAAGCCGTCAGGAATACCTCTTTGCCACCCGCATGGGCCGGCTCGACGGTTCTGATTTTGCTCTTGAGTGTGAGCCTCTGGGCTCAGCAGGCTTCGGCAACGGCTACCGAGCCAAACGCTCCCAAGGCCGAAACACCGCCTGCCGCAAAGGCGCAGGAACCCAATGCCCCGGCCACCACTGTGGCGCTGACGAACGCCGCCAATGCCACAGAAGGGGTGACCATCGAGACGCTCCAGGCGCAGAAGAAGCAGGTCGCGGAGTCACCCGACCTGACCGAAGAACTCAAGGCCAGGCTCGCAGAGATCTATGACAAGGCCATCGCCCAGCTCAAACTGGCCGAGGATCTGGTTGCCAAGAGGAAGCAATACAGCCAGTCAACGAAGAATGCGCCCGGAGAGCTGGATAAGGTCAAAGCAGTCCTCGACCAGCCGGCCGTCGCGCCGGTTCCGGCTGTGACCCCCGAGGTCACGCTGGCGCAGGCCGAGCAGACCCTGACGAAAGCGACACTGGCTGTGCAGGAAGCCAGGAAGAAGGCCACCGACCTGGAGAATGAGCCCAAGCAGCGTGCGGACCGAAGGACCAGGATCCCCGAAGAGACAAACAGCGCAAAACAGCAACTGGAGGAGATCAAGACCAAGCTCGCCGCCGCCGGCGTCGAGGAACAGAAGACCGAATTGGCCCGGGCCAACCGCCTGCTCTTGCAGCTTCAGCAGAAGGCTCTGCAGAGTCGGACCGAGGCCAACGCAGAAGAACTCCTGTCCTATGACGCCACCAAGGATCTGCTTGCGGCCCAAAGGGATCTGGCGGCGCGCCAATCGGCCGCCGCCGAGAAGGCTGCCGCCCTCTGGCAGGAAACGGTCGGAAAGCTGCGGCAAAAGGCCGCTGATGACGCGAAGGAGGAGGCAATCCAGGCGAAGGAAGATGCGAGGAATGACGACCCCCTCTTGCAGGAAGCAGCGGAACAGAACGCCGAGCTTGCACAGCTTCAGGCCGAAACGGTGCGCAAGATTGAGAAGGCCTCACAGGATGTTGACAGCACCGGCGCGAAACTGTCCACGCTGGAGAAGGACTTCGCTGACGTAAAGCAGCGAATTGAAAAGGCCGGCGGCATCACGAACGTCCTGGGCGTCGTCCTGCTTGGCAAACGCGCCGAATTGCCCAGTACGAGCGAGAGCCGGCGCAGGATGAGGAGCCGCCCCGCGGAAATCGCCGGGGCTCAACTGGAATGGATCAAGTACGACAGACAATGGTCCGAGCTGAGCGACGTTGAGGAGAAGGCGAACGCCCTGCTCGACGAGGCACAGCCGCCTGTGCCTGCCGACCGGCGAGACGCCCTGCGAAACAGCCTGATCGAGCAATTGAAGGCCCGACGCAAAACGCTCAGAGCACTTTCCGACCTCTATTTGGACTATTCGACCAAGTTGGCGAACCTCGATACGACGGAACGGTCTTACGTCAAGCTGGTGGAAGAGTACACCAACTTCATTGATGCAAACGTTCTTTGGGTCAAGAGCAGTCATGCCGTCAGGATCTCCGATGCGGGGCACATGGTCAGCGCCCTGCAATGGTTCCTCTCTCCCGCCAACTGGGGCTCGACCGCAAGGGCGGTGTGGGCCCATTCAAGAGGCAATCCGCTGCCGTATATTCTGACCGTACTCGTGGCCCTCGGGATGGCTGTCTTCCATTCCCGCTTGCATAAACAGATCGGCGTTATCTCGGGAAAGCTGCGTCAGGTTGCCACGGACAACTTTCTTCTCACCGTGCAAACAACAGCCCTGACGGTTCTGCTCGCGTCGGCGTGGCCCGTGCTTCTGCTGCTGATCTTCTGGTGCCTGTCCACGGCCGCCCCCGACCATGACTTCACCCAAGCCGTTGCCGCGAGCTTGCCGAAGCTCGCATATGTGGTGTTCGCCCTGAGCTTCATGGGGCACTTGGCCATGCCCCACGGCTTGGCCCAAGACCACTTTCGCATGCGCGAAGAAGCCCTCAGCTTTCTTCGGCGCCACTTGCGGTGGCTCTTTGCCGTCGCGGTCCCGACCACGTTCATTCTGGAGGTCCTCCGCGCGCAGCAGTTCAACGAGCAATGGTACGGCACGGTCGGGCGCCTGGTGTTCATGGCGATGCTCCTCATTCTGGCTGCTTTCCTGCTCATCCTGCTTCGCCCCGCCGCACCGCTTATGGAGTCCTATCTGAGACACCGGCGAGGCGGCTGGCTCGACCGGCTCCGTTATATCTGGTATCCGCTATGCGTGTCATTTCCGGTCGTCTTTGCCTTGCTGGCAGGGATGGGCTACCTCTACGCAGCCCGGCGTCTGCATCTCCAGTTCAGAGATACGATCGTGCTGATCCTGTCCGCCCTGTTTCTTCAAGCCCTCTTTGTCCGCTGGTTGATGGTCGCGCAGCGCCGACTCGCGATCTGGGAGCGGCAGAAACGCCAGGGACGTACCGGACAAGAAACAGAGCAGAGAAAGGACGCGCCCGCCCCCCCGAAGCCCGGTGAGGGCCCTGAGGTCGCCGTCAAGCCGGAAAAGACGATCTCCGAACTATCCCAGCAAACCCGCCGGCTGATCGGCGTCGTGACCACCGTAGTGATCGCCGTCGGTCTGTGGTACATCTGGGGCGAGGTCCTGCCCGCGTTCGCCGCGTTCGGAAAGGCCGGTCTGTGGAAAGCCGCCGATGGAGAATTCGTCACGCTCGGGGCCCTGACCGCCGCCGTGCTGATCGCCGTCATTACGGTCGTTTTCGCCCGAAATGTCCCCGGCTTGCTGGAGATCGTCATCCTGAGGCGCCTGCCTTTGGACCGCGGCGCCCGGTTCGCAATCATCACTATCTCCCGCTACATCCTGGTGGTCGTTGGCGTCGTGCTGGCCTTCGGCAGAATCGGGATCGGCTGGTCCAACGTCCAGTGGCTCGTCGCGGCGATGACCGTCGGTCTGGGCTTCGGCCTGCAGGAGATCTTCGCCAACTTCATCAGCGGCCTGATCATCCTCTTTGAACAACCGATTCGTATCGACGACATCGTCACCGTCGGGGACGTGACAGGCAAGGTCACCAAGATCCGAACGCGCGCCACAACGATCCGCAAGTGGGACCAGCGTGAGTTCATCGTGCCGAACAAGGAGTTCATCACCGGGCAGCTCGTCAACTGGACCCTCTCCGACAACCTTCTTCGCCGGGATTTTCTCGTCGGCATCGCCTACGGGTCCGACATCGCCAAGGCGGAGCGGCTGCTCTACGAGGTCGCGGCGGCCAACCCTCTGGTCCTGGCCGAGCCGGCGCCCATCGTCCTCTTCAAACACTTCGGCGACAGCAGCCTGGAATTCGAGCTTCGCGTTTACACGTCCGGCATGGACGACTACTTCCGTGTCTGGCACGGCATCAACTGCGCCATCGACGAGGCCTTCCGCAAAGGCGGGATCGAAATCGCCTTCCCGCAGCACGACTTGCACATCCGCTCGGTCAGTCCCGGGGCATTCGCCCACGCCCCGAAGTTCTCACAAGACGGCATTGCCAACATCGACGGTCCGAAAGCCACCCCCGAATAGGAATAGCACGAACCACAAGGCATTCATTTGGACACAAGCAGCTCGGCGTTGTCCACCCACATGACGAAGAACGGACGCTCCGCACCCCACTTCTTCATGTATAGGAAAAAGGGCCACCAGAACCAGCAGCACCGAAGCGATGAGAAACCGGCCCGCCACCCTGCGCATTCGTTTACTGCCCTCCGGGTCATCTCTGCGCCGTGCAACGTACTGCTCGTTCGCGCGCACGCGCCAGATGGCAATAACGCCCAGCACCGGAGCCACCAGATACACCAGTACGATAGACGTCCACAATCCGGGGGCAGATAAGTGGTCAAGACCGATATAGTCCGACTGGGCCACATACCGGTCGAGGACCATGCATCCGATGAACAGGCCAACGCCCACAAGGATGCAAATCGTGGCCGCCAACGAGAATCTCTCGGCATGTGATTTCCACGCAATATCCGCTGTCTCGCCGTTTTCCATAGCCGCATCTCCCCGAATGCACCTGTTTGAGTCCGCCGCCTTCGGCCTCCGCTTTGATCCATCGATAATCGTTACGGCGAACCATCAGGCGGCTATCGCCAACGAGCAGCACTTCACGCGGCATACCCGACGATTGCCCGGTACCTACGGCAAGTATTTGTAGATATCCCGACGGTGGAGACAGCGCACGAAGACGATGTTTCCATCTTCATAGGCCAAGCCAATACGATACTCGCCGATCCGTATGCGATAGTAGTTGCGGCTGCCCCTGAGCTTCTTCAGGCTGCTGATGTCCCGCAACGCCTGAGCCCCTTCAACCTGGGCGATCGTCGCCTGGATACGGTCCTTGAGTTGCTTGTCCGTCAGGACCTTGATGTCTTTGAGAAAGCTGCTACGAAACTGAACGTTCAAGCCGCCTACTCCAGTGCCTTCAGGACGGCGTCCTTGCTGACTGTGCCGGTTCCTTGTCCTGCCTCAATCGCCGTGGTCAGGCCGATATCTTCCATCGCCTCAGCCAGGGCATTCCGAAGAAGCTCGTGCTTCTCCTCCAGAACTTCGATCAGGGCCTCCTTGAGCAAGTCCTTGAGCTTCCCGTCATCGATGGTGATAGAACTCATGGTCAACTCCTTGGAATCCGGTTGTAGGCATCATCCCTCGACCGAATCTCTTGATGCCCCGACCGCCGGATTGCCTTTCCAGACAGCAGGCTGCAGAGCCGTGCGCTGCGCGTTCGCGCGTCAGCGACCATCCAACCAGCAACCGCCTGACCCCTCTCGGCCGGCGACGAGCGCCGAACACAGCCGATGGTGGGATTCGGACCCACAACCCCGGCTTTACGAAAGCCGTGCTCTACCGTTGAGCTACATCGGCGCCACAAGGCCATAGAATACCCGTTCAGGGACCGGATGTAAAGAGCGAAAATCAATTCGCGAAAAGCTGTGTGCGCCTACATCTTGCGGCCCCTTGTAGGTCGTGCGTCCCCGCACGACCTCTTCAGGCGAGCGGGGACGCTCGCCCTACTACGCGAGATCCCGCACTCGCCCACCCGGGCCACAGAAGTCAGTCACACACAAGAAGCTCGACCCCCTCGACGCAGACTCAAGACGGTTGCCATCCCGAGCGGTTCCTGGTACAAAAGTGCGACGGAAAGGCCCGAGGGCCTTTGCAGCAATCCATATAGAATGTCAGCGAACGAGGAGTCGTCCAGATGTTCACGTCATTACGCACCATCCGGCAATCCATCTCCATCATACTAACTGGCGGCCTAATCGCGGCGAGTGCGGCTTGCGCAGCGGAGAAAGGCCCATTTTGGCCCCAGTTTCACGGGCCGAAGCGGGATAACATGTCTGGCGAAACGGGCCTGCTGAAAGCGTGGCCGGAGAATGGGCCTGCCCTGATCTGGACCGCCAAAGGGCTGGGGCATGGCTATTCCGGCGTCTCGATTGCCGGCGGAATGATCTACACGGCCGGCAATATCGACAAAGACACGGTCATCACCGCTCTGGACCTGGACGGCAAGGTTTTGTGGCAAGTCAAGAACGGTCCGGCCTGGACAAAGGAGATCCCCGGCACGCGTAGTACCCCGACCATCGACGCCGACCGGCTGTTCCACCAGAGCCCGCTCGGCGAGCTCGTCTGCCTCCGGGCCAGGACGGGCGAGAAGATCTGGGGGCTTAATATGCTCGAGAAGTATCAGAGCAAGACGAATACCTGGGCACTGGCCGAGTCCTTGCTGGTTGATGGTGACCACGTGATCTCCTGCCCCGGCGGGCCGCAGACGTGTATGGTGGCGCTGGACAAAAAGACCGGATCGGTCGTCTGGCAGGCACCGAGCACGGGCAAGCTGGCCGGCTATAGCTCGCCGATCCTCGTGGAGCAGCAGGGGTTGCGGATCATCGTCGCGCTGACCGCCAAGGCGATCGTCGGCGTCAACGCCAACACGGGCGAGCTGCTCTGGCACGTCAAGCACGAGTCCTACGCCGACGAGAACATCATGATCCCCATCTATCGCGATGGCTGCATCTTCATCAGCACGCTGCAGACCGGCTCGGCCAGGTGGCGGCTCCACGTCAAAGACGGCAAGGCCTCGCTGGAGGAGCTATGGCGCACGCAGGACCTCGATTGTCACCACGGCGGCGTTGTGCTGCTCGACGGGCGCCTCTACGGCAACAGCACCTTCCGCAACAGCAAGCTGTGGGTTTGCCTGGACTGGGAGACCGGCCGCACCCTGTCCACCGAGAAAGGCGTGGGCAAGGGCTCGCTCACGTACGCCGACGGGATGCTGTACACGCTCAGCGAAGACGGCCTCATGGGACTGGCCAAGCCAACCCCGACCGGCCTGGAACTGGTCAGCTCGTTCAAGCTCCCCGAAGGCGGCGAAGGCCCCACCTGGGCCCACCCCGTCGTCTGCGGCACCCGACTCTACCTCCGCCACGGCGAGTTCCTCTACGCCTACGCTCTGCGCTGAAGACGGCCGGAGCCAAGGCGATCCGGTAATCGCGGATGAGATACACGGAAAATATGGCGGGAAGCCGGGTTTCAGACAGGTCGGAGTGTCCTTCGGCCATGCGAGCCATCAATCAAGACGATTCCACGGCCAAATGTATTGAAATCGAAGGGTGCATGCCGGTATCATAGAGACTGGTTGGTGCAGAAGCACTCTCTGTAAAGGCAAATGGGAAATATCGGATAATCGGAGCCAGGGCATCTTCGCCGCTATGTCGCGGCCGACCGAAGGCATCCGTTATCCAGATCTGGAGGGCCGATTACCGGAATCCTGCGCCGGTGAGCCACTTTGATGCCTGAGGAAGACAAGAGCCGACAGGCTCTCATTCTTGAAATTGAAGCGTTCCGCCAGCGCGTGGCGAAGTTGGAGGCCTCGCAGATCCACCGCCGCCGCAAACCCATCGCTGCGCCAGAATCCTACCTGCGAGAGATGGCCGAGAATATCGACGAGGTATTCTGGGTGTTCGACTGGCGGGAGCGGCGGGTGCTCTACGTCAGTCCTGCGTACGAGGCGATCTGGGGCCGTTCGGTCGAGGATCTCTACCGGCGGTACGCGGACTGGGCCGACAGCGTCCATCCCGAAGACCGCGAGGCGGCCGAAGAGTCGTTCGGCCGGGTCCTCGATACGGGTGGCGGCGAGCCCCGGGAGTATCGGATCGTTCGCCCGGACGGAACGGTCCGTTGGATCTCGGACCGGGCCTACGCCATCCGCGACGAACGGGGCAACGTCTGTCGCGTCGTCGGCGTCGCCAAGAACGTCACGGAACGCAAGAAGACCGAGGCGAGCCTGCACGAGAGTGAGGCCCGCCTGCGCGCGGCGATTGAGAGCCTGCCCTTCGACTTCTTCATGCTGGACACGGATGGACGCTACATCATGCAGAACTCCGCCTGCCGAGCGAACTGGGGCAACCTCATCGGCAGACGGCCATCCGACAGCGATGCCGATGCGCAGACACTTGGCTTGTGGGAGGAAAACAACCGTCGGGCCTTTGCCGGAGAGATAGTCGAAGGCGACGTGGTGCTCGAACCGCACGGCAAAAGGGGACACTATCACAACATCATCTCGCCTATCCGCGACGGCGAGACGATCTGCGGCATCCTCGGCGTGAATATCGACGTCACCGCGCGCGAGCAGGCAAGGCAGGCCCTGCGTCAGGCAAACGAGCAATTGGAAAGTCGCGTCGAAGCGCGAACGGCCGAGCTCCAATCCGCGAACGCGCAGCTCAAGGCGGAGATCGTCCGGCGCGAGCAAGTCGAAACGCAATTGCGACAGAGCGAAGAGATGTATCGTACGCTCGTTGAGAGCATGGGCCAGGCGATTGCCACCGTGCGTGAGGACGGCGTCATCCTGTTCGTCAACAGCACGGTCGCCAGGCAATTCGGCGTGACGCCGGAAGCGATGCTCGGCAAAACGATGTGGGATTTCTTTCCCCGGCCTTTTGCCGATCAGCAGGTGGCTCGGGTGCGCGACGTGGTTCGGACCGGCAAAGGGAACAACCTTTTGAGTCCGGCCCTGGTGGGCGGCCAACTGCGATGGTTCGACACAACGTTCGAACCTCTGAGGATGGGCCGGACGAACGCCGTTCTCATCATTGCCCGGGACGTGGACGATCTCGTGCAGGCGAGGAGACAGTTGGAGACGTACCGCGAGCAGATGGCGCGGGCCGATCGTCTCGCGTCGTTGGGCGCGATGAGCGCGATGGTGGCCCACGAATTGACGCAGCCCTTGACGGTGCTGCGCCTGTCGCTCCAGAACACCCTGGCCACGCTGCGCGGCGACGGCGACCTCTCGACGGCTACCGAGGACGTGGAAAGCAGCTTGGCCGAGATCGCGACGATGACCGATCTGATCGAGCGGTTTCGTGGCTTCGCGCGCGCGTCGTCGCCGCGCCAGAAGTCCGAAGTGGAATTGGCCTGCGTTGCCGATCACGTCGTCGAGCTGGTCTCCGAAGAGGCCAAGCGGGCCCGCGTGGCGATCTCGGTCAGCGGGCTGAAGGAACTCCCTCGCCTTCAGGCCCGGCCCAAGGACATGGAGCAATTGTTCTTTGCGCTGCTGGTCAATGCGATTCAGGCCGCCGACGGCCAGGCCGACCGCAGGGTTTCGATCCGCGGGCAAACCGAGGACAATCACATCGAGATTCTGTTCGAAGATACCTGCGGCGGCGTGGACCCGCAACACGTGGACCGGCTCTTCGAGCCCTTCTTCACCACGAAAGCCGACATCGGCGGCACGGGCTTGGGCTTGTCCGTCGTCCAGCACATCCTGGGCCGCTATCAGGGGAAGATCCGAGCCCTCAACCGCCCGGGACACGGCGTAACCTTCGAAGTCGCACTGCCCCTGTCACTGGCTACCTGACGGCCGATCCTCCAGCCAATCGCGCCGCCGAAGACCTCAGCGTTTGCGGCGTGATTCGCGGACCACGCGAACGATCTCGCGCGTGGAGACTTTTGTCCTGATGCCTTCAACATCCAGCGGCGACAGGTTCGGCTTTTCCGGGCAGAGGGTAAACACGCTCCCATCTTTTCTCTTGATGAGTACCTTGCCCTCCTCCGCCGCCCGATCCAGCACGGCCGCGAAGTTCTGCCTCGCCTGCGAATAGGTAAAGACCGTCATGTCATATCTCCAGAGCCGTTACCTTGAGGATTTTGGCCTGACTCTTCAACGCGCGGTCCAATGTCAGCAATGGGGCGTTGTGGTCAAGGGCACAGGCAATCACGTAGGCGTCATAAGCATAGATCCCGAGTTTGTGAGCGATCGCCAATGCCCGGACGAGATCCACATCGACGAACTGAATCGGGACCTTCTCATACGCCCGGATCGCCGCCACGGCCTCCCGCACGCTCAGCCGCCCTTTTTTGAACAACGCAGAAAAGGCGTTACCCAACTCCCAGTGTTCCGATCCCGGAGCGAGGAGGCTCGCCCCTCGAGTCAATTCAACGAGAGCAGCCTTTTCCGGCTCGTCCAGAATCACCGCCATCAACGCCGATGTGTCAATCACAATCTTGGCCATTCTTTTGCCCTCATAGTACAATTGTACAATAGCCTATGACAAATGCAAGGGAAAAACAACACCAAGCAAGTATCTGCCGCCCAGCGCCGTTCGGGAAGTCCATAACAGGCCCAGCGCGGCCTCCGGCCGCAACCAAAACG
>Ga0114922_10006908_pt1 | contig 10391 bp, 8 predicted proteins | sample AartaG_FD_100975 | JGI IMG/M metagenome (GOLD analysis project Ga0114922, IMG submission 100975) | Deep subsurface microbial communities from Aarhus Bay to uncover new lineages of life (NeLLi) - Aarhus_00045 metaG | ecosystem: Environmental > Aquatic > Marine > Oceanic > Sediment | place: Aarhus...
GCAACTCTTGCCAATCTGAACAACCAGGTTGAGAAGCATGAATACGTGAAAAAATGTGCTGAAAGATTGAGTGTAGAAGAGGATTATATCTGGCAGCAACTCGCCCAAATAGGGTCTGGCAAACGAGTAAGACGTTCTACGCAGCCTACCGTGAAATCTTCCCCGAAATTGAGTGCTCGCGAGAATATCGAGCGGCGCCTGCTTGAGTGTTTGATACAGCATCCGGAGCTTATCAAGCGAGCCCGATCACAAATAACCAAAGAAGATTTTTCCAACCCCGGGCACGCCGAATTAGCAGAAATACTCTGGATGGACGATGATGCGGAAAAGGGGGCTATGGATCTGGGAAAACTGATAAATCTATGCGAGAGCAAAGAATCACAAGATATTATTTCAGGTCTAATCCTCCGAAAGAGTTCTCCTCCTGATGGTGAGGCCGTTTTTAACGGATGTGTGAAAAAGATGAGGGAGTTTCGTGAGCGCGAATTAAGACGTTCTCTCAGGAAAGAAGGCACGGAGGATAGTCTATCAGTAGCTAAACAGCTCATGGAATTGCGCCGAAAAAAGAAGTCTATAAATGACAGCCTCTAAACTTCAGCATTTGAACTCATGTGAATCTGACAGGAGAAATATATTGTGATGACACAACGGAGTAGGATCGACGCGGAACTCATCCATATTGCCAGGGAAAGAGGATATCTCACTTACCGCGACATCAACGACGCTTTGCCCCACGAGGCAGTGTCAGCAGACGAGATTAACGATATTTTAGATGCTTTGGAAGAACAGGATATACAAATTCTAAACGCTTCGGAGGTAGAAGAGCTTGAATGTATGGAGGTGGAAGAGGAGGGTAATCTATCGGAACTGGAGGAATGCTCAGAAGATGAGCTGAATCTCAGACCGGGAAGAACATCGAGAGTTGACGATCCTGTGAAGCTATACCTGAGGGAGATGGGACGAGTACCTCTGCTTAGCAAAAAAGAGGAGATTCAATTATCCAAAAGGATCGAGGAAGGCCAGAGGATTATCGAAGAAGGCATTTTTAAAGTACCTATCGCTGTTTCAGAGGTGAAGAAGCTTTGCAATAAAGTCATCACCTGTAAAGTTAATTGCTTCAGTATTATAGAAGCGCCATTTCACAGAAAATCGAATGTAGATAGAGAATCCAAGTCCATTGAGTCTATGAGGAACGCGTTGGTCCGTCTCAACAAAGTAGAAACTGGAATAGCCAATCGGGAAAAGCTATTGAGACGAAATGATCTGCCGCCACGCAAAGCTTCGGAACTCCTGGAGCAGATCGATGCTAGAAGAAAGCAGATATTTGGAATTATTAAAGATCTGAAAATTTGCCGCGAAGAGACCGACAAGATCGTGTCCAAAGTTAGACTTATTGCTGAAAGAATATCGGAATCCAGGGCTGTCATAAGAAGCGTGGAGGAAGAAGCCAATCTACCTGCAGATGATATAACCGCGATAGTCTGGGAGGCGACACTGGGGCAACGGCAGCTTCCATCTGACGAAGAATGGGAGAAGCTGCTGAGATATAACAGGCTTATAGTAAGAGCCAGGAGAAACATCAAGCGGCTGGAGCGAGAAGCGGGATTACCGTGGGAGGAGATAGGGAAGGCCGTAGGTAAGATCAAGCATGGTGAAGCACTTGCCTATAAAGCCAAGATGAAGATCGTGGAGGCAAATCTGCGCCTGGTAGTCAGTATCGCCAAGAAATACACCAATAGAACGCCCGGGCTTATGTTTCTGGATCTGATTCAAGAAGGCAACATTGGCCTCATGAAAGCCGTTGACAAATTTGAATATCGCAGGGGATATAAGTTCAGCACCTATGCTACGTGGTGGATTCGACAGGCTATAACCCGCGCAATTGCCGATCAAGCCAGGACGATCCGGATCCCGGTCCACATGATTGAAACCATAAACAAGCTGATCCGAGCATCCAAATATATCGTTCAGGAGACAGGTCGAGAGCCTACCCCTCAGGAACTTGCGGACGAAATGGGTATGCCCATTGATAAAGTGCGCCAGGTGCTCCGAATCGCTCAGGAGCCTATTTCATTGGAAACCAACATAGGAGATGAAGAAAATACTCATCTAGCCGACTTCATTGAGGATAAGGAAGCCAGATCTCCGGCAAGTGAGGCAGTCTTCAGCCTGCTAGGCAGGCGAATAGAAGATGTTTTATATACCCTATCCAACCGGGAAAAGGAAGTGATCAAGCTGCGATTTGGGCTTACCGATGGCTATCAGCGTACCCTGGAGGAAGTTGGCAGTCAATTTAACGTCACTCGGGAGCGCGTTCGTCAGATTGAAGCCAAAGCCCTTAAAAAGCTCCGCCATCCTGTCCGAAGCCAGGAATTAAGAGGATTTGTAGATTACAGGGATTAGAATACAACTTCCATTTTGCCAACAACTTCCCCTCGTCTATTAGTCACCGCGGTAGAGCGAAGCCGATCATAAGCGTCCAGTTCGTTCCTGTCTGCCATGTCCAGCCTTCGTATAACTTCCGTAAACACAAGCGCACACGGAGTTGAATTCCCATCGTCGATCTTTGCGGCTATTCCTCTATCCCTGCCCAGGATGCCGCCGCAATACATGCCCAGAGCGCCGGCTTTCGCCACTATCTGCTTGGGCCAGGTCTTCCCATTTCTTATCTCACCTGTCATTTCCGGATGTGTCTGCATGGCCTCTACGATTCTAATGGCGGCCTCTTTCCGTTTGGGCGGCAGAGCATCAGGTTTCGCAAGCCGGGCAAACCCAAGGGCACTCTTCGTCATGGGCAGGTAAAAAGTAGGCACGCCGCATCCATCTATTCCGTATTCCACATCCTCCACATCGCACATCTCCCCCATGACTTTTCGGATCATAACCTGCGCAGGATGGTCAGGCTTTATATAGCTATCCACAGGGAAGCCGTGGAATCTGCATAAAGTCAGAATGCCCGCGTGCTTGCCCGAGCAGTTATCTCTTATGGCGTTCTTTTCCGAGCACTGCAACGCTTCTTCCGACAGCCCAATCTTGCCCAAAATGCTTCTCACTGTCTCCACGTGTATGTCCTGGCCCGCGTGGGAAGCGCACATAATAGCCAGTTCCTTCTTGCTGATATCAAACTTCTCCAGAGCCCCGCTCTCGGCTGTAGTTATCGCCTGAAGCGGCTTGGCCGAAGATCGAAGAAACGCCGGCCTATCAGGGTCGCCAACTGAATAGATGATTTCCCCGCTTGTATCTGTCACTACAACTGATCCATAATGGATCAGATCAACGTACCCGCTCCTGATCACATGGACCAGTTCTCGCGATCTGCTCATACTTACCTCCAAATCTAACCTTTGCCACGCACTAAGTCCCAGAGTTCGACTACCAATTCCCTGTAAAAGCCTATCTCCTCGAACTTAGGAGGGTACTCAGGGTACTTTGACTCAACATATTCCCAAATCACTCCTTCTCCCGCTGGCTTCATTGGGAAGTCCGGGACGTTTTTTGCATATAGCTCCGCAAGTCGTATCTTATCCAGTGTCAGTTCTCCAAAGACGATCTGCACCAGTTGAAGAGTTTTAAGGGTTCCGAATGCCATCCTTCTCCAATCTCCAAGCTCAGCCAGGCGATCTATCTTCACCAGCATGCTCTTAAACCAATCCTGCGCCATAGAGGCAGGATCAGGCGGAGATGCCAGGATTCGCCTGGGATCCTCTCCCCAGCACACTTCCAGATGCCTGTGGTAATCAAAGAGAAATATACCAAAACGCGGGAAGTATGGACCGTTGTGCGGTGCAATGGGGCCCGTCTCAGAGGTCGGTAGCCACTCCCAGAGAAGCGGATTCCAGTCTACGCCGCCAGGTGAGTGAGATGGGAACGGCCGCCCTCCAATGATCTTATCCACAATGGACTGCACTAGCAAATAGCCGAGATCATTTCTGAAGTCAACTCCGGGTTTAAAGATCACATCGATATCCAGATCGCTGTTACAATCAAGAAAATCTCCGCGGACGCAACTGCCGGAGATGCAAACCGAGTAGATATTCTCAAGCTCAGAGGAGCTGCGCCTTGAAAGCCCCAGTTTCAAACCTTTGACGACCTCACGCGCCAGTTGCTTAGTGCTATACATTCCACTGCCCCAGAAGCCACGGAAACGTCGATGGAAATTCTAACTCCACAGCTCTTTCATAAGTTCCACTGCCTTATCAACCAGCATTTGCCCAGCATCTTCGCTCACTTTCGTCCACGGGCCGGGGTGTGCTTCGTAACCACCTTCCGCGAACCCACCGGGGTTCAGAAGATAGCCCACCCAGCCGTTTGCCAGTTCCACAACGAACGAATGCGGAGCAGCGGATCTTCGTTTGATTTCCAGGCCCAGTTGGACAAACATCTCACCCGGCGTTGATGCCACAGCCAGATCGCCGATCCGCATAACCTGAACTTCCCCGGGGACAGGATCAGTTCCGCGCTCTATAAGATCCAGCGATTCCCTGTGCTGCCCGGCCGTCCGCAGCGCCCTGAATCTCTCCTCATCTGTTTCTGCGCTCTCCGCGTCCTTCAGCGCCCTTTCATAGGCCTCCCGCATGGGCTCCTGATCGGGCAAATCCCGGACTGGCAATTGGAGAACCTCAGACCTGGCAGCCAGCTTCGGCTCCATAATAGGCGTTTCCGGTGACCGAAGAGAGCCGATTATCTTGAGCACTTCACCAGCCAGGATCATCCCATAGCGTTCCACGTCAGCGAAGTCGCGCGTGTCATCCAGCATGGGATTAATATTTCCCGCCGCTCCCTGCAAAAATAGGCAATTCAAGCATCCATCCACAGTCCGCTCCACCAGATCCGTCGCAACGCCCGGGTAATCAGCCGACACCAGAGGCTGCACCTGAACAGTCACCGGATGACATGCGAAATTGGCGACAATAAAAGACTCTCCGCTTTCCAGACTCTCACACATCAGCACGCCCACCTGTGGATCCACAAGCCCTTGTGCTATCTGCTCCTCTATGGACAGATCCCGCACCCGTCTGTTATGCCCGATCTCTTCAGCCAGCCCCATTCCCAGCTTCAACTGTGCTGGCGCCATATTACCGGAAGCCATCTCCACTGCTGATGCCAGTTGATCCATAAGTACCTCAAGCCACGGCACAGCTTCCGGCACGTCGGACAATCTGGTTATCCCCAGCGTCTCCGGCGTCGAATGGGCATGTATAGAGGCGAGCATTATGTTGTTAGGCTCAATGCCAGCCCGATCACTAATTCTCTCGCGAACCTCAGCCGTGAAATTCCGGCCGGCCCCCAGTATCTCATTCCCATACCCCAGCGAATCGGCTGAGATGATCGCGAGCTTCGTCTCGCTGTTATCCAGTACCAGCGCCCGCGCGAACAACTGGTCATGGACCCCTCTGAACTTCCCCTGGCGAGGCACATAGCCTAAGTAGGGAATGGAAAGCGGCGGCGTTATATTAACCTTAGCACTCCCCGCAAGTAGTTTCATATTCAATACCTCTCATCAATCACCTGGCACTGCAAAAATCTTAACCACGGAGGCACAAAGACACAGAAAATATAAGAATTCTTCTATCCCCTCCTATCCCCTTCCTGGCTCACTCGTCCCCTCGCTTTCCGGCTTTCTTCCCTTCCCTCCGTGCCTCTGTGTCTCCGTGGTTATTTTTCATTTCACATCATGCAACGCCACTCACCTGAAGGTCTGGCGCAGCCCGAGGGTAAGCCTCCTGCCGAAGTCCGGATATCCAACTACTGTGGAGAACTTCTTATCTGTAATGTTCTTAACTTCCACGTAGATCCTCGCCCGGTGTCTTCCGCCAGGCGACCATCCGGCAGTAGCGTTCAGGACGTGGAAATCGCCAAGCGGTTGGGGAACTGGAGACTCTCCGCTCTTAGCCGCCACGAAGCGGGTGCTTTTGGGTTATGAAACGTATTTCCAGAAAATGCTCAGGTCGAACCGCGACCTGGATGCGTATAGTCCTCCGTTCATGATAAGCTGAGGCGATTCCTGATCGCGCTTCATCTCGCCTTCGGACTCAGCGCGGGATCTCATTGCCGTAACGTTGATAAAGGGCTGCACGATACTAAACAGCGGCTCAAACTTTGCCTCAAGCTCCAATCCAATCTGATCCTGATCCCGGTTCATATAGAGTTCCATCACCCGGCCGTTCATCTCCTCCGTTTTGCCGCTGAGAGCAATAGCGTCCATTTGCTGAGTGAGGAAGCCCACCAGTGAAACCTGCCCCGCCCGGACTCCCAGATCCATTTTGATGCGCCTTTCGTTCTTCGGCTCCTCCAGGTTTACATCCAGACTCCCTACCCGGGGCTGAATATATCCTGAAGCCAGGTTGAAATGGAGAGAAAGTATGCTTGACAGATAATATGCTGCGCCGACGCTGCCGTTAAATATGGAAGGCTCCCACTCATCCTCCACCGGGACAACGTCTCCGAAGCCTCTGGAACTACCATTTATACTAAACGCGCCATAATCGTTTATGTAAGTCTTTGCCCAGCGCAGCCCTCCATCCAGGATCATGCGACCGAACCTGTGTTCATCCACGATAACCGCTGAGTAGGTTTCCAGATCAGTGCGTCTGCCCACGTAAAATCGCTTCCCGTTGGGAGCGATCCAGTGGTTATAGAGCCCGCCTACTCGAAGGGTGTTGCTCTGCGAAAGCCCCAGAGCCTGAATCAGGTTGATCCCCCATTCGTAGTCCCACTCGCGAGTGCTCACGTGAGGGGTCTCAGTCTCACTCACGAAATTATTGTCCCGATCGATGTAGTGCAGCGAAAGCTCGGTGGAAGCTTTATCACTGGGTCGGAAATACGTCTTCACGTTGAAGAGAGTCGATTGGAGGGGATCAAAGCGCTCAAGGGCTTCCTGAAGCCTCGACGTGGCTGGCGGCTCTGCTTGTGTCAATTCCCGCTCGCCATAGAGATGGAAGAGGTTAGCTTTGATAGATAAACTATCCACAGGGCGCCAGCGCAGACTGCCGAGGAAATTCGTTATATCTTCGGCAGAATTCCTTCCCTCCGGCCCCTCTGTGTGATCCGAACCCGCGTTGAGTGCATAAGATAACGTTCCTGCGGTTGCGCCATGAGACAAATGGAAGCGATAGCAATCAAAAGTGCCATATTCAATTTCCCCGGAAGTCTCCGGCTCCTCATATTCCTTCGGAACAATGTTAATAACACCTGCAAGGCCGGAAAGACCTGTCAGAAGAGCCGCGCTGGATCGGATCACCTGGATGCGCTCAACGTTAGACGCCGAGAAAAAATATGGCATCTCGTGAAACTCCCGCTGCCACGCTCCATCCACCGCATACTCAGGATAAGGGTATTTCTGACCCCGGGTGGAGAAGAACTGCTTAACTTTACGCCCGCGTGTCTCAACCCATGCGCCAGGGATATATTCCAGGGCATCGGTCAGAGTTTTAGCGCCCTGTCTTTCCATCTCAGACTGTTCTACAACGGAGGTCGATAGTTCCAGCCCGGGTGACTCTGAAAGCGGCTTATTGATCACATCGCGCAGCCGCTTGCCTTTTACCTCGATAGGCTCTACAGTATATGAACCTTCTGTATCTTCCGGGTCATCCGCCAACACACACGTTGATGTAAGCAAAACTATGAGTATGATAGATATACCTTGTATCCACGTTTTCCCAAACATCGTCAACCTCTCTTGCCCTAACCATAGCAGACACCATGAGCGCACGCTCACACACGATGATGAAAATGCGTCTGATATGCAGGCAGGGATGCCTGCGCTCCCAGGCATATTTTCAGAGCATTTAATCCACCAGAATAACCCCATAATAGTTCTGATCGCACGTGCGATCCTTTACCACCTCTATGGGGAAGCCATTACCTCGCGCAGTAGCGTACACGTCAATGCCGCAGGCTTCCAGCGACGGACGGGCATCTCTTGGGTGAATGCACTTCTCCATGTTGCACTTATCGCACAGCCTGCAAGGCCCATCGCCCAGACCCAGGGCTTTATAGTACCCGCTGAGGAATATCTCCCGTTCCAGTTCCCGCGCGATCTTCTTCGGATCGCCATTCTGTTTACAGTGGATCAATATCGCGCGGTTATAGCAATCGATCACTTCACGCGTCTGCTCAGGTCTTGGGCTGTGTGGTGGGCAACACAGGCTGCTGTTATAGCCGCCACACCCAAACTGGCACTTATACCTAACCCACGCTGCGGTAGCAATCGAGGCAGGATCTATAGCTTTAGCCTCCAGCGCACCCATCTCACAAGCGCGCTGAAGAAAACTATCCAGGTCATTATTCTCTCTCATTCTAACCCCTTCCCTATTTTCCCGCAAATTTCAGTATCCCCCAGGATTGAGGATCCCGATCAAACGCCCACGACCGTATATACACAAACGCTTCCAGATCGTTATCTAACACGCCTACGTTAAATGACACTTCTTTACCAGCCACCGGCTCATCGCCAAACAGGAGCGACAATGGCACTTTCCCCTCGCAATAGTAATAGCCCTCCTGGTCATCAGTCCTGCTGCGATACTCCACGCCCGGAATAGCCGACATATTAGCAGGCCGCAATATGCCCCTCTCGTCCACCACCCCCACGAACCCATTGCCATCTTCATTAAATGGAAAGATCACAACCTCCTGGCGCTCGCCAGATGGCAGAGTGGAGAAGATAATGCAATCGCTCAGGATACGTCCGGGTTGTTTATCCTTCAGGTAGGAGTATTTATCGTCCATAACCTCCGCGAAAAAGTACAGATTAGCGTCATCTGCGGCCAGATACATCTTCGGCGGAGCATCGGGACGGTCATAGATGCTGTATATCCATGTATGATTATAAATCGGCTGCACATCCTTCCAGAAAGACTCATCGTTCACGCAATCAATGCGAACAGGCTCCTCGCACTTATGGACTTCGTGAGTACCGCGCAGGAAAACGCGGCGTCTGACGACCACGGGAACTTCCCTCCCGCGCGAATCAGTGTATTTATACTCGAATTCGAACTCCGGCGGGACAATGTCTTTGGAATCCGCTTTCGGGGACGACAGTATCACCTTAGCGTTCACATCCGATTCAGGCCGCAGGGTAAAATTCAGGCTCGGTGGTTCTATCGCCCACAAAGCTCTCTCAGGGTTCAGCCGCACTTCCACAGGAATGTCCACGTCCAGAGGATTGTGCGCGTATAGCTCGATCTCGCCCTCCACTGCGGCTGCCGTCGGCTGTGCGAGCCATCCTCGCACGCCGGTTTTCTCCGCCGACAGCGCGCTTAGAGTCCACATCTTATTCTGGTCTTTCGTAAGGACGTAGTCATCGGCTTCCACGTTCCCCAGCTTCACTACAGCCATGGTGAACTTGTCGTCCTCGACACGCAGGATGTTATAGTGGTTGAACCAGCCGGTCAGCTCATGCTCAGATATGAATGCCATCCCACCTGTCACGCCCATGAAGTAATACTGTATGCCATCCCGGCTCAGGTCCTTCTGATATGAGTGGAAATGTCCTGCAATAACGGCTCTTACAGGAAAACCTTTGATGATCTCATGCACCTCGCCCCAATTGCTATCAGGGTAGCTAGCACTGTCCCAGAGAGGTTTATGCATGAAGACAAAGACGTTCGTCTTGTCATTTTCCTCCAGATCCTTTTTGAGCCAGGCAATCTGATCGCTGGATATTATCGGTTTGCTGGCCATCGCCTCATCCGTATACATGATGACGAAATGGCTGTTCCTGTAATCGAACGAATAGTAGAGCGGCCCGAAGTGTTTCTTGTATAGGTCTTCGTAAGTTCGGTCATTCGGGTCCCCGATAGCCGTAAAAACATCATGGTTCCCGGCCGTTGGACACCAGGCGACGTTCAACTCATCCATGTACGACATGAACTCCTCATACTCTCTCAGCCATTGGTCCTCGTCCCGCGTGTATCCCTGAACCATATCGCCTATATGTATCACAAAATCCGGGTTGAGCTGATTGATCTCAAAAACAGCCCGTTCAATAACTTTCAGTCCATCTGGCCAGGCGCCTGTTCTATCTCCCAGTATGGCCACGGTAAAAATATCCCTCTCCGGCGGCGGTTCAAACGCCACAGATTTGGGAACAGCAAATAACAACACCATCAGAAAAATCGCCCAGACCGGTTTCTCAGACATATTTCATTCCCTCCACGTTTTCTATCCCCAGGCCGCCATATTCAACGTTGTCCAATGATTATATATCACAGGCATCACCGATGCAAGAGCAAACAACTCGTAAATCCTATGCTCCAAGCCTATCCCCGCTGCCTAAGCCAAGATGTCACCATCATGACTCGGCTGCAAAACCGGACGTGAAGGTTTCCCTTCATCCGGCTCCTCAGCAACCTGGCGTTTGTCATCCGCACCTCTTCATCCTGTGTTCA
>Ga0114922_10006909_pt1 | contig 10390 bp, 9 predicted proteins | sample AartaG_FD_100975 | JGI IMG/M metagenome (GOLD analysis project Ga0114922, IMG submission 100975) | Deep subsurface microbial communities from Aarhus Bay to uncover new lineages of life (NeLLi) - Aarhus_00045 metaG | ecosystem: Environmental > Aquatic > Marine > Oceanic > Sediment | place: Aarhus...
TGCTCGGCGTTTACTGATTATACCGATATCCTTGGCAAGGTTGATGCGGTCACGATTGCAGCTCCAACGGTAACACACCTAAATCTGGCAAAAGAGTTTATCAAAAACAATATAGCGGTACTGGTTGAAAAGCCGCTTGCGGCCAATGTCGGGGAAGGTAAAAAGATTGCAGCCCTTGCGAAGAAACATAACATCGTTGCAGCGGTGGGTCATTCCGAGCGGTGTAACCCGGTCGTTCAGGCTATCAAAAGGCTCGATATTGAGCCGAAATTTATCGAGTCCAACCGCATCAGTCCTTATCCGTTCCGCTCGACGGATGTCAGCGTTGTGCTGGATGTGATGATTCACGATATAGACATTATCCTGTCCCTGGCGTCGAGTAAAATCAGTAAAATAGACGCTGTCGGCCTCGGCGTCATCGGAGAAAAGGAAGATATCTGTAACGCAAGAATTGTATTCGATAACGGCTGCATTGCAAATGTTACCGCCTCGAGACTGGCACTGAAAACAGAAAGAAAGGTTCGGGTGTTCAGTCGGCAGGCGTATGTAAGCGTGGATTATTTTAAGAAGAGCGGGATTTTAATAAAAGCAGACCCGAACACCAACGTTGTTAAGTGGATAAATGCCCAACAAGAAGCCGGAGATTTCGACCTGACGACAGTGAATTGGCCGGACTTATTGCACATCGAGCAGCTTGACATAGATGATAAAGAGCCTGTCCGTCTGGAGCAGGAGAACTTTCTGAGGGCCGTTATGGACAGGGAATATATGCCGGAGGTCAGTGCCGAAGAAGGTCTTGCCGCGCTCAAATGCGCCAAGAAGATTCTGGCATCAGTCAAAAAAAACAAATGGAACGAAAAAATAGAGTATAACACTTAATTGATGGCCTGCTTAAAGTAATAAACTACACATTTAGATGAATTCTGGTTTTTGAAAGGTGCAAATTATGATTAGCAAGTTCTGGCTCTACTGGTTGTTAACGGCTGTATTTTTGATATGCGGCTGCAGCGAGGCAACGAAAGATGCGAACATTGAAAGGAATATGATGAAGTCAGAAAGGAATCTGGTGAAACTCCAAACAAGTATGGGCAATATCGTTCTTGAGCTTAATGCACAGGCCGCTCCTGTTACGGTTAAGAACTTCCTCGAATATGTAAAGGAAGGCTTTTATGACGGAACCATATTTCACAGGGTCATCCCGGGCTTTATGATACAAGGGGGTGGTTTGACACCTGAAATGGAAGATAAACAAACGCGAGAGCCAATCGTAAATGAAGCCAACAACGTTCTGGGACATGAGCGAGGAACCATAGCAATGGCTCGGCTTCCTGACGACCCAGACAGCGCAACCTGCCAGTTTTTCATCAATCATATTAATAACAGGCCTTTGAATTACGTCGAGAACGGCAATCCGGGATATGCGGTATTCGGCAAGGTAATTGAGGGTATGGACACTGTGGACGCAATTGCCTCAGTAAAAACAACGACGCGGAAGAGTAAAAAGGGTGATATTATGGGAGACGTTCCGGTTAAACCTATCGTAATAAAATCTGCAAAAGTTGTTTTAAAATAAGTTCGAGTTGGTATTGCAGATAAGATGTTTTTCAGATCTTCAGTTTCAGCTTGCTGACGAGCTGATGAGCCAGGCGGGTTGGTTCCGGCAGGCGATATTTAACTGCACAGGTCAGGGTGATTTCTATCGCATCTTTCAGCAGACATTTATTGCCCACTGAAACAAAAACCGGCTTGACGTTCGTGCGCGTTCTCAGCACAGCGCCGATTGTTTCGTATTGCATACTCGGTTTGCCCTTCTTGTCCTTTAATAAAGTATGCGATCCTTTTTGCAGCCCAGGCCCTTCATAAACACCGATTAATCTGCTTTTTGCACAGCCGATAGTCGGCTTATCGAAGAATAAACCCAGATGGGCCGCAAGACCCAGCCGGCGGGGATGCGCTATTCCCTGGCCGTCGATGATGAATACATCCGGCTTACTCTTGAGTTTTTCAACCGCAGCGATACAGACCGGCGCTTCGCGAAAAGAAAGCAGGCCCGGTATGTACGGAAACGTAACTTTTCGGACCGCATTCGTTGTTTCTACGAGGGCGAAATCCGGCAGCTTCAGCACCACAACGGCTGCAATAATTTTTTTGCCGTCCCTGCTGAAGGCGCAGTCGATACCCGCGATTAATTTCGGCGGCTTTTTCAGGGGCGTAAACCGTACCTTCGAGGCAAGACTCCTCTGGCAATCCCGCGCCTGCGAGTAAGACAAATTCCAGCTATGTAACTTTTTCATAGGCTGCTGATAATTGAATATTACCGATTGTCGAATTATCAATAAACATTTTACCTTTTTGCTGTTGTGTGTTACAATTATTAGTTTGGATTATTCCAGGATTTTTGACAGGAGCATACTTAAGGTAGTAAGAGCATAAAATGGCTAGGCGAATAGACAAAGCAATCAGGATTACAGGTGCAGCCGAGCACAATCTTAAGAATATCGATCTGGATATTCCCCGCGATAAGCTGGTGGTAATCACTGGTATCAGCGGCTCGGGTAAAAGCTCGCTCGCATTCGATACGATTTACGCCGAAGGCAGGAGGAAATATGTCGAGTCGCTTAGCACATACGCCCGGCAGTTCCTCGAACAGATGCAGAAACCGGCGGTTTCCGATATTACGGGCCTGCCCCCCACTATCGCAATTGAGCAGCGAAGCGCCAGCAGCAATCCCCGCTCGACAGTAGCCACCACCACTGAAATTTACGATTATTTCAGACTTCTTTTTGCCCGCGTGGGCCGGCCCCACTGCTGGGTATGCGGCCAGGAAATTACCAGCCAGCATTCTTCGCAGATAGTAAATTCGATTCTATCGAGGCCCGAGGGTACGAAGCTCCAGATTTGTGCCCCGCTGGTTCGCGGCAGGAAAGGCGAGCACAAAGATATCTTCACCGGTATACAACGGGAAGGCTTTGTTCGCGTGCGTGTTGATGGGGCGATTTACGATGTGCGCAATGTCCCTGCCTTGAACAAGAATAAAAAGCACGACATCGCGGCGGTCGTCGACAGGCTGATAATCAAGAACTCGATTCGAGTACGCCTGGCTGATTCCGTGGAAACTGCACTGAAACTGGCCGACGGTATCATACTGGTAATTGTGCAGGAGCCTCATGCGAGCAAAACAAACGGAGGTAACGGCAAGTGGGAGGAGATTATTTACAGCGAAAAATTCGCCTGCCCAAAACACCCGCAGGCAAGTCTCGAAGAACTCTCGCCCCGCCTCTTCAGCTTTAATAGTCCCTATGGGGCCTGTAAGAGCTGCGACGGCCTGGGGACGATTCTGGAGTTTGACCCCGACCTGATTGTGCCGGATAAAAGCGTCTCGCTGGAAAACGGCGCTGTCGATGCCTGGCGAAAAGGCGGCAAGAGAATGAATATCTTCTATAACCGCCTGGTCAAAAGGTTCTGCAGAAAGATGGACATCAGCAAATCGATACCTTTCAGCAAAATATCCCAAGAGCACGTAAGAATTCTGATGCACGGGACGGCGGCGGCCGACAGAAAAAAATACGGCATCGCGTTCGAAGGTGTTATCCCGAATCTTGACCGGCGATGGAAAACCACTACCAGCGAGTACGTCAAGACCAGATTGCACAGCTACCTTTCGGAACAGCCCTGTCAAAGCTGCGGCGGCGCGCGGCTTCGACCCGAGGCCATCGCTGTAACCGTCGGAGACAGGAGCATACACGAGCTGGCCGCACTTAGTATCGAAAAGGCGCAGAAGTTTTTCAGCAAACTGAAACTGGAAGAAGAGAAAGCTATTATAGGCGCCGCAGTATTAAAAGAAGTAAAGGCCCGGCTGAAATTTATGGTCGATGTCGGACTCGGATATCTGACCCTGGACAGAACGAGCAGCACACTTGCCGGCGGCGAGGCGCAGCGAATCCGCCTGGCTACGCAGGTCGGCAGCGGTCTTGTAGGAGTCTGCTATGTCCTGGACGAGCCGACGATAGGTCTGCATAAGCGCGACAACAACCGATTATTAGGAATATTGCAGAGGCTGGCGCGCCTGGGCAATACGGTCATAGTGGTCGAGCACGATGAGGATATAATCAGAAGCGCCGACCATATTATCGATATAGGCCCGGCGGCCGGTGCCCACGGCGGCGAAGTCGTCGCACAGGGCAAGATGGATGATATAACCGGATGCGAAGAATCACTGACAGGTGATTACCTGTGCGGGCAAAAGAGTATATCACTGCCCGTAAAGCGGAGAAAATACAGCCTGCGAAAATGTATCGAGGTCAAAGAGGCGGCGGAAAATAATCTTAAAAATATCGACGTCAAGTTCCCGCTCGGCGTATTTACCTGCGTAACAGGCGTTTCCGGCTCGGGCAAGAGTACTCTGGTAAGCCGGATTCTGCTTAGGTCTTTGAAACGCTGGCTGTACCGCTCGCGCGAAAAGCCGGGCAAACACAAAAACATCCTCGGCATTACGCAGATTGATAAGGTCATCGAGATAGACCAGTCGCCCATCGGCAAGACACCGCGAAGCAACCCGGCCACATATACGGGCGTTTTCGACCTGATAAGGAAGCTGTTCTCGATGACCCGGGAGTCGAAGATTCGCGGGTATAAGCCCGGCCGGTTCAGCTTCAACGTCAAAGGCGGACGATGTGAATATTGCCGCGGACAGGGAACAAAGAAGATTGAAATGCACTTCCTCCCCGATGTCTATGTAACCTGCCAGAGCTGCCGCGGTTCAAGATACAACCCGGAAACGCTGCAGGTAACCTATAAAGGCAAAAATATCGCAGATGTGCTGAATATGAGGATAGATGAATCGCTTAATTTTTTCGCGAATTTTCCGACGATTACCCGCATACTGCAGACCCTGGCCGATGTCGGCATGGGTTATATGCAGTTAGGCCAGTCCTCGACGACCCTCTCCGGCGGAGAAGCGCAGCGCGTAAAGCTGTCCGCAGAACTTGGCAAGGCCGCTACGGGCCATACCCTGTACCTGCTCGACGAGCCTACTACCGGCCTGCACTTTGCAGATATTCATAACCTCCTGAACGTCCTGCAGCGCCTCTGCGATATGGGCAATACCGTAGTGGTAATCGAGCATAACCTCGACGTCATCAAGATAGCCGACTATATAATCGACCTCGGCCCCGAGGGCGGAGACGCCGGCGGAAAAGTCGTTACCGCAGGCGCACCCGAAGAAATCATTAAAAACAAAAAAAGCTATACCGCCAAATTCCTGAAAGAAAAATTAAACGATACCGGATGAAATACAAAGGTCGTGAAAAATCATACTCTAATCGGTTAATTTAATTGCACAAAGTCTTGTATATTGTTATTTTGGATATGAAAAGAGCGACAACCAGGAAAAAGGCTTATTATAATGAAAGAACTATTCACCATAGGACACTCAAATCATTCACTCGACTTTTTTCTAAAGTTACTTGTTGCTTATAGGCTCTCCACGATTGTTGACGTTCGATCCAGTCCCTACAGCAAATACTCACCCCATTTCAATAAGGATGTGCTCGACAGCGTCTTGAGAAACAGCGATATTGACTATATGTTCCTCGGCAGGGAATTAGGCGCACAAAGGTCTGAAGATGATTGCTATATTGAAGGTCAGGCAAAGTACGACCGAATCGCTCATCTGCCGGCTTTTCGGCGCGGATTAGAGATAATCCTTCAGGGAATTGAACGTTATAGAATTGCCCTCATGTGTTCGGAATCCGACCCAATAACATGCCATAGAACAATACTAATATGCCGCGAATTGAAAAAGCTCTGTCCGGACTTAAAAATAACTCACATCTTGGCAAATGGCACAGAAGAACGACAGGAGTCCTCAGAAAAAAGGCTTATTAACCTTCATAAACTTCAACCGGAGCTGTTCGGAGACCTGACCTCAACGTCCGGCCTCATTGAAAAAGCCTACGATTTACAAGCTGAAAAAATCGCATATAAAAAGGTACCCATAGAAACATGAAACTCTTCACTATTGGCTTTACCAGAAAGTCTGCCGAAGAATTCTTTACACTCTTGCAGAACGCAGGCATCCGTCGTATCATTGACATAAGGCTTAATAACACCTCCCAGCTTGCCGGCTTCGCAAAAGCACAAGACCTGAAATACTTCCTCCATGCTATAGCGGGAATTGACTATGTGCACATCCCGGATTTCGCTCCGACACAGGACATCCTTGATGACTTCAAGAAAAAAAAAGGCTCCTGGGCTGAATACGAAAGCAAGTTTAAAGACTTGATGCTAACTCGCAGAATCGCCGAGACAGCAGCCGGCGTACTTCGTGAAAACGACTGTCTTCTTTGCAGCGAACACACCCCGGAGCATTGCCATCGCCGGCTCGTAGCTGAACACCTTCAGGAGCAGCTTGGCAATATTGAGGTGGTTCACCTATGACCATGACGCGCATAGTTGTTCTGGCCAATTCAAGGAAGCACCAGGATTGGTGTCTTGCAGGAATTGATCTCGATACAGGAAAGTGGGTCCGGCCAGTAACTAACCTGGATGACGGCCGCGTCCCCAAAACGTCTATGAAACTTGGCGGGTATTTCCCGACACTACTCGATGTATTAGAAATTCCCCTGGACTCAACCGGGCCGGATTTCGGCTTTGAGAGTGAGAACAGAACCATCTTGCCGGGCCGATGGCATCTCCGAGGCAAGATGGCGCCCAAGGATATAGAGAAGTATGCAAAACGACCATATTATGTTCTTCACAACCGCAGAAAATATGTAACACCCAGAGAGCTCCAGCAAAAACCGTTTGCAATGCGTGTGACGTTGCAATTGACCCGCGTTGACAGCTTAAAAGTCCGCGATGCCCGTAAAAAAACCACGCATAAGCACAATTGGAAAGGAGCAATCTTATCAGGCGGCCGAAAACTCGAAGTTAAAATTACAGATCCAGTTTGCTTTGAAAGGCTAAATAGGGGCTATAAGCCTTCGCCGTCTTGCTTTCTAACGATGAGCCTAACTATGCCTTATAAACCACCTCACTGGAACGAGGATGAAGAGCCGGTATGCTGGAAACTGATTGCTGGAGTAATTGAGCTTCAGAAGAAACAATAACTAACTAACAACCGGACCCGAAGGCGGAGACGCTGGCGGAAAATTCGTTACCGCAGGAGCACCAGAAGAAATCATTAAAAAAAGCTACACCGCAAAATTCCTGAAACAAAAATTAGTCGATTCTTGAAATTCGAGGAACACAAATTTTCTTAAAGGGATTCTTGCTTTGAATTCTTTTTATATTTAACTCTGCAACTCATACCAAATGTTTTAATCTCTGTTTTTATAATTAACCAGAGTGAATTATGATGTATTTACTAGTTCCTCCCAATTATCATCAATGAACATTGCTAGACGTAATAAAAGAGCTAATGATGTATATGCTTCATTGTCTTCAATATTAGATGCTCTTCCATGAGCTGCTTCATCTCGCCAATACTTTAGCAGTGTTGAATAAGCCCGATAGTCATCTTGTAATTGTTTCCGTGCTTTGCCAATAAGAATATTTTCAATTTTACTGCGACCGTTCGACGAAGTATATTTTTTCAAAATATCTGTTTCGTTTTTTTCTTTTTCAATTGCTGCTGAAAGTATGACTGATTCTGCAGATGCGCCGCACATGACGCAACATGCTAAATAAGCATGGGCACCATAACAACGAATTGCCTGTTGAGCACGCTCATGAAAACCAGCACCGAATTTAGATTTATATTTTGCTAAAATTTCACCAAATCTTTCTGGTTCTGTCGGAACAAAATCATCTTTTTGGGATTCCTGAAGCCAAATACGACCAAAAGGAGTGATTGAATAGCCATTTCCTGCACCACCATCAGCCGTAGCTTGAGCGCCGTAATGCTTGATGCCAGGGCGCAATATACCTCTTCTGCAAAGTTCCCAACCCGCTGCATAAAAAATAGGAGATAGTTCACGGAGTTTTTGCTCAGCATTTTTCATTCCTTGTTTTTCAAAATAAAATCTAAGGAGATCGGGAAGATACACTTCATACCCATATTGTGAAAATGATCTATGATCAGAATTCCTAAGAAATCCAATTAACAATTTCGTTGCGTCTTCAAGTTTCATTTGTTAGATTCTTCTATAACTTGACCCTTTTGCATTTCACTAAGTAGTCTATTGAACTCACTACTAAGCCATTCACGACATTCTTGGGCATCTTTTGCGATGCGCAAATACCTATCACGAAAAGATGCAAATGTGGGGCCCAATTTTTGGCCTAGTGTGATAGATATGACGGCGGCAAACCAAAACCATAAAGCTAAATGTTTTAAACAGTAATCCGTTACCATTACAAGATCTGGCATTCCAATAGATCCCAGAACAAACTCATTTCCTTCGCCAAGATATCTCTCCGGAATAAGACCACGATTAGGATGGGAAGCCTGGCTAAAAAATTTATATAATTCACGAAGATCATCCTCTTTTTCACCTAATGGGTGTTTAGCTAATCCCTTTCTAACTTCACTATTAGATATTTTTTTGCCGGCTTGCCATTTCTGAGCAGACTTTTTGTCTAATACACAAAGCACAAGTAAAGAAAGTGACTCATAGACTCGACGCACTATAGGATAAGCAACATTGAGTTGCCCAGTAAGAATTATATTTCTTGACTCATATAAATTGTCAAACACATCTGCCATTAAATCTCTTATAACTTTTTCCTGCACATCTGAAGGTGGAATGTTCCCAAGAGATGAGCAAATGTCACAAACAAACTGACCATAAAGATCAGTTACATTAATGTATCGCTTATACGGCTTACCTAATTCCTCGCGTCTAAAGTTTGCGAACTTCTGAAGATCACTATACGAATTACCGTTTAATTTTGACATAATCACTATTCAACTTTAACAACGGTTACCTTGAATTCGTGTATGCAAACAAGTTTAATACAGTAAGACCTCAGTGTCCATTTATGGGATTCATGCCTTTTTTACTAATTCCCAAAATTCTTCCGTAATCCTATAAATAGGAGTGTTGCCAGGCGTTACATCATATACGAAATTATGGTTTTCAAGTATTGCAATCTTTCCCTTCAAATCATTGTGCTGTTCTTCGTAATATATAAATCTTTTTTGCCTGCTGTTAAAACTCACCCGTTTGTTAGGTAAAATTGCTAATTCCCTGGCTGAAATGAATTCTGGATTGTTAAAATCCACATTCATTTCTTGAATCAAATCTGGCATCAATATATTTATTTGTTTGAATGCATTTTTACATTTTTTTATCTTCTTCTTTTTCACGACGTTTATCTGTATATTTCGTCGCAAAATAGCTACCTGCAGCACCTGTTCCTGCACCAACTAAAAAGCTCACAAGGTTTGAAAACCAATCTTCCATATCAACTCTCAATCAAACAATGCCTATACATTCTGTATGAAACGAAAAAAGCAGATCACTTTTTCTGAACTAGATGACCCCGTTGCTTCTTCCATTGATGAGAAGAATATATATAACGAGTGCAAATGTCAAGTGCGAGTTTTTTGTTTCTGGGGAAATCTCTTTTTCGCCATTACATTATCTTAGTTTCAGAGCTGGTAGTCATGTTAAAATAGGCAATATATCCATAAGTTTCACCTTGTTAGAAACGTGTCTTTCGTTTGCTAATGAGCGTTCACCCCTTTTTACGCTTTTTAGTTTACCTTCGAGTGCTATAGACTTGGCGTGCAACAGGAGGCATTTCTACCTGCGGTTCGCACTAATTATTATCACTCCGTCGCTTCGCGTCTGCGTGAATGTATGAAGCTCATGCTGGCCTCCGGTAGAAATACTATATATAACTGTCAGCCCTACCCCCACTTGAACAGATTAGCTGGCTTCACTAATGTAGTCCCATTTTATTGGGAATCCGGCGGATAAGGCCTGGCCTTTCGCAGAAGCTTGCTTTGAGAAAAGGTATGGCCAAAGACGCCAAAGCTGACTAAAAAAACCACGCAATACGCATCACGCAATACACAATACGGGCGAAAACGCCTGATTTTCGAACAAAAACGCTGGTAATTTTTGACAAATTTCAATTTTTCTAAAAAAATTTTTATTCCTTTCCTCATAAGCACTTAGCAAAATTCACCTACCCGAAAATCCCCGAATTTTCGTATCAATCGTGCAGGTACGTCTAATTATAGGGGGACTGTTTTTTCCCTCTGAGCTTGTCCCCGGTGTGTGCTTACTTGCTTTTCTGCCGGGGAGCTAGCAGGCCAAGATGAGTTGTTTTGATAATTAGCCTTTAGTCTGGAGTCTTTTGTCTATTATGTATCTTCAATCGTCAAAAAAACAGTTAAATAATCAAAAAGTCTGTTTATTCAAAAGAAAAACTGCGAAAA